>WNFF01009744.1_pt1 | contig 13930 bp, 9 predicted proteins | sample 5400441 | NCBI WGS metagenome assembly WNFF01 (sample SAMN13153345, study PRJNA577476) | soil metagenome | isolation source: 120 cm saprolite under Douglas fir tree site 2 hole 3 replicate 1 | place: USA:California | collected 2015-04-18 | reverse complement strand
GGTCCGCACCTGGATGCTCAGCGGATCCTGTCCACCGACGTAGCCCAGGATGCGTCGCACGTATTCCTGGGGCGTCTCTTTCATGTATCAGCCTCCCTAGTCCGTCGATTGTCGGCGTACCGAACGCTTACGATCCCGCATGACACTCAATGTGGCCTCCTGGGCGCCTCGGGAGAAGCGCCAGGCTCGCTGCAGGCTTTTCTCGCTCCCCATCCCCAAGCGCCAACCAGCCACCGGTCGCTGTGACCCACTCGAGTGGAGCGTCCATCGGGCGTTGCGCGAGCGAGCTCGGGCCGGCAGTTTGAGCGGCGCGCCAACGGATCTGCACCCTAGAGCCAAGGCGCGTTGCTCGCTACGCGCCGACCACTGCCTGGAGGCTGGAATGGAGACGGTCTACGGCATCGTGCCAGCTGGAGTGCGGCCCTTCTCTGAGGCAGGTCTCGACTTTCGGGGCGACGTCTACGGGCGCCGCCTGCCCTGGGCGGCGCTGCGGGTTCAGGAGGCTCGGGTGGTGGACCTCACGCGCGAAGCCGCTCTCGCGCCGCGCTCGCGTCGGGTCGGCACGGGGCTGCCGGGCTATGCGGCGGGTTGGTTCCGCTTGAGCAATGGCCAACGGGCGCTGTTGTATGTCACGACGTGGCGGCGCGTGCTCTATGTGCCGACCAACGCTGGATACGCCCTGCTCTTGAGTCCCGAGGATCCGGACGGGATGCTGGCGGACTTGCGACGTCGGGCGGGGCCGAAGCTCTGACGGTGTACGCTCAGTGGGTGACGGACACGTGCCCGGGGAGCGTCTGATGCACCGCGCGCCGCGCGAGTCCCCGGTTTAGCCGCGCTCGCTAGGCGCTACTTCGCCGGGCTGTCCAATACCTCCCGCACCTTGCGCCCGAGTACCGCCGGCGAGAACGGTTTCTGGAGGAAGGCGACACCCGGGTCGAGCACGCCGTGGTGGACGATGGCGTCGTCTGTGTAGCCGGAGAGAAAGAGCACCCTGATCCCGGCGCGCTGGGCGACCAAGCGCCGCGCGACCTCTCGCCCGTTCAGTCCGGGCAACACCACGTCGGTCATGAGCAGATGGATTGGACCCGCGTGCGCTCCTGCTACCCGCTCGGCGTCGCTGCCGGTGCCGGCGACGAGCACGGTGTAGCCGTTGGCCTTGAGCACCTTCTGGACAAGATTGCGAATCACCTCCTCGTCCTCGACGACGAGGATGGTCTCCGACCCGCGCAGCGATACCGGTCGCGCCGGGCTCGGAGCGGCGGGCGCGGCGGGCTCCGTCACGCGCGGCAAGTACACCTTGAAGGTCGTGCCCTGGCCCGGCTCACTGTACACCCAGATCCACCCGCCGCTCTGCTTGACGATCCCGTACACGGTGGCTAGTCCGAGGCCCGTGCCCTTGCCGCGCTCTTTGGTCGTGAAGAAGGGCTCGAAGATGCGCGCCTGGGTTGCGGCGTCCATCCCGACCCCGGTATCGCTCACGGCGAGCATGACGTAGGAGCCGGGCTGCGCCGCGAGGTGTCCACGGACATACTCTTGATCGAGCTCCACGTTCTGCGTCTCGATGGTCAACTTACCGCCGTTGGGCATGGCGTCGCGCGCGTTGACGGCGAGGTTCAAGAGGACCTGCTCCAATTGGCTCGGATCGGCTTTCACGGTCGCGAGGTCCGGCGCCAGCACGGTGCGCAGCGCGACATCTTCCCCGAGGAGCCGCCGCAGCAGCTTATCCATGTCGGCGACCACGGTGTTGGGATTCAGCACCGTTGGGGCAACGACCTGCTGGCGGCTGAAGGCGAGCAGTTGGCGCGTTAAGTCCGCGGCCCGCAGGGCCGCCTTACGGATTTCCTCGACCTCTTCGCGCTCCGCGGCAGCCGGCTTGAGACTCTCGAGCACCAAGTCAGCGGAGCCGAGAATGGCGGTGAGCAGGTTGTTGAAGTCATGGGCCACGCCTCCGGCGAGCCGGCCGACCGCCTCCATCTTTTGCGCCTGGTGGAACTGCTCTTCCAGCTGCTTCCGCTCCGTAATGTCGAGCCACGCGCCGAAGACCTCCAACGGCAGCCCGGCGGCATCGCGCAACAGCCTGGCCTCGTCGTGGATCCAGCGGTAGGTCCCGTTCTTGCCCTGGAAGCGGTACTCGAGCGTGAGGGCGCCCTTGGTCAGCAGAGCGGGGATCTCGCTCAGGACGCGCGAGCGGTCGGCTGGGTGCACGTGCTTCATCCACCACTTGGGGTGCAGGGCCTCCTGCACCTCGAAACCCAGGACCCGCGTCACGTTCTCGCTCACCCAGCTGGGCGCGAACCCTTGTGGGGCGAGCCTCGTGGCGTAGACGATGGCCGTACTGGCCGCGAGCACGTCCCGCAACCGCGCCTCGGTCGCGTGCAGGGCGTCCTCGGCTTGTTTGCGCTCGGTGATGTCGAAAAACGAGGCGACGGCCGCGTAGGGCTTCGCCGCGCCGCGCCGAAACAGCGGCTGTGAGTTGATGGAGATCCAGGTGAGCTCGCCGCTCGGTTTGTGGACGCCCATGATGACGTTGGAGCACGGTTGGCCGGTCTGCAATGTCAGGGTGATCGGATGCGTGTCGCCCGGGAAGGGCGAGCCGTCCTCGTGGATGGCTCGCCAGCGCGGATCGAATGTGGTTCGCCCGGCGATTTGTTCCGCCGTGAGCCCGAGGATCCGCTCGGCGCTGAGGTTCGAAGCCTCGAGACTGCCGTCGGCATTCATGAAAACGATGCCTTCCGCCAGCGCCGCCACGACTGACCGGTACCGCTCGGCACTCCCGCCCAGCGCAGCGGCGGCCTTGCTGCCGGTGCCGGCGCCCCGGCGGGTGGCCGAACGCGCCTCGGGGCGCTCTTTCCTCTTCGGCGGCGCTATGGGGCGGCGAGCGGCTCGGGGTCCACCTGTAGGACAAATGCTGACAGCGCTGTAAGTCGGCGCCCTATATTGTGTAGGGCGGCGCCAACGCATCTTGTGCCGTGCACATCCTGATCGTGGATCACGCGGCGATCGTGCGGCAGAGTCTGATAGTGCTGTTCGCGTCGGTCGGGCAGGTCGCGGTGATCGGGCAGGCCGAGCCCGCCATGCAAGCGATGGTGGCGATGCGCGACCTGCGACCTGATCTCGCGATCCTCGACATCCAGATGCCGGACGGTGACGGTGTCGCCGTGCTTGAGGCCGCTCAGCGGCTCGCGCCCGCGCCCACCGTGGTGGTGCTGACGAAACTCGCTGACACTTCTCGCCGCCGGCGGTGCGAGGCCGCCGGTGCCGATTTCTTTCTCGACAAGTCGAAGCAGTTCGTGGCGATCCCGAGACTCTTGCGACGCCTGATCGGGCAAGGAGCGCCGAACCATGGCTGACACGCAGGCCGCCGGGCGAACCTCCGGCCACCGCGAACCGACCGATGGCTAAGACCGGAGCGGCTTGGGCCGCGACGTCCCTGCTGCTCGGGTGCGGTCTCGCCCTCGCGGCCGCGCCCGGGCTCGCGCAACAACCGGATTCAGCCGCGCAGCGCCCGGATACCGGCGTGTCCGCTGAGGCGCTGAAGAAGCTGAGCATCGAACAGCTGATGAACCTGCAGGTCACCTCCGTGTCGAAGCGGCCCGAGCGCTTGGCGCAGGCCGCTTCCGCGATCGAGGTGATCACCGGGGACGACATTCGCCGCTCCGGCGCCTCGAGTCTCCCCGAGGCCTTGCGCCTCGCGGTCAACCTCCAGGTCGCGCAGGTCGATGCCCGCCAATGGGCGATCGGCGCGCGCGGGTTCAACGGTACCACGACCAACAAGCTGCTCGTCTTGATCGATGGGCGCACCGTGTACACCCCGCTCTACTCCGGGGTGTTCTGGGACGTGCAGCAGGTGCCGCTCGCGGACATCGACCGCATCGAGGTCATCAGCGGACCCGGCGCCACGTTGTGGGGATCGAACGCCGTGAATGGGGTGATCAACGTCATCACGAAGCACGCGAAGGACACCGATGGCCTCCTCGTGTCGGGCGGCGGTGGCACACAGCCTCAAGGGTTTGGGACCGTCCGCTACGGAGGAGCGCTGGGATCGGACGCGCACTATCGGGTCTACGGCACGGGCTTCGCCCGCGACGCGTCGGTGCGGCCCGCCGGCGCGGACGCCGGCGACGATTGGCACCTGGAGCAGGGCGGCTTCCGCATGGATTGGGACGCGTCGAGTGCCAGCCAGGTCACCCTGCAGGGCGATCTCTACGATGGCCGCATCGGGCAGCCCACCCCGTCGGGGCAACCGAACCCGGGTGACGTCGCGGTCAGCGGCCGCAACGTGATCGCCAAGTGGTCCCGCACCATGTCCGAGCGCTCGAATGTTGCGGTCCAACTGTACTACGACCGCACGCACCGGGACATTCCCAACGTCTTTGCCGAAGATCTCGACCTCTACGACATCGATCTCCAGCACGAGGTACGGCTGGGCACGCGGCACGACGTGGTCTGGGGGCTCGGGTACCGGCTGATGAACGATCGCGTCGCGAACAGCGCGGGCCTCGCCTTCTTGCCGGCCGACGTCACGCGCCAGTGGTTCACCGGGTTCGTGCAGGACGAGATCGCCCTCGTCCCGAACCGATTGCACGTCGCGCTCGGGAGCAAGGTCGAGCACAATGACTACACCGGGTTCGAGATCGAGCCGAGCGGCCGGTTCAGCTGGCAGTTGAGCCCGTCGGGGCTCTTGTGGACGGCGGTCTCGCGGGCGCTACGCACCCCGTCGCGCATCGATCGGGAGTTGTTTATCCCGAGTCAGCCGCCCTATTTCCTCGCGGGCGGCCCGGGGTTCCATTCCGAGGAGGAGCTGGCCTACGAGCTCGGCTACCGCCATCAGCACGGGGTGCTGGCGGTGTCCGTGGCGACGTTCTACAGCCGCTACTACGGGCTGCGCAGCCTGGAGCAGGTGAAACCGCCCGCGCCCACCCCCATCAGAATCGGCAACGGGCAGGACGGCGAGTCGTACGGGGCGAAGCTGGTGGCCGACTACTGGCTCACAAGTGAATGGCGGCTGCACGCTGGCTATACCGAGGTGCGGGTCCACATTTGGCCCAAGCCCGGGAGCACGGACATGACCCGGGGCTCGGGAGAGTCACAGTCGCCCGATCGTCAGTTCCTGTTGCAGTCCTCGCTCGACCTCCCGGCGCACCTCCGACTCGACGGCGGCCTCCGTGCCATCGGCGCGATCGCCAATGCGCAGGTCCCTGCCTATGCCGAGCTGACGGCCAATCTGACGTGGCAGCCGACGGCCAGTGTGGGTCTATCGGTGGTCGGCCAGAACCTGCTGCACGATCAGCACGGAGAGTTTCAACCACCGCTGACGCGGCGGGACATCCAGCGCGGCGTGTACGGATTGGTCGAATGGCGCTTCTAATTTCGCTCGTCGCCCGCGCCGCTCGGCTCGGCCAGCGTTGGGCCGGGCCGGGAGCGTGGATACTCCGCTGCGCGGTGCTGCTCGCGGCGGGGCCCAGCCTGGCTGCGCAGACCGGCGGGGCCACCGAGTATCAGGTGAAGGCCGTGTTCCTGTTCAACTTCGCGCAATTCGTCGACTGGCCGGCCGACGCCTTTTCCGGCCCCGACACGCCGCTCGTGATCGGCGTGCTCGGAGAGGATCCGTTCGGGAACTTCCTGGACCAGACCGTGCGACATGAGCACTTGGGAGGGCGGCCATTCCAGGTGCGGCGCTACCAGAGCGTGGACGAGATCAAGACGTGCCACATCTTGTTCATCAGTCGGTCCGAGGGGGACCGGCCGGACGACATTCTGGCCGGTCTCAAGCACCGGCCGCTCCTCACGGTGAGCGATGCCGACGGCTTCGCCCAACGCGGCGGCATGATTCGCTTCGTGACCGATCGGAGCCGCATCCGCCTCCAGCTCAACCTGGAGGCGGCGGAAGCGGCCCACCTCACCATCAGCTCCAAGTTGCTGCGCGTGGCCGAGATCGTCACTCCGCCTGGGCGGTGAGATGGCGCTGCGCGATTGGCCGATCAAGCGGAAGCTGACGGCGATCCTCCTCGTGACGAGCGGCTTGGTGCTGCTCTTGACCTCCGCCGCGTTTGTGACCTTAGAGGTTTTGGCGTTCCGGCAGACGACCTTGCACAACCTGTCCACCTTGGGGCGCGTCGTCGCGGCGAACATCACCCCGGCGCTCGCCTTTGCCAACCAAGCGGACGCACGCGCCATGCTGGCGGCATTGAGCGCCGACCCGCACGTCGTCGCCGCAGGTCTGTACGACAGGGACGGGCGCCTGTTCTCGCGCTACCCGGCGGACTCAGCGAGCGCCACCCTGCCGCTCGCGCCGCCGCGGGACGGCTATCGCTTCGAGGGGGGGTACGTGATCGGCCTCGAGCCGGTCGCGGAGGTCGGGAGTCCGCGTCTCGGCACGTTGTATTTGAAATCCGACATGGAGGCCGTGTCCCGCACGTTGCGCCTGTCGGCCGCCATCGCCGCGGGGGTCATGGGGATGTCCCTGTTGGCGGCCTACGTGCTGGCCGCGCTCCTGCAAGGCCAGATTTCGCACCCGATTCTCGCGCTGGCGGAAACCGCGCGGGCCGTTTCCACGCGGCAGGACTATTCCGTGCGAGCGGCCAAGCTCAGCGGGGACGAATTGGGCGCCTTGACCGATGCGTTCAACCAGATGCTCGGCCGGATCGAGGACCAGGCCAGCGCCTTGAGAGCAAGCAAGGAAGAGCTCCAGCGCTATGCCACGGAGCTCGAGCAGCGGGTCGAGGAACGCACCCACGAGCTCCAGGAGAGCAACGAGGCAATGCAGCGCAATGCGGCGCAGCTCCTCGCCGCTAACCGGGAGCTCGACGCGTTCGCCTACTCAGTGTCGCACGACCTGCGCGCCCCGCTTCGCAGCATCGACGGCTTCAGCCAAGTGGTGCTGCAGGACTACGCGGAGCGGTTGGACGACGCGGGGCGAGATGCCTTGCAGCGGGTGCGCGCGGCCACGCAGCGAATGGGGATGCTGATCGACGACCTGCTCAAGCTCGCGCGGATCACCCGCGCGGAGATGCGCCGCGAGCCGGTGGACTTGAGCGGCATCGCGCAGGACATCGTAGCCGAGCTGCAACACACCACCCCAGAACGGCAGGTGGAATTCGCGATCACCCCGGGGCTCAAGGCGCAGGGAGACTCCCGTCTGTTGCGGGTCGTCCTCGAGAATCTCCTCCGCAACAGCTGGAAGTACACCGCCAAGCAGCGGCAGCCGCGCGTCGAATTCGGCGCCGTCGACGTCAACGGCGGCCGGGCCTTCATGGTCCGGGACAACGGCGCCGGCTTCGACATGAAGTACGCGGACAAGCTGTTCGGCGTGTTCCAGCGCCTGCACTCCGCGGCCGAGTTCGAGGGCACGGGCGTCGGGCTCGCGACCGTCATGCGCATCATCACCCGGCACGGCGGCCGGATCTGGGCCGAGGGCGCCGTCGATCAGGGAGCGACGTTCTACTTCACTCTGTAACGGCCCGCCCCGCGGGCCGGGAGGCTCTGGTGAACCCCGGAAAGATCCTGCTGGTGGAGGACAACCCTGACGACGCGGCCCTCACGATGCGTGCGCTCAAGAGTCACAACATCACGAACGAGGTCGTCGTGGCGCGCGACGGCGTCGAGGCGCTCGACTTTCTCTTCGGCACGGCGGGCGGCGCCGGGCCGGCAGAGCCGCCTGCCGTGGTCTTGCTCGATCTCAAGCTGCCCAGAGTCAACGGCCTGGAGGTGCTCCAGCGCATCCGGACCGACGAGCGCACCCGGCTGTTGCCGGTCGTCATCCTCACCTCCTCCGACGAAGAGCGCGATGTCATGGAAGGCTACCGCCTTGGCGCCAACAGCTACGTGCGCAAACCCGTGGATTTCGTGGCATTCACCGAGGCGGCCAAGCAGCTCGGACTCTATTGGTTGCTCTTGAACCGGGCACCGCCGATCCCCGGGCGGTTCTGATGAGATGACAGCCTCGCTGCGCCTCCTGCTGATCGAGGATGTCGAAGACGACGCCCTGCTGATCGTGCGACTGCTGCAGCGCGCCGGCTACGATCCGATCTACGAGCGGGTGGACACCGCAGCCGCCGTGAGCGCCGCGCTCGACCGCGGGCCCTGGGACATCGTCATCAGCGACTTCAACATGCCGCGCTTCAGCGGGACCGCGGCGTTGCAGCTCTTGCGGGCGCGCGATCCCGACACACCCCTGATCTTCGTCTCCGGAGAGATGGGGGAAGACGTCGCGGTCGAGGCGATGCGGACCGGGGCGCAGGACTACGTGATCAAGGGCAACCTGGGGCGCTTGGTCCCCGCGATCGAGCGCGAGCTGCGCGATGCGGTGGTGCGCCGGGAGCGGCGCGCCGCAGAAGCAGACCGCGATCGCGCCGAGGCCGATCTCCACGCGTCCGAGGCGCGGCTGAAGGCGATCATCGACGCCGCGCTGGACGCGGTGATCACCATGGATAGTGACGGCGTGATCCGAAGCTGGAGTACGCAGGCCGAGCGCGTGTTTGGCTGGCCGACGTCCGAAGTCATCGGCCGGAACCTGGCCGCCACGATCATCCCGCTGCGCCACCGCGAGGCGCACCAGCGTGGTCTCGCACACTTCCTCGAGAGCGGGGAAGGGCCGGTCTTGAACCAGCGCATCGAGATCACGGGCTTGCGCCGCGACGGACAGGAGTTTCCGGTCGAGCTCACGATCACCCCGGTCCGGCTTGGGGGAGTTTGGCTCTTTAGCGCCTTCGTGCGCGACATCAGCGAGCGCAGGCTCACCGAGCAACGGCGTACCGCTCAGTACGCCCTCACGCGCATACTGGCAGAAGCCACTACGCTCGACCGGGCCAGTACCGGAATCTTGCGAGCGATTGCCGAGAGTCTCGATTGGCAAGCCGGCGTGCTGTGGATCCTCGAGCCGCAGAACGACGCGCTCCGGTGTCGGCAGATCTGGCATCCCGCGAACGTGGACTTCGGCGAGTTCGACCGCGTGACCCGCGCGACCACGCTCGCACGCGGCATGGGACTCCCGGGTCGCGTGTGGGCCACGGACGGGCCAATCTGGCACCGCGACGTCAGCACGCTTGAGAGCGCGCAGTTCCCCCGCGTTCCCTACGCGATTGGCGCAGGCGTGCGGAGCGCATTCGCGTTTCCGATCCGGAGCGCGGCGGCCACCACCGGTGTCGTCGAGTTCTTCAGCCGCGAGCTGCGCGAGCCGGATCCCGACCTGCTCGAGATGACGGCGGCCCTCGGGAGTCAGCTGGGGCAGTTCATCGAACGCAAGCGAGCGGAAGAGGCGCTGGCGCGCTCGCAGGCGACGTACCGCTCCCTGGTTGAGGACTCCTCGTTCGGGATCTTCCAGAGCGCCCTGGACGGCCGGCTGATCGCCGTGAACCCGGGGTTGGTGACCATTCTCGGCTACGAGTCCGAGGCCGAGCTGCTCCGCACCAACCTGGGCACGGACGTGTACGTCGATCCCGGCCAGCGGGCGCGTCTCATCCAAGCAGTGCTCAAGGCGGGTACCCTCGCCGCCGAGTCGCAATGGCGCCGGAAGGATGGCAAGACCATCACGGTCCGCCAGACCGGCCGCGTCGTGCGCGATGCGCAGGGCCGCGTCGAGTATTTCAACGCGATCGTCGAGGACGTCACCGAGCGCCAACTGCTCGAGGCACAGTTACGCCAGGCGCAGAAGATGGAGTCGGTGGGGCGGCTGGCGGGCGGCGTGGCACACGATTTCAACAATGTGCTCACGGCCATCTTCGGCTACGCGGACCTCGTGTTGGAGGACCTCCCGCTCGGCAGCGCGGTGCGTCAGGACATCGAGGAGATCCGCAAGGCTGCCGAACGGGCTGCGGCGCTCACGCGTCAGCTGCTCGCGTTCAGCCGCCAGCAGGTGCTCGCGCCGGTGGTGTTGCGCGTCAACGACCTGGTTGAGGACATCGCCAAGATGCTGCTGCGCCTGGTCGGCGAGGATATCGCGGTGCGGCTCGCCCTGGCGCGCGATGTGGGCAATGTCCGGGCCGACCCAGGGCAGCTCCAACAGGTGCTGATGAACTTGGTCGTCAACGCGCGCGACGCGATGCCGACCGGAGGCAAACTGCTGATCGAAACCGCCAATGCCGCGCTCACCGAGCAGTACGCCGAGCTTCACCAGCCGGTCGTTCCGGGCGGGTACGTGATGCTAGCCGTAAGCGACACCGGCTTCGGGATGGATGCGGAGACCAAGGCTCGCATCTTCGAGCCGTTCTTCACGACGAAAGAAAAGGGCCGGGGCACTGGACTCGGTCTCTCGACCGTTTATGGGATCGTCAAGCAGTCGGGAGGCTACATCTGGGTGTATAGCGAGCCGGGCCGAGGCACGACCTTCAAGCTGTATTTCCCGCGCGTGGTGGAGCCGGCCGAGGCGCTACCGCCCCCGAAAGAGACGGCGACGCTCAGCGGCACGGAGACGATCCTCCTGGCGGAAGACGACGAGATGCTGCGACCCCTGTCAAAAGGGTTGCTCGAGAAGCTCGGCTACCGGGTGCTCGAGGCCGAGAACGTTGAGCGAGCGCTGGCCGTGGCCAGCGCGTACGCGGGCCCGATTCACCTCCTCGTATCGTTCGTTTCCGGCTATACGGACGACGCCGTCGTGCACCACGGGATGCTCGAGCCGGGGCTCACCTTCCTGCAGAAACCCTTTACGCCCGCCGCCCTCGCCCGCAAGGTGCGGGAGGTGCTGGACGCGACCTGACGCCGCTCGCACGCCGGCTGGCTTACCTCACAGCCTTGGCGGGAGAGAGGACGCCGACGGTACGGCTTGGTGGTCGCAGCGCCGACGAGACGACCGCGAGAACGGCCAAGGAGCCCGTTCGCGAGCACGGTCACGCCCCAACCACCTCCCAGAAGCCAATGATCGTGGCGACGGTGTCCGAGCCCGACAGCAGTCGGCAAGATCGTCGCGACCAACACGGACGGCGGGCGGCGTCCCCCGGGCGCAACCCGCCGTTCGCGTTCAGGGCATCGGGCTGGCTGCCCTCCTGATGGGAGACCGAGGGGACTCTCATGCCGGCGGGGAATTAGGGGGGGCCATCGTACGTCACCACGTCGCATCGCAATCGACGCGGAGGCGGCCTGCGGCCGCCGCTCAGATCCATTCGACCTGGAACCCGCGTTTGAGGAGCCAGTCCTCAACCTCCCGCTCGCTCTCAAACTGCGGCATCTCCACGAGCTCACCCACCAGGTGGCGAGCCGCGACCTCGTCCCGCTCGTAGTCCTTCATCCCGTCGCGACTCGACCACACGATGTCGCCAGCGGTAGGATCGAAGAAGGCGCGATCGGTGGGGTTCACTCCAGGCGAGCGACGCCCGGCGATCCAGGGCGCGTAATCCGGATGCCAGAGAAACAACCCATCAGGGTCGCGTTGCAGTTTGAGTGTCTTCATGCTCCCCGCACCGGGCACTCGCCCCCCGGATCACAGCCCGGCCTCACCGCCGCTTGCCGACTAGGGCTGGCGGCCTCCGAGGACAGCCTGCAGCTGGCGCAGGACCTCCCCCAGCCGGGACAGGTCTTCGCCGTAGCGGGCCCAGTCGCCACTGCGTTGCGCCTCGACGGCGCGTTGGTACAGCTCGGCCGCCTGGCGGGCGAGATCCGCACCGCGCCCGTCGGGACGGGCGGCGCCGGCGGGCGTGGCGGCAGCCGCGGTGGGCTCGCCCGACCCGCCGAACAGCTGCGTCAACCCGGCCTCGAGCGTCTCCTCCATGACGACCCGGTTCTGGTGGGCCACGACGACGCGCTTCATCTCCGGGATGCGCCCGCCCGCGGCCCGCAGGTAGAGCGGCTGCACGTAGATGAGCGACTCCTCGATCGGAATGACGAGCAGATTGCCGAGGATCACCTCGGAGCCGTGCTGGTCCCACAGCGAGATCTGGCGCGAGATGTCGGTATCCTGGTTGATCCGGTTGACGATCTGGGCCGGCCCGTAGACCAAGCTCTGTTTGGGGAAGCGATACAGCACCAGCCGGCCGTAGTGCTCCCCGTCGTTTCGCGCCACCATCCACGAGGCCAGGTTGTCCTTGCCGCGCGGTGTGAACGGCACCATGAGGATGAACTCCGCCTGCCGCTCCTCCGGCAGCCGCATCACGATGTGACGCAGGAAGGGATCCGGCCGCTCGCCTGGACGCGACAACACCGGCTTCTGCCACTGGTCCTCCCGGTGGTAGAAGATCTCTGGCTCGGCCATGTGGTAGGTAGCGTACAGGTCGGTCTGCACCCGGAACAGGTCCTCGGGGTAGCGCAGATGGGCGCGCAGGTCCGCCGACATCGCGGCGAGCGGCTGGAAGATCCCGGGGAACACCTTCGCCAGCGTGAGCACCAGCGGGTCGCGCGGGTCGGCCAAGTAGGCCGTGACGGTACCGTCGAAGGCGTCGATCACGACCTTCACGCTGTTGCGCATGTAGTTGGTGCCGTCGGAGAGCGGCTGCGCGTAGGGGTAGCGGCTGGTCGCGGTGTACGCGTCGAGGATCCAGCGGAGCCGGCCCGAATCGGTGACGACAAGGTAGGGGTCGTGGTCGAACGACAGAAACGGCAGCGCGGTGCGCGCCCGCACCCGGATGTTCCGCACGTACATCGCGCGGCTGTCGCTCGTGATGTCACTCGACAACAGCACCTTCAGGGAGCCGAAGTAGGTCGCGAGCACCAGGCGACGCAGGAACGAGCCGACCCGGACGCCCCCGGTTCCCGCGTAGGAGGTGAAGATGTTCTCGTCGCCCGAGGGGTAGTCGAACTCCTTCTGGTTGGTCCGGGCGAACACCCACGAATCGGTGAGCTCGCCGAAGTACAGCTCCGGGCGAGTCACCCGCAGCGACACACTGGACGCGGGCGGCAGATCCTTGATGAAGAGGACCGGCAGGCCCTCCGACGTGACCTGATTCACGGGCCCGAGCGTGAGTCCCATGCCGTGGGTGAAGGTGAGCCGCTCGTTGATGAACGTCCGGGTGGGGAGGGAACCCGAGTTCAGCTCGCGCGGCGAGAGCAGCACCTGGCGGTACCGCCCGTCGATCCAGTAGCGGTCGTCGTCCACGGAGACGAAGTCGTAGTAGGTCCGGATCTCCTGCAGCTGCCCGAACGTCTGGAGCAGCGGGTCGCGATCCCACAGCCGGACGTTGTCGATGGTCGGTCGGTTGGCCCGGATGTCTCGCTCGGTGAGCCGGGCCTCGCCCGTCAAGTCGCGCGTCACGACGCTGTCCAGTCCCCAGGCCCGCCGCGTCGCGGCGATGTGGGAGGCGAGCTGCGGCGTCTCCTTCACCAACTCGTTCGGCGCCACGACGAGCCTCTGGACCACGGCCGGGTAGAACGCGACACCGAGCAGCGATACGCCAAGGTAGAGTCCGACCGCGAGCAGGGTGTTTCGGGCCAGACGGTCGCTGCGGGCTCCCCACAGGACCAGCGCGGCGCTCGCCACGGCCGCGAGCCCGGCGAGCCGCAGGCCCGTGAGCTGGGCGCGGAGATCGGCATAGCTCGCCCCCACGAGCGGCCCCGTGGTGGAGTACAACAGTCCCGGAAGCCGGACGAAGTACACCCGCACCGCTGCCAGCACAAAGAGCAGCGCGATGAGCACCGCCAAGTGCAGGCGGGCCGACGGCTCCACCGTGACTCGCTGGCGGAACACCACGATATCCCGGCGCACCACGTACAGCGCGATGGTCGCGAGCAGCGCGAACGTCGTGACGGCGATGACGAGATCGAGCGCGCCCTCGATCACCGGCAGCGTGAACACGTAGTAGCCCACGTCGCGCCCGAACACGGGGTCCGTCACGCCGAACGGCGTCCGGTTCAGGAACTGGAGCACGGCGAGCCAGCCGCCCGCAGCCCCGATCCCGAACAGCAGCGCCAGGCCGAGCGCCGTCGGCAGGGCGAGGCGGCGCAACAGCCGGGTCACGTCGACGGCAGGCGCCCCGGTGCCGACCTGGACGACCAGCGGGTTCGGGAC
>WNFF01015312.1_pt1 | contig 13934 bp, 8 predicted proteins | sample 5400441 | NCBI WGS metagenome assembly WNFF01 (sample SAMN13153345, study PRJNA577476) | soil metagenome | isolation source: 120 cm saprolite under Douglas fir tree site 2 hole 3 replicate 1 | place: USA:California | collected 2015-04-18 | reverse complement strand
GGCGGACATCTTTCAAGGTGTCGCGGGCAGCTGAAATTCTGCTCAAGGATTGGAGCGTAGATCGATCGGAGGGTTCTCTCTGAGGCAGAGTCTTCCACTCCCAGAAGGATGCGGTCAGCGTGAAGGAAATCTTCGACCGCGGAGCCTTCCCGGAGGAACTGGGGGTTATAGGCAACGCAGAAGGAAGCTTCGCGGTTCCGCCTGTACACCGTGAGAAGATGCACGAGCTGCTTGCCGGTCTGAACGGGCACGGTACTCCGGACGACGATAAGCTTTGATGTATCCACTGCTTGGGCAATCTGACGCGCGGCAGTATCCAAGGCCGAGAAGTCTGAATCGCCGTTCTCGAGTTGCGGAACGCCGACGCAAAGAAAGACGACCTCTGCATCCCTCGCCGCTTTGCCTGAATCGCGGGCAAACGCAAGCGCATGCGCACAGCGGCTACGGAGAAATAATTCATCGAGATGAGCCTCATAGAGGGGAAGACGGCCTTCTTCGAGCAAACGCATTCGTTCTGTGTCGCAGTCGACGCAAGTCACATAATGCCCGATAGAGGCGAGGCAGATACCAGTGACCAAGCCCACGTGACCACAGCCGATGACGGCGATTCGCAAGGGTAAACCCTCGAAGGTACGAGCAGCATTGTACGTCGAATTCACTCCATCGTCCGGCCCTAGATGGGGTGAAGGGGGGAGTGGCTCGCGGGGAACGCATGAAAGGAGCTCCTTCTCTATCGGCATCGATCACCGTGCGATAGGAATGTTTTTCGGTAATCGCGGTTGGCGTTCAGTTGAACGAAGGTCTCATGATGGGTCTCGGAAGCTAGCCTTAGCACCCCGATATTCCACCATCCCGATTGTACGTATTTCAGTGTGGGCGACACCGAGTTGGTGAACGGAAACGGCCTGAGTGAGTTAGGGTGAAACGGACAGGCGGTTCGTGCGCCGACAAACAGGTGGGCTCAAACAAAGCGACAACCAGAACCACTTAGCGAAAAGCCCTCCACATATCGTCAATAAAGCTTGGCTGAGCCACATTCCCCTCCAGATAATGGACCGTTTGTCTCTGCCGTAGCCAATTCGCGGTGTAGTCATACCCGGTCTGCGCTTTGATGTCGGCCACAGCCTGGGTGTCGTCCTCGTTCATCCAGCGGTCCACGTAATCAAAGAATGCCGGATAGTTCCACGTACCCTCTGCGTGGAGAAGATGAATGGCGAGTGCTTCGCCAACCCAGGAAGTAGAAGTGCAGCATCGGCGATAAACCTCTCCGAGTTGCTCGTTGCCATTTAGGATGGGCCAGGCTGGCGGCTGCAATTGTTCATACGGGCCATATAGACCCGCGCTCTCAGGCTGCCCATTGGCTCTTACACCATAATGGCCGCCATAAATCGCCGTGGCCCCTTGCCAGGCGTGTTGATAGGTGCCGGCCGGGGGAAGCTGGGTGACGTAGAGCGTTTGCATGTCCTCACCAAACTTGTCTGGGTAAGCCGCCGAGACATTTTTCAGGCCGGGATCATTTAGCAAGGCTCCCGCGAAAATGATGGGGAGTTTTCTGCCGCTATGATGGCCGCCAAACGCCGGCCAGCCGTTGCCGGCTTGCACGCAACCGTAAAGATCGATTCCGTACTGCACGAAATAATTCGTCAGGTTCACTTTCTGGTTCGCAGGGAAATTTAACATCAGGAGGAGAGACGCATAGGAATCGGCAAAGGCGAGGTGTGCGCCATAACTGGGCATGTACTCGGCCGGCGCATCAAAGAGGAATGGATTTGTGTCAATCCACGGCCTGCGATACAAAGCCTCGTATTCCGCCAGCGTGGGGGTCCCCAACGGGTTTGGCGGCGCTAAAGAGGGCAGGAGATTCCGCTGTAGAGAGCCTGCATGATACATGGTTTGATTTCTGTCGCAGTAGGAAGGGCGGAAGGCGTCGGCAGAAACGGCCGAAGCCAGAACCGTCAAGACAGAGACTGTGCGCACAGGACTAAAGCTCATGTCGGTAGAATGCATCACTTCTGGAAGCGAGTGGATTTGCGCCAAACTGATCGAAGAGACCAGCGCATCACCTGGTTTCAGTGTGATCGGTGGATAAGCTCTCAAAGAAGCATCGAACCACGCCGATTGATCTGCTCCGTCATTCAGCCTGGAATCGAAGCCGCTATTTCCATTCGAGGTGGGCAAGTTCAGCACCGACCCATTTATATACGGCGAAGAGGTCGTTGGTGCGGGGCTGATGGCGGAAATGGTGACTGGGCCGACGACGTAGTAGTCGCCGGTAACAAACTGGCCGACCGGAACGGCTTGGCTGAAGGTCCACGTGATGCCATCTTTGGTGATTGCGGATGCGGTCCCAGGGGGTGGCGGAGTCCCAGTGACGGTAACCGCTGCACTGGCTTTCTTCGTGTTGTCCGCAACGCTTGTGGCGGTGACCGTGAAGTTGCCAGCCACGTTTCCCGCCGTGAACAGCCCTGCGGAAGTAATCGTGCCCCCCGTGGCTGTCCAGGTGACATTGGTATTCGAGGTTCCCGTGACTGTGGCGGAGAATTGCTGAGTGGCTCCGGTCTGGACCGAAGCAGAGGTCGGGCTAACCGCGATAACAACGGTCTGCGGTGGTGGATTCGAAGGCGAACCCACGATCCCCGCACAGCCCGCCAATGCAAGTGCGATCAGCAGGACGCAAAACGTGCCAGTCGGTGCCCAAGGGAGACGCAAAGAGCGGGGTAGATCGGCGCCATGTATCGTGAAACGAATGATGGTGCCCCCGGAATTGCGCATGCTGCGTCACCCCTGCCAAGAGCCTACTGTACTTCTGTAGAGCGAACCTACTGGGCGGAAGGACAGGATTGGTACAGGGGTTACGAGAATCGCAAGGTGCATCACGCTTTTGGGCACGCAACGCGTGGCGGGTTGCTTTGCGCTGCCACGAGCGCGGTCCGCCGTGCGACCTTACTGGCCGCTCGTCATACAGGCCGGGATCTCGATATCAGTAATCTTGTCGAAGGAATAGTCCATGTGAATGGTGCAGTGTTCCTGCGGATCGGTCATCTCGATGCGCAGCGGCAGTCCGGAGTCTTTGGCGACCAGCAAGCGCACCGGGCCCAGGAATCGATCGCCATCGAGCACGTAGAACTCGTATGCGGTAGCGGAAGTGCCACCCACGGCCTGATTGCCCAGTGAACGCATATCGGTCAGCTGGTTTGTTTTCTTGCCTCCATTTTGCTCCCCCTCGAGCTGCGGCATGCACTGCCACGAAAAGAGCTTTTCTTCGCTCAGCCTCCGGGGCGCCATCATGCTTCCATGGACCATTTGCGCGCTGACGCTTGCGGCCGCGATTACGCCGATGGGCCCCTCCGCCGTTGCGTGCGCCATCACCGTTGCTGCTTGCCGATCTAGCATGGCCCGTTCCATCATCAGCATATGCCCGCTGTGCTTCATGATACGCGGCAAAGCTGAAGAGGTGATCAGCCGCGCGCTCCGCCCGTTTCGCACTACTGCACGAATCTCCCAGTCGTCGATCGTGCCAGGCCGGTCCATGGCGGGTATCTTCACGTGCATCGTCACTCGCCGCGCGCCACCCTTAGATATCGTCTCCATTGGACTGCAGCCGATCCCTCTGGCCATCATCAGGGCCATGTGCGGGTCGCTCGGTTCCACGGTCATGGTCATGCGATACGCAGCCTGGTTCTCGAACTGCTTGAAAGCCTTGAGGAGCGCGCTGTCTTCGGGAACCGGGACGCCGACTGGTTTCGTCTGCGCGAGAGCCGGCAGTATGCCAATGCCAGCCGCCGCGCAGGCGATCAGAACTGCGGGCCGAGCAACTCGGGCTATCAGTGAAACTAGTTTCATGGAAGAATCCTTTTCTCAGCGGCAATTTCTAACTTAGTTTTTTGGCACCCGAGATTATATCCTTAGTTTGTCTCCAATCTGGCCTTTCAGAGCATCTCCTTCTTGTGGATGGACCAAATTTTCAGGTCAATCTCGAAAGAGCTGCTCGTCCTGTGTCCTAAACACCTGCGATGCAGGCAACCTCGCGAATCAACTTAACAACGGCCGCAGAAGTACAGAAGTGGGCACGGATAGGTTGGACTCGCTGCGAATCTTACCGTCCACACTCTCGCAGAACCTCATGGTCTGCATGAGGCGAGGGCTGCATTATCATGCTTGTACTGCCCAAGTGATGCCAGGTGGGATGGAAAGGAACTTGTTGCGGTGACCCGAGCGCTTGTGGCATCTCTTGAGGTCAACCGAGGAAGCTACACATCCAGGCGTGCATGGCAGCGCTTTGTTGGAAACGTCGAGCTTTTACTTTCATTCGCGTGTCCGTGTCGTCACCGATGGACTCATCCGAAATCGTAAGGATTGATGATCGCGTGTTCGCAAGGCAAGCTGACAACGCAGTTTTGTCCCTTCGATTTGGATGTAAACTACTTACTGTCAGCATTCCCGATCTGCTTCCACCGAGTCACCTAGTGGCAATTTACTCTCCTCCAGCAGTCGCTCTTCTCCGGGGCTCAGCCCCAGAATGCCGAACTCGCCAGAACTCATGCTCTGGCGAGCCCTAGAATCGTTGATGTTAGATTCAGTTACGTCGCTCAAGCAATTAGCCTTTTACGCGATAGGACTACTAACGCGATTAACCCGATCCCAAGCATGAGAAGCACGGACGGCTCCGGCACATAGATTAAGAATTCCTGGCCCGTACTGCCCGTGGGCGTCAGTATTTCAAACCCCTTGCCGTTGAAACCATCTTTCGTCACCGCGTTCCAAGCATTCTTCAGAAGCGTGCTGGTCATTTGGTCGGTTGGGCCACCTGTGAAGCTCCAAATCGCAAACTGATACTCAGCCTTTAAGCTCTTGTCTGCGACGCCCATCATCTTGGTAATCAGCCATGCCATCTTAAGATATTGCATTTGGCCCACACTACTGCCGAGCTTTGCCCCGAGCTTTGTGAGGGAGAAGTCAGATCCGGCGAGGCTAGTAATCCTTACATTCCAGCTGTCCCCAGCCGAGATAAAGGTCGAAAAATCTACGCAATAAAACGACTGACTTTGGCCATTCAGTGTTCCACCATAGGGTGGTATGCCGTATGGTGGGACGGCAAATGCATAGCTGCCGTCGACCTGTACCGTATTTACTGTGTCCGCTTTCGCCGTGCCCGCAAATGCCAGAATCCCAATAACCACTAGCCGCCGAACCAGGTTTAGGCCCATGACTCCTCTTGGGGGACAGAATACACACCGATCTTCACCGTCTATCCGGCAGCTGTGATGCCAAATTAATCCCTAACTCAATCTCAGTGTTTTCATTAACTTACAGCTCTTGGTTCTCCGAGTTCTGTGCTCGGAAGGGAATTTTGTTTTCTTGTCTAAAGCAATCCTTTACAAATCCCCCACGGCAAGGCGCTGCGGAAGACGGCAATATCGTTTGGCTCCAAAGTATACTTCTAGGTACGCACAACCACCGGAAAGCTCATAAACACTCGCTACGACGCTTTATTTAGGCAACGGAAAATAGCTAGAAAGTATACTTCTCGTCGTAGGCCATTCCTGATTCCGTGGCCCTTGAACTGTCCTCTCTTGATTCCTTATCCGGATGAGTCTCCAATGAAGGCAGCGCGACATGACGCGCATCAGCCTTCGCGCGCGCGTCGTCAATAAGAGTTCTCAATTTTTCGGCCAGCGTTTGCACGTACGGTTCAACGAAGATGCCACCTGGATTGACCGGGAGTTCGATAACGTCTAAACCGCCGACGGCCACATCATTCCAACCCATTCCCGGTTTCGTTAAGAACGAATAATTCCTGCGGGGCTTGAAGACCGTTATCTTCTGATCGCAAGCCGGGGGTAGGTAAGCGAAATACGCCGTGTCATTAATGTCTTCCAAGAAGACTTCGCGCTTACCTTTTCCGTTAACAGCGCGACCGATGCGGAGAAGATTCGACAGCTTTACCGAAACTCTTTCGAGCTCCCGACCAAATGCGCCCTTTAGTTTTCTCCGCAGGTAGGAGCGTCGTTCGCTCGGTCCCAGCCGTATGAAATTCACCCAATGGAAGCTGGCCTTTTGGATAAAGTGAGAGAGGTTTTCACGACGAGACAAGCGTAACGGAGTCCCATTGAAGTTATAAGTATCGATCATAACCAAGATTGCGACCTGTTGCCCGTCTTTGCGCAACCTCAAAGCGATCTCGTAAGCGACTTGTCCTCCCATGCAAAAGCCTCCGAGATAGTAAGGCCCCTCAGGCTGTAATTCCCGGATCTCCTTTAGGTAATGTGAGGCCATTTCCTCGACGGTCGTCAGATAGTTCTTGCTGCCATCCACGCCTCTGCATTGCAAACCATAGAAGGGGTAATCCGATCCAAGTCCGCACGCAAGAGCACATTCCCTCCACCGCCGTGGACGCAAAAGAAGGGCGGCCTGCTTCCCCCCGGCTGAATAGGCACCAAGGAAGACCAGGAGGGAGACCAGCCACGCTGACGAAGGATTTCCGCCAGCTTTTCCACTGTGGGTGCTTGAAACAGGGTGGATAAAGGGAGGCTCCGACCACTTACTTTTCCCAGTTCGGAAAAGAGACGCACAGCTGCAAGGGAATATCCGCCGAGATCAAAAAAATTGTCCTTTCTTCCCACGGGATGAACCCCCAGGATCTTTTCCCAGAGCTTGGTCAGCTGTAACTCCAGTGAGTCCAGAGGTGCAGCCGACGCGGAGCCCATCTCGGTTTTCGAGAGTGCCGGCTTTGGCAGTGCGGCGCGATCAACTTTGCCATTTCCGGTTAAGGAGAAGCGGTCCACGAACACAAATACCGAAGGCACCATATGCTCCGGCAACTTCTGACGCAGGTGTTCCCGCAGATCGGCGGCTTCCGGGCGGATGCCCGGTTTCGCAATGACATATCCAACCAAACGTTTCTCGCCCGGATTGTCTTCCCGAATGGTCACAACGCAATTCTCCACGTCCTGATGCCCGAGTAATTGAACCTCAATTTCCCCTAATTCGATCCTATAACCCTGTAGCTTTACCTGGAAATCTTCCCGCCCCAGGAACTCGATATTGCCATCCGGCAGATACCGCCCTAGGTCCCCCGTTCGGTACAACCGTCGTCCGCTTATCGGCTCCGCGACGAAACTCGCATCCGTCTTCTGTTTGTCCCGCCAATACCCCTTTGCTACTCCAATTCCTCCAATGTAGAGGTGTCCTGGCACCCACACGGGACATGGTGCCATCGCCTGGCTCATCACGTGAAAGGTCTGGTTCAGCATCGGCTTGCCGTAAGGGATGCTTTTCCAGGTGGAGTCGATTTCTCCGATTGGATACAATATTGACCAGATTGAACCCTCGGTCGCTCCGCCGAGACTCACGATCTTCGCTTGCGGCAAGATCTGACTTATCTGGCCAGGTAAACTCACTGGGATCCAATCACCGCTCATCATAATCAACCGCAGAGACTGCCCAAGCTTTTCACCATCCCGGTCGTGGTCAAACAGAAGCTGCATTAAGGCCGGCACCGTGTTCCAAACAGTCACTCTCTCGGAGGCCACTAGCTCCCCCCAATGGGTGACATCGAGCGCCAGGTCAGCCCGTGGCATCACGATTGTTCCGCCGGCCGCCAGCAGGCCAAAAATGTCATAGACGGATAGATCGAAGCTCAATCGTGAAAGCGCCAAGACTCGATCCGCGGGATTGATGTCAAAGCGTCGGTTGATATCGAGCACAGTATTCAAGGCACCGCGATGATCGATCATTACGCCCTTGGGAAGGCCAGTTGAACCCGAAGTGTAGATGACATAAGCGAGATCTTCGGTTTTTTGCCGCTTGCGCGGGACCGGCGGGTCGGCCGCGGCAGGTTCCAATAGGTCGACAGCAAGAACTTCGATTCCGGCTGGCACATTCAGATACTTTTGCACCGTCGACTGCGTCAGCACGACCTTAACTTCCCCATGCTCGAAGAGGTAACGTTGGCGTTCGGCAGGTAATTCTGAATCAATGGGCAGGTAAGCTCCGCCGGCAAAGAGGATTCCCAGCACTGCCACCACTTGCTCCCAACCCTTTTCCATTACGATCGCGACCAGTTGGTTTGGTTGAACGCCAAGGTTCAGTAACCGTTCCTCAACCCGACAAGCACGGCGATATAGCTCCTCATAGGTTAACCGGCGCGTTGGCGTGGAAACAGCAATCTGGCTCGGACGCTTTTCAACCTGCGCAAGGAAAGGAGCGTGTAACAATTCATCGCTTAGCACGGCCTTCGTGTCATTAACCTTCTGACGCAAGTCCATTTGAGCTGGGGGGATCAGTCGGTGGGTGTTCTCGGCGAGGCCGCGATGCCAATGGGAGTCATCGGAAGCTAACTGCTGTAACAAGAGCTGATAGCCATTGAACATATCGTCCAACAGCGCATCGGGAAAGAGTTCCTCCACTGCGTCCCAGTTACAGATAAGGGCCCCGGCTTGCTCTTGAACCAGGTTATCGAGCCAGATTTGAGATGTCTGAGTAATACCGAAAGTCACCTTTCCCAAGGGCACCGCCCGAGTCGAATCCGAACCCGGTGCATCCAGGTTGAGAAAGCTGGTAAACACGACGGGCATCGTGGTCCTTTGCTCTCCCTTTTGCGTTCTGCTCAGTTCCCGAAGAACTCTGATACCCGTAAAATATCGATGATCGAGATCGCTCCAAAGCTGTGCTTGAATGCGACGCGCTCGAACTTCAAAACTGTCCTGTCCCGAATTGTCTACCGCCAGCATATTTAGCGAGGTAAAGTCGCCCACGATGTCGTTTACCTGCGGATGCAGAGGAAGCCGGTTGAAAAGTGTGAGATTGATGGTGAATTGAGGGCTCTTGCTCCAGACGCTGAGAACTTCGGCGAACGCCGCCAGCAATACCCCAGGCGGTGTGAGTCCTACTCGCGCCGCTCGTTTCTTCAAGCGAGTCCAAATTTCTGGTTCCAGTCTTGCACTTCTACGTACGAAGCGAGGGCGTGCCACGGAGCTAGGGTTCTTCGCTAGGGGCAGCTCCGGCGCTGGCGGCAGAGTGGGCAGACGACGGCTCCAATACTCCTGAGAGCGCCGATAGGAATCTGAGCCTTGCAGGGCACTTTCCGCTTGGACGTAATCACGAAAAGAAACTTGAAGAGGGGGGAGAGAGGCTGTCAGGTTTCGATAAAGCTCAGAAAATTCCCAAACGAGAATCTGAATACTCCTGGCATCGAGTATTAAGAGATCTAAGCTGATGTGAAGCAAGACGCGTTGATTATCGAGGAGAGAAGCTCGAAGCTCGAACAATGGCCAACGATCCGTGTCTAGCACCTGGGTGGACATGCGGTCGCGAACGGTCTCAACCTGGGAGTCTGCCGCTTGTGTTTCTTCGTCTCGCAAAACTAAGAGCTTAAAGTCATAGCGAGGCACGTGTTTAAGAATCTGCTGCCTGCCGTCAGGCAACACGATAGCCCGCAGCATGTCGTGACGCTCGATCAAACGCTGCAAGACAAGCTCGAATCGCTGACGATCGAATTCAGCAAGTTCAATTTCCACGTAGATGTGACACGCAACATTACCCAATTCCAAAGAATTTCCGCGACCAATCCAGTAGGCTTGCTGAACATCGGTGAGGGCAAATGGCTCATATTGATGATCCGGATCAGCCACGATGATCGGAGGCGGAACATGATTCTCAGGCCCCGATTTCGACTGTTCAATCGCAACGGCAAGGGCGGCGACAGTAGGAGCCTCAAAAAGACAACGCAGAGGCAACTTCACGTGGAACGTTTCTTCCACGCGAAAGAGGAGCGTGGCCGCAAGTAAGGAGTGTCCGCCTAACTCCAAAAAACTATCGTGCACGCCGACGCGTCGATGGCCGAATACTTCAGCCCAAATTCCCGCGAGGATCTCTTCCGTGGAGGTCCGCGGTGGTGCGAACTTTCCGGCAGCACCGGGCGGCGCTAACTCGCTTTGTTTACTCTGCTGTTTATCTTGTGCGCTTCCATATCCTTCAAGACGAAGTCTAAGCTCATTGAGAAAACGGGCTGCTTGGCGTCCCTCGGAAAGCTGATGGTCGAAAACCAAGACCAAATTGAACACTCCTTCCTGATTTTGGGCCGGGGGAAACTGACTGCAAACGGCCAGGATGGCTGATTGTCCGCGGTTGATCATTGGCTGAAACGAGTGCACGCCCTCGCTCGATAAATCCGTAAGCGTGAAGGTGCCCCCCATCAGCGACTTAACTGAAATCTCATCGCTGAGATATTCGACCAAGAGTTCCCGCATATTTCCAGCGATCTCGGCAACGCTCTTCTTGTCCGCGTCACGAATGACAGGAACGATCAAACCGCGCCCAGCGTCGATCGCAAATCCGATGTTTATTTCCTCGTAATAATTCACGCACCCGTCTGCGTAATAGGCGTTGAAAACAGGGTATTTCCGTTCCGCTGCCGTGTGGAGTCCGTCTGCGGAACATGGAACAGTAACGGCAGAGGGAAGCGTGTTTTTGTAGGCAGACCATAGATATTTCGCCTCGAGCCGTTTGCTTCGGGGCAATTTCTCGGTCCTGAACGTAACTCCTACAGCCGGGACAGGCGCTTCCCACCTGTGGTGAGAGTCCGGTATTTTGGGGGACGCGAGTTCTTTCTGGCGCGCAACGTCCTCGCCAATTCGCTTAAGTACGTCCTGTGAGCGAACGAGGCCAATATTGTTAAATTCACGTGCGTCTAAACCCCATTCCTTGATCAGCTGTAAAGCCTGCTGGCTAAATCTCGTCGTTCGTTCTTTGGCTGTTGTTGGACGCTGGCCATGATGGGAAACCGCTATTTCCGGCTCTTGGTGGTCGGGCTGGTCTCCTTGAATACCGTTGAAAAGGAAAACCTCTGGGAGGTGCGCCTCAGCTTTGTCGCAAATGTACCCCAGGACTTTGCCAACCTGTACGTCTTCTCCCTCTTTGTATACATGCCGAAGGAAACCGCTGGCCGGGGCAGAAATTTCCATATTCACCTTGCTGGTCTCGACTTCGACAATCGGCTGTCCTTTCTCGACTCTGCTGCGCTCGGCGACCAGCCACCTATTGATGCAGACGGAATCGTCGTTTACGTTCTCGCGGAGCACCCATATGGGAGTCGGTTCACTCATGGTTCATCATTTCCAGCACCGCTTCAATGATGTGTCTTTCACCCGGCAAGACCTTTTTCTCGAGCGCGCCGCAGGATGGTATCGGATGCCGCGGTGGTCCCAACCTTCGCACGCACCTCAATATACCGGGAGCGGACTCTTGAATCTGTGCGATCACCTCTGCGCCAAATGCGGCAAAATTCTGTCCTTCTTCAACGACCAACAGACGACCGCTTTCGCGGATCGAGTCGACAATTGGCCATGGGTCGAGCGGGTACAGTCTTATCGGACATATAATTTCGCAGATAATTTCATGTTCATCGAGAAGTTTGTCAGCGGCTGTTTCTACCTCAGGTAGCATCCCGCCATAGCAAAGCAGAGTTAGGTCTGCCTTTGCCTCCGGGCGCAAACGCAAGGTCGGGTATCGCTCATCGCTTTGCTCCCAAACAAACCCTTCGGGCGCGGAGTCGGATACCCGAACGCCATAGAGGACTTTGTTTTCGATGACCATAGCGGGACGATCGATAGTCGAGAACAAAGTATCGAAAACCAGTGCGGGATCGTACCGATGATTAACGGCAAGCATGAGGGTGCCAGTCATTCCAAGAAAGTGGCTTTCGAGGCTCTGACTGTGGGTCACACCGTAACCGCGTTTACCTCCCATGGGGGTCCGGACGATCAGCGGGACGTCAACGCGGTCGTTGAGCAGGTAGCGAAACTTAGAGGCATGATTCACTAGTTGATCGGCAACCAGCATGAGGAAATCCCCAAACATGATTTCACAGACGGGCAAAAACCCATTGAGCGCGAGGCCGTTCCCGACGCCGACAATGGCTCCTTCACTGATGGGCGTGTTGCGTACCCGGCCGGGGAATTCATGATTTAAATCTTTGGTAACTTTAAACGCACCGCCGTAAGGTCCCTCGATATCCTCACCGAGCAACATGATACGTTCGTCACGGCGCATATTACGCTCGAGGGCCGCATGAATGCGGTTGACCACGCGATCCGACGATTCATTACATATCGGCCGCCATGCCGTCTTATGATAGGTTGGCATGGCTTCATCGGTCACAACGGGTTCCGCAAAGTCGCTTCCATCCGTCTCTCTAACGACCTTGTCAATCCTATCTTCGACGTCCGCCTGAATTTCTCTCGCGGCTTTCGGATATTTCCTCGCAAAGATGGTGAGGGGATCCTTGTCCCAATAGCTCTGCACCTCTTCACGGTCTCGATTGTCATCGCCTTTGGAGTGCGCCATCAAACGGTAGGTATCAATCTGCAGAAACAAAGGCTTACACTGCTCGCGAACGAATGAGACACAATCGGTTGCCAGGTCAATCAGTTCTTCCGGGTTCCATGTATTGCCGTGCGCTGTTTTGATCCCAAAAGCATCGGCCCGAAAACAAATGTTTCCAGCAAGCGTTTGTCCCTGTGCTGTGCTCTGCGCATAATAGTTATTCTCCAGCACAATCAGCAGCGGCAGATCCCATTTCGATGCGATGTTAAACGATTCGTAGACAACGCCTTCGCCTAATGTCCCATCGCCGATAAAAACCACTGTAATGTTTGTGCTTTTGCGCAATTTCTGTGCGAAAGCAAGACCCGCCGAAATCGGCACGATACCGCCTTGGACGCCACTGCTAAAAAACTCCCGCGAGCATATATTTTGGCTGCCTCCGCGTCCGCCACAGACACCTGCCTTCTTGCCCATAACCTCAGCAATCAGACCATAAACATCATCTGTTCGTGCCAGGTAATGGCCATGCCCGCGGTGGTTGCTGTATATGAAGTCCCCCGCTTGCAGCGCCTCTGCGACGGCTATGCCGGTCCATTCCTGACCGATACAAGTGTGGACGGTGCCAAAAAGCTTGCCCTCCGAAAACAGCTGTAGCAGGCGTTGCTCCACACTTCGAATAAGGATTGCTTTAGCGTAGAGACTGATTCGTTTCTGGTCGTCGACACTTTTTTGAATGGACTCGAGCACTATAAACCCCGATGGTGAATTATTTAGGTCAGCATCTCTGCATTTCGCCGAGCCGCGCTTTTCTCCGACACCAGCCGAAGGAGATCCCCGATTCGCCTGTTAATCACTAGCGGTGAGGGACTTAGGCATGGAAGGCCTAAGATCGTTGTCCGACTGTCAAGTATGATCATGGGCGACTTTCATCAAGCTGGGGCTATGGTCATAGGGGTCGAAATGCACGGAAAAGTCTACATTAATAGCTCATGACAGCCCGTTCAAGGATTGCATTTGGTAGACCAAAGTTATTTAGGAAACGCTTCCCGGGTGCAACAAGTCCAGTGTCTTCAACTAGATACGCACGGTCATGATATCCCTTAGCTCTGGTACGCTCTTGATAGAGATCGGTTGGGGAACAGAACTTCCCAAATTCCCTAAATAGTTCCATAGGTCGAGTTAAAGTTGAGTAGCAACGGGCACTTCAGTACTTCTTGGTACGCAGAATTCGCCGTGTGAGCGCCTGGGAAGCGAACTGAGTTCCCGCGACGAAGCGCACGAGCGGCCCGAAACTCCACGCTGCTGGGGCCCCCAAGAAATGCAGGCCGGCTAGCGAAGACTCCAATCCAGAATCGAGGCGTGGATAACCATCCACGACGTCCAGTCGTTCGAGAATTCTTGGCGAAAGAAAACGATACAGCGCAACATTCACCCGATACCCAGTTGCTAAAACTACATGATCCACTATCCGCTCGGTCTCGTCATTCAGATGGACGTGCAGGCGATCACCTTCCACTCGAGCGTGAGTCACCGATCGGCCCGTGTGAAAGGGCACGGCATGCGTAACAGGAACGTGTATGTAGGAAAACATAGGCCGAATCGCACGTCTA
>WNFF01002940.1_pt1 | contig 13937 bp, 15 predicted proteins | sample 5400441 | NCBI WGS metagenome assembly WNFF01 (sample SAMN13153345, study PRJNA577476) | soil metagenome | isolation source: 120 cm saprolite under Douglas fir tree site 2 hole 3 replicate 1 | place: USA:California | collected 2015-04-18 | reverse complement strand
TTCGAGCGACTTCATCGCCGGCTCGATCTCGAGCATGTGCAGCACGATCGGCTGGTCGGGACCGAGCAGCTGGCCGGATGCGATGCGGAAGACGATCGCGTATCCGATCTGCCCCGCCGCGCCGGTCACCGCGACATGAGCGGGTCGCTCAGCCATCGGTCCTCATCGTATCCATTCCAATTACCGGAACCCCTCTCCCTCAGGCTCAAACACGTCGTCCTCCGCGAGCCGGCGCGCGAAGCACAGAAACCCCGTGTGCGCGACCATCCGATGCGACGGCCGCATGCTCCGCCCGCGCACCGTCCAGCCTCGCTGCAGCACCTCGTAGGCCTCGAGCAGTCCGAACCCGCGCACCTCACGCAGGCAGTCGAAGAAACGCTGCACCTGGCTGACGTTCGGGCAGTGCGCGAAGACGATGCCGCCCGCGCGGAGGGCGGCGCGGACGGTGCCGACCGCCTGCCACGGCTCCGCCACGTCGAGAAGGACGCGGTCCATCTCGCGCTCGTCGACGCCGGCGTACACGTCGCCCTGCTTGAGGGCGAGGTTGGGCGGCACCTCTCCCAACGTGTCCACGACCGCCCGGCGCGCCAGCTCGAGAAACTCCTCGCGCAGCTCGTAGGACACCACCGCGCCTGACGGCCCCACCGCCCGGACCACGGCTATGGTCAGCGCGCCGGTGCCAGTGCCGGCTTCAAGCACGCGCGCGCCGGGGAATATGTCCGCGCCGACGAGGATCGCGCCAAGGTCCTTCGGATAGATCGGCTGCGCCTGGCGTCGCCGCCCCGTCACCTGCTCCGCAAATGTCGGCCTCACCGCCAGCAGGCGCGAGCCGCGCTGGGTGGCCACGACGACGCCCTCCGGGCGCCCGATGAGGTCGTCATGCGCGACGGCGCCCGCGTGCATCGAGAAATGCTCGCCTGGCGACAGGCGCACTCGATACCGCCGGCCGACCTTGTCGATCAGCAGGATGAGGTCGCCGGCAGCGAGCACGGTCACTCCGGACGTTCGGCGCGGATCAGCGCGTGCCAGTACGCATGCCACAGCTTGCCGTCGCGGCGCTCCGGCCGCAGCTGGCGGCGCGCCTCGCCCTCAGAGGATTCGACGACCTCGGCCAGCTCCGCGACCAATGGGGCCGGTACCGCCATGTTGCGCATCCAGTCCTCGAAATCCCAGTCGAGCTCACGCGGAATTGCGCTGTCGACCTCAAAGCCGGCGTGCTCCAACCCCTCCACCCATTCCTCGACGGTCATCGACATGACATGCGATGGGTCGCGCCGCTTCTCGACCTCGTGCAGCACATCGCGCGCCGGCATCGGAGGCGCGCAGTCGACGAACACGGCATGACGGCCCGGCCGCAGCACCCGATATGCCTCGTGGAGGAAACGGTCGACGTCGGGAAAGTGGTGCGGCGCCGCGCGCACCGTGTAAAGGTCGAACGTCTCGTCCGCGAAAGGAAGACGCATCGCGTCGCCGATGACCCACTCGACGTTCATCACGTCGCGCTCGGCCGTGACCCGCCGCGCCTGATCCAGCATCTCTCGCGTCAGGTCCAGGCCGTAAACGCGACGCACGTGCGGCGCCAGCGCCAGCGCGACGTGCCCCGTGCCGGTGGCGACGTCGAGCGCGAGGTCGCCCAGCTGGGGCCGCGCCAGCTCCAGCACCTCGCGCAAGCCCTCCGGCGAAGAGTGGAACTTCGCACGCGCGTAGTTCGCAGCCATAGGGCCGAAGCGGGAGCGCACGTCATCGCTCATGGAGCGTGAGTCTAGGCGCCGATTACGTTGAGACGCAGGTCACCAACTAGACTTCGGGCTCATGCCCAGTGTCACGGCGCGCTGGAGCGGAACGAAGGTCAAGTTCGACATCGAGTCCGCCTCGGGCCACACCGCGAGCATCGATGAGACAGGCGTCTTCGGCGATGACGCGGCGATGCGACCCACCGAGATGCTTCTCGGCGCCCTCGGGGGCTGCACCGGCATCAACGCGGTATTGCTGCTGAAGAAGTTCAAGCAGCCGCTCAAGTCCCTTGCCATCGAGGTGGAGGGCGAGCAGGAGAAGGAATGGCCGCGCCGGTTCACGAAGATCGACATCACATTCGTGCTCGGCTGGGACGGCAAGCATGACAACCAGCAGGTCGATCAGGCGCTCGACCTCGCTTGCAACCGCTACTGCCCGATCCACGCCACTCTCTCGGCCGGGGGCGTGGAGATCCACCACAACAGGAAAGACTCCTGATCAGATAGAGCTGAGTGGAGCTTGAGGCCGGATTCATTCCGGCCGTCACCCCGCGATTCAACATCCAAGCGCCTCCGGGCAATGTGTGACTCGGTGGGGGCTCCACGGGGGAGGCCTGACTCCCCCGTGCTCTTAGAATTAACGTCGTTCCCCAAAGCCCCTTCACCTGAGGCCTTCGGAAACTTGCTCGAGAGCTACGTCCCACTGCTGATCTACGTCCTGATAGTTCTCGGTTTGGTCGGCACAGTCGCTTCGTTGAGCTTCGTGCTCGGCCCGTCCAAACCCACCAGGAAAAAGCTCGCTCCGTACGAGTCCGGAATCATCCCGGAGACCCCGGCCATGCGCCGGCTGTCGGTCCGCTTCTACCTCACCGCGATGCTCTTCATCATCTTCGACGTCGAGGCGGTCTTCTTCTATCCATGGGCGGTGCTGATGAGGCAGCTCAAGTGGTTCGGCCTCATCGAGATGTTCGTGTTCATGGGCGTGCTGCTCGTCGCGCTCGCGTACATCTGGCGCAACGGAGGCTTCGATTGGGACTAGAAGACCTCGTCGACAGCCTTGGTCAGAACGTCCTAACCACCACGCTGGGCAAGGTGCTCGGCTGGGGCCGCGGCAACTCGGTGTGGCCCGCCCAGTTCGGGCTCGCCTGCTGCGCCATCGAGATGATCTCCACCGCGACCGCGGGCGTCGACATCGCGCGCTTCGGCTCGGAGGCGATGCGCGCCTCGCCGCGCCAGGCCGACCTGATGATCGTCTCGGGCCGCGTCTCGCAGAAGATGGCGCCCATCCTGCGCACGATCTACGACCAGATGCCCGAGCCGAAGTGGGTCATCTCGATGGGAGCGTGTGCTTCGACGGGCGGCGTCTTCAACAACTACGCGCTGCTGCAGGGCGTGGACAAGGTGGTCCCGGTTGACGTCTACATCCCCGGCTGCCCACCGCGACCCGAGGACCTTCTGAACGCGCTGATGATCCTGCAGGAACGCATCAAGGCCCAAGGGATCATCACCCGATAGTGATCGCGGACCAGCTCATAACCGATAAAGGCGTCAGCGCCGGCGACGAGTGGATCACGGTGCCCGCGCCGCGCCTGCGCGAGGCGCTGGCCGCGCTCAAGGAGGACGGCTACCGGCTGCTGGTCTTTCTCACGTGCGTCGACCATCTCGCTGATTCATCGAAGGAGTGGCCCACACGGTTCGAGCTCCTGTACGAGCTGCGTGACATGGAGAAGCTGCGCGACCTGCGCGTCCGCGCTTTCGTCGACGGCGACCCGCCGCAGATCGACTCGGTGCACGACCTGTTTCCTCCCGCCAACTGGGACGAGCGCGAGACGTACGACCTCTTCGGCGTCGTCTTCAACGGGCATCCCGAGCTGACGCGAATCCTCATGCCCGACGACTGGGTCGGGCATCCGCTGCGCCGCGACTACCCCGTCGGTGGCGAGCCGGTCGAGTTCTCGGAAGAGCATGAGGCGTGGCTGACGCCACCGCCGGAGGCCTGAGGCCCGTGTCGATCGAGGACACGACCGGCCAGGGCGTGACCATCACGCAGACGGGCGAGCGCGGCGCGTTCGGGGGCGAGCTGCTCACGATCAACTTCGGCCCGCATCACCCCTCCACGCACGGCGTGCTGCGGCTCATCGTCGACCTCGACGGCGAGCAGGTGAAGCGGGTGAAGCCGGTGATCGGCTACCTGCACACAGGCATCGAAAAGCAGATGGAGGCGCTGCGCTGGCAGCAGGGCGTCGTGTGCACCGACCGCCACGACTACCTGTCGCCCCCGATCAACAACCTCGCGTACGCGCTGGCGGTCGAGCGGTTGATGGGAGTCGAGGTGCCGCCGCGCGCGCAGGCGCTGCGCGTGATCATGTCGGAGCTCACGCGCATCGCCTCGCACCTCGTGTGGCTCGGCACCAGCGGCATCGAGCTGGGGGCAAGCTCCGTGCTCATGTACTGCTTTCGCGAGCGCGACACGATCATGGACTTGAACGAGGAGATCTCGGGCTTCCGGATGCATACCTCCTACATCCGGCCCGGCGGCGTGATGGCCGACGCGACGCCCCGATTCTTCGACCTGCTCGGGAAGTTCCTGCACGAGATGCCAGGTCACATCGACGAGTACGAGGACCTGCTGACGATGAATCCAATCTTCCGGGCGCGCACGATCGGCATCGGCCGGCTCGCGCCGGAGGTGGCGAAGGTCCTCGGCGCGAGCGGACCGATGCTCCGAGGCTCAGGCATCGCGTGGGACCTGCGCAAGGTGATGCCTTACTCGGGCTATGAGAACTACGACTTCGAGGTCGCCACCAACGACGGATGCGACTGCTACGCGCGATACCTCGTGCGCATCAAAGAGATGCGCGAGGCCGTGAAGATCCTGGGGCAGGCTGTCGATCGCCTGCCTGACGGTCCCGTCAACGTCGACGACCGCAAGATGCTGCCGCCGCCGCGCGAAGAGCTCGAGACGTCGATGGAAGCCGTCATCCACCACTTCAAGCTCTTCACCGAGGGCTACTCGGTTCCGCCCGGCGACGTCTACGTTGCGGTCGAGTCGGGTCGCGGCGAGAACGGCTGCTACGTCTCCAGCGACGGCACGCACAAGCCGCGCCGAGTGAAGTTCCGTTCAGCGTCGTTCGTGAACCTCCAGGCCCTCGAGCGGATGGCGCTCGACCACATGGTCGCCGACCTGGTCGCCATCATCGGCACCGCGGACACGGTGCTCGGAGACGTCGATCGATGAATACCCCACGAACTCAGAGCCAAGGGCGTGAGTTCGCGGGGACCCCTGGACGCGCGCTCTCACAGCACGTGATCGACGAGATCCGCGAGCTGCCCGCTCGGTTCCCACAGCCTCGCTCAGCGGTCATGCCCGCGCTCGACCTCGCGCAGGAAGAGATCGGCCACCTCACACCGGAGGCGATGACCGAGGTCGCGGCGGCTCTCAACCTCGACGCCGGCTACGTCGAAGGTGTCGCGACGTTCTATTCCCTCTTCCACATGCAGCCCATCGGCAAGCACCGGTTCTACATCTGCACGAACCTCTCCTGCATGCTGCGCGGGGCGAACGAACTCGTCGATCACCTGCGGAAGGCGATCGGCGTGAGCGAGCCGGGCGAGGTGTCGAAGGACGGGCTGTTCAGCTATGAGGGAGTCGAGTGCCTTGGCGCTTGCGAGTACGCACCGATGGCCCGGCTCGATCATCTGTATCACTACGACCTCACACCCGAGAAGGTCGATTCTTTGATCGAGGAGCGGCGGAATCCACATCCCCACCTGACACCGCCGCCTTTAGCGGCGCCCCCACATGGTGGGGAGGGAAAGAAGCCTCGAACGAGAAAGAAGAAGGGTGATGGCTGAGCTTCGTGGGTCGCACGGCGAGGCCAACGGCAACCTGCTGACGCGCGATTTCGGCACACCCGACCTGCACAAGATCGATGTGTACGAGTCGAAGGGCGGCTACACCGCGCTGCGCAAAGCGCTGCTCGAGATGGAGCCGGCGGCCATCACCAACGAGGTCAAGACGTCCGGCCTGCGCGGGCGCGGAGGCGCCGGCTTCGCGACCGGCGTGAAGTGGAGCTTCATCAAGCGCGACGCGCCGGAGCCGAAGTACGTAGTGATCAACGCGGACGAATCGGAGCCGGGCACCGCGAAGGACCGCTACATCCTCGAGAACTCGCCGCACATGGTTCTCGAGGGCATCATGATCGCGGCCTACGCGGTCGGCGCCAACCAGGCCTGGATCTACATCCGCGGCGAGTACGACGAACCGCACCGGATGCTGATGGAGGCAATCGGCGAGGCGCATGACAAGGGATACCTCGGGCCGAAGCCGATGGGCAAGGACTTTCCGCTCGACATCCGCGTGTATCGCGGCCACGGCGCGTACATCTGCGGCGAGGAGACGGCGCTGCTCGAATCGCTCGAGGGCAAGCGCGCACAGCCGCGCTCGCGTCCCCCCTTCCCCGCCGTCAAGGGCGCGTGGGGCCGGCCGACGCTGCTCAACAACGTGGAGACGCTCGCCACGGTGCCGGCGATCATCAACATGGGGGGCGCCGAGTACGCCAAGCTCGGGACCGACAAGTCGCCCGGCACTCGCCTGCTGACCGTGAGCGGCAACGTGAAGAAGCCCGGCGTGTACGAGGTCGAGCTCGGCGCGACCTTCAGGCACGTGATCATGGACCTGGCCGGCGGACCGCCGGACAGCCGCAAGGTCAAGGTGTTCTGGCCCGGCGGATCGTCTGCGCCGGTGCTGCCCGAGTCGATGCTCGACACCACCACCGACATGGAGGCGCTCGCGGCCGCGAAGTCGATGGGCGGCTCGGGCGGCGTGATCGTGATGGACGACTCGCACTGCGTCGTCCGCGCCGCGTACCGGCTCCTGCAGTTCTACGCGCACGAGTCCTGCGGCAAGTGCACGCCGTGCCGCGTCGGCGGCGACTGGGCGGTGCGCATGTACGAGCGCATCCTGGCCAATGAGGGGTCGCAGGTCGAGCTCGACAACCTCCGCCGCGTCTCCGATGCGCTCCAGAACGGCCGCTGCCTGTGCGGCCTTGGCGACTCGGCGGGCTGGGTCATCGACTCCACGTTCCGCCACTTCTACAACGAGTACGAGGACCACGCGCTCAGGCACGAGTGCAACGTCGGCAAGGTGATGGCGAGTGCCTGACGTAAACCTGACCATCGACGGGCACAAGGTCACGGTGCCGGCCGGCACGCTCCTCGTGGAGGCGGCGAAGACCATCGGCGTCGAGATCCCGGTCTTCTGCTACCACCACAAGCTCGACCCGGTCGGCGCATGCCGTCTGTGCCTGGTCGACATCGCGCCCGGACCGCCGCGGCCGCAGACCGCTTGCACCACACCGGTGGCCGAGGGCATGGTCGTCAAGACGCAGAGCGCGATGGCCGTGCAGGCGCGCGCGGAGATCCTGGAGTTCGAGCTCGTCAACCACCCGCTGGACTGCCCGGTCTGCGACAAGGGCGGCGAGTGCCCGCTGCAGGACTTCACGTTTCGCCATGGATACCCGATCAGCCGCATCGACGGCCCGCGCCTCCACTTCAAGAAGCCGATCCCGCTGTCGCCGAACATCGCCCTCGATCGCGAGCGCTGCGTCCTCTGCTACCGGTGCACGCGCTACTACGACGAGATCGCATGGGAGCAGGAGCTGACCACCGACAACCGCGGAGTTCAGTCGTACATCACGAGCCAGCTCGACCAGCCCCTGCAGTCGATCTTCAGCGGCAACATCATCGATCTGTGCCCGGTCGGCGCTCTCACGTCGCGCGTGTGGCGCTTCGAGTCGCGGCCGTGGGACATGACGCACACGGCGAGCGTCTGCTCGAAGTGCGCGGTCGGGTGCAGCGTGACGCTGTGGCAGCGGCGCGGCCAGCTAGTGCGCGTGACCTCGCATGAAAACGACGAGATCGACGAGGGATGGATCTGCGACCGCGGGCGCTTCGACTACACCGACGTCAACGACCCGAACCGGCTGCGCACGCCGCTGGTCAAGGGCGAGCGCTCGACCTGGAACGGAGCGCTGAACGCGCTGGTCGCCGGCATCAAGGGCAAGGGTTCGAAGCTCGGCATCTCACTCCCGCAGGACCTGACCAACGAGGAAGCCTTTCTGTTCAAGCGCCTGCTCGACGGTCCGCTCAAGGGCGCGAAGGTCAAGATGCACGGGCGCACCGCCATCCCAGCGCCGGCCTCGGACCTGATGCGCATCAAGGACATAGATGACGCGCGCGTCATCGTTGTGGTCGCGTCCGACACCGAGAAGGACGTGCCGATCGTCAACCTCCGCATCAAGAAGGCCGTGTCGAAGCGCGGCGCGAAGCTCATCGTCGTGCACCCCGAAGGCGTCGACCTGGACAGGCACCCTGGCACGGTCCACGTCCGGCACGCCCCGGGCGGCGCCGCGGCGGAGGTGCGCAAGCTCGCGTCGCACGAGACCCTCGTAGAGGCGCTCACGAACCCGGGCGGACCTGTAGCCATCCTGTTCGGCGACGGCCACGGCAGCGAGGACATCAACGACCTCGCCAGCGCGTGCGGCGATCTCGCGGAGAAGGTGGGCGGCAAGGAGCTCGCCCTGTACCGCGGCACCAACGAGCGCGGCGCGCTGGCCGCCGGGATCGCCGGCTGGGACAGCCTCGACGGCGTCGAGGCGCTCCTCAGCTGGGGCCCGCCACCGACGGCCGGCATCCCTTCATCGGTCAAATTCCTCGCCGCCTGGGATCATCTGCCGCGACCGGAGTGGGATCGCGCCGCCGTGGTGCTTCCGGCCACCACCTTCGCGGAGCAGCAGGGCAGCTACACGAACCTCGAAGGCCGCGTCCAGTTCCTGCGGCCGCCGCTCGCGCTGAAGCAGCCGCTCAGGGAGTCGTGGGAGGTGCTGCAGGACCTCGCGGTCGCGCTCGGGCTCGGGCTCAGCTACGTGGGCATCTCGGCCATACAGCGCGAGATGTCGTTGACCCCGCCGGACCCCGAGCCGGAGCCAACTCCCGTACTCACCGGGCCCGCGCATCCATGACGACCAATTCGACCCGTTTGGCGCCAAACGTGCCGTTCGCGCGCGCTCAATCCACCCGTTTGGCGCCAAAGGTGCGGATTCAGAGGTGAGCAACATCTACAACGACCCCATCGGCCACTGGGTCGTGGTGGTCCTGGCGATGGTGGTGGTGCTCTTCGTGCTGCTGACCGCCACCGCCTACACCGTGTGGTTCGAGCGCGTGGCCCTGGGCCACATCCAGCGCCGGCCGGGCCCCAACCGAGTCGGTCCGTGGGGCCTCATGCAGCTGGCCGCGGACGGCATCAAGCTCGCGTTCAAGGAATCGTTCATCCCCGCCGAGACCGACCGGATCATCTATGTGATCGCGCCGGCGATCGCGGTCGCAGCAGCGTTCCTGGCGTGGTCGGTGATCCCGATCGGCCTCTGGTACAACGTCCAGTACTGGATCGCAGACGTGAACGTCGGCGTCCTCCTGATCTTCGCGGTCAGCTCGCTGAACGTTTACGCGATCGTGCTCGGCGGCTACGCCTCGAACAACAAGTACTCGCTGCTCGGCGGCCTGCGCTCGGCGGCGCAGCTCATCAGCTACGAGATGGCGATGGGCCTCTCACTGGTGCCGACGTTCATGATCGTCGGCTCGCTCCGGCTGCGCGACATCGTCGACTACACGGTGCACTGGGGCCCGTACACCGGCCCGATCCCGCTCATCCTCCTGACTCCGATCGGATTCGTGATCTACATGATCTCGGCGGTCGCGGAGACGAACCGCACGCCCTTCGACCTTCCGGAAGCAGAGCAGGAGCTCATCGGCGGCTTCCTCACCGAGTACTCGGGCCTGAAGTTCGTCATGTACTACCTGGCCGAGTACGTCAACGTCATCACCGCTTCGGCGCTGGCGACGCTGGTGTTCTTCGGCGGTTGGTACCTCTGGTTCGTGCCGCCGGTGCTCGCCTTTTTCCTCAAGGTCGTGTTTTTCGTCTTCGTATACATTTGGCTGCGAGGCACATTCCCCCGCTTGCGCTACGACATGCTCATGCGACTCGGCTGGAAGGTGCTGCTGCCGCTGGCCATCGTCAATGTGATCGTGACCGGCGTGATCATCGTGCTGGTGCAGGGATAGCGATGGCCGACGAACCGAGGAAGCCAGACCACGAGAACCCGAGCGTGCTGGATGACATCGGCGCGCTGGCCAAGGGCATGAAGACGACGCTCGGCGAGTACTTCTCGCCGCAGGTCACGACCCAATACCCGGAGGAGAAGTCGCCGCGCTCGGAGCGCTACCGCGGCCGCCACTACCTGCGCCGCTATGACAACGGCCTCGAGCGCTGCATCGGCTGCGAGCTCTGCGCCGCTGCGTGCCCGGTGGGCTGCATCCTGGTGATCGCCGCCGAGAACTCCGACGAGAACCGCGTGTCGCCGGGCGAGCGCTACGCCAAGACGTACGAGATCAACATGCTGCGCTGCATCTTCTGCGGCTACTGCGAAGACGCCTGCCCTGTGCAGGCGATCGTGCTGGGCCCCGAGTACGAGCTGTCCGATACGAGCCGCGAGAAGTTCATCTACACGAAGGAGAAGCTGCTCGAGCCGCTTCCGCCCGACGTGCAGGCACGGCTCGACCGCCCCCACCCTGGCCCTCCCCCGCACGCGGGGGAGGGGAAAGCTCCGTAGTTGGCGATTGCCGTCTTCATCGTCTTCGGCCTCCTGGCCATAGTGGGAGGCATCGGCGTCATCGCGTTCCATCAGCCGATACGTTCGGTGCTGAGCCTCGTGGTCGTGATGCTCTCGCTGTCGGTGCTGTTCCTGCTCCTCAGCGCTCAGTTCGTGTTCGTGGTCCAGATCATCGTGTACGCCGGCGCCGTCATGGTCCTGTTCCTCTTCGTCATCGCGCTGCTCGGGCCGGCGCGCGAGACGGCTCGCGGTCGACTGCGATTCCAGACAGGTCTGTCAGCCCTTTTCGCCGTCGCTTTCTTCGGTCTCCTCTACGCGATGCTGCAGGGAGTCCAGTACCGGCAGCCTGACCAAACGGACCTCAACGTGTTCGGGACCGTGCAGTCCATCGCCGTCGGGCTGTTCACGACCTATCTGTATCCATTCGAGCTCACGTCGGTGCTGCTGCTGGTGGCGGCCATCGGCGCCATCTACCTCAGCCGCCGGGACGAGTCCTGAGTGTCGGGCACGCTCGACATAGGCGGCTCGCAGCTCGAGGTCTCCTGGTTCCTGCTGCTGGGGGCCGCGCTGTTCACGCTCGGCGCGGTCGGCGTGCTGGTGCGCCGCAACCCGCTGATCATCCTCATCTCGATCGAGCTGATGCTCAACGCGGTCAACCTGACGCTGGTCGCGTTCTCGCGCCAGCTCGAGAACCTCGAGGGCCAGCTGTTCGCGCTCATGACCATGACGGTCGCCGCGGCTGAGGCCGTGGTCGGGCTCGCGATCCTGGTCGACATCTTTCGCGTCCGCGACCTCGAGGACATCGACGACCTGAGCGAGCTCAAGGGATGAACGCCTCGGCGGTCGCCCTTTCGATCCTCCTCTTCCCCGCCGGGGGCGCACTGGTGCTTGCCGGCCGCGGCTGGCGCTTGCCGCGCTTCGTCACGCAGATCGTCGGTCCGGGCGTGGTCTGGCTGTCCTTTGCCGCCACGCTGTGGCTCTTCTTCAACCAGGTGAACGGCGACTTTGTCTACTGGACCTGGATCAAGAGCGGTTCATTCGAGCTGCCAGTCAACCTGCTCATCGACAACCTCTCGATCTTCATGTGCCTGGTCATCACCGGTGTGGGCGGGCTCATCGTCACCTACTCGGTCGGCTACATGGCGCACGAGGACGGCCCGAGCTACGCGCGCTTCTTCACCTACATGGACGTGTTCATCTTCTCGATGCTGCTGCTCGTCCTGGCGGGGAACTTCGTGTTCCTCATCATCGGCTGGGCCCTGGTCGGCCTCAGCTCCTACTTCCTGATCGGCTTCTGGTACCAGCGGCGATCGGCGGTGGTCGCGGCTCGCAAGGCGTTCGTCATGAACGTCATCGGCGACGTGGGCATGATCCTGGGCGCGTTCGTCCTGTTCGTGAGCTACCACTCCCTGACGTACGCGAGCGTCTTCGACCAGCTCGTCAGCCTTCCCTCGAAGGACTCGCCCCAGCTCGAGCTTGCGGCCTTCCTGCTGCTCGTCGGCGCCGTCGCCAAGTCCGCCCAGCTGCCACTGCACACGTGGCTGCCGGACGCCATGGAAGGCCCGACGCCGGTCAGCGCGCTCATCCACGCCGCCACGATGGTCACCGCGGGTGTGTACCTCGTCGGCCGCATGCACCCCATCTACGACGTCGCCATCTACGCGCACGGCGCGGTGGCGATCATCGGCGCGGTCACCGCGCTGTTCGCCGCGACGATCGCGATCGTCCAGACCGACATCAAGCGCGTGCTCGCCTACTCGACGATGAGCCAGATCGGATACATGTTCCTGGCCGTCGGCATCGGCGCCTACGCTGCCGGGTTCTTCCACCTCCTGGCGCATGCGTTCTTCAAGGCCCTGCTCTTCATGGCCGCCGGCAACGTCATCCACGCGATGCACGACGAGCAGGACATGCGTAAGTACGGCGGGCTCTGGGGCCAGATGCGCCCGACATCGGTCACGTTCCTCATCGGCTGCCTGTCACTGGTGGGCGTGATCCCCTTCGCCGGCTTCTTCTCCAAGGAGCAGATCCTCGGCGCGGCGTTCTCGAAGGGCGACACGCTGACGTACGCGGTATGGGCCTTGGGCTTCGTGACCGCGCTCATCACCGGCTTCTATACCGGCCGCATGTGGTGGCTCTCGTTCTGGGGCAAGCCTTCGTCGCAAAGGCCTGTCGAGCATCCGCACGAGGCCCCGCCCGTGATGCTCATTCCGGTCGCGATCCTCGCGGTCCTGGCGGTCGTCGGAGGCTTGATCCAGACCCGCGCGCTTGGGTTCGGGCCGGCGGCCGTGTCCGACTTCCTCGAGCAGGTCGTGACCAGGCAGAACTGGGAGGAAAGCGGGGCAGCGATCGCCGTAGGCCTTGCGACGATGGTGCTCGCCGCCCTGCTCTTCTGGGCCGCCTACCGCGCGAAGCCCTGGAGCGCCGTCGTGCCGTGGGCGCAGCGCTTGCTGGAGCGCAAGTACTACTTCGACGAGATCTACGACGCCGCGTTCGTCCGCACCATGGACGCCATCGCCTCCATCGGCTACCGCGATGTGGAGGAACTCCTCATCGACGGCGCCGTGGTCGGAACCGGCGAGGCCGCCGAGGCGACCGCGAGCAGCCTCCGCCTGACACAAAGCGGCTACTTCCGCAACTACGTGCTGGTCTTCATCGCGGGCGCGCTCATCGCGGCGGTGCTGCTGCTGGTGAGGACGTCGTGATCGGCGCGCTCTCGGTCATCTGGCTGCTGCCCCTCATAGGGGCGATCCTCATCGCGTTCCTGCCGCCGCACCTCGCCAAGTACATGGCGGTGCTCGTCTCGCTGGCTGCGCTGTTCGTGGGCGCGTACGTCGCGGTCCTGTTCGCGCCCGACTACCACCGCTTCCAGTTCGCCGAGTCGCTGCCGTGGATCCCGCAGCTGCACATCTTCTACCGGCTCGGCGTCGACGGCATCAGCCTATGGCTGGTCCTGCTGAACGCGTTCCTGACCACGATCGCCATGTTCGCGACGCCGCTCAGCACGAAGAACGTGAGCCGCTTCCTCGCCCTGATGCTCGCGATGTCTGCGGGCATGGCCGGCGTGCTCATGGCCACGGACCTCGTCCTCTTCTATGTGTTCTGGGAGGCGATGCTGATCCCGGCCTACTTCCTGCTCTGGCTTTTCGGCGAGGGCGAGCGGCCGGGACGCGCCGCGCTGAAGTTCGTGCTGTTCACGCTGGCCGGCTCGCTCCTGATGCTGGTCGGGGTAATCGGCGAGTACGTGTTCCAGAACGTCCTGCCCGACCAGCGCACCTTCGACCTGGCTCAGCTGCCGTCGGTTGCGCCTTCACCCGCCATCCAGTTCGGCTTGTTCGGTTTGTTCGCAATCGCGTTCGCCATCAAGACGCCCCTGTTCCCCTTCCACTCGTGGGTGCCCGACGCGTACGCGGCCGCGCCCGTGCCGATGCTGGTCACGTTCGCCGGCATGATGGGCAAGACGGGCGCGTACGGTTTCCTGCGCATCGCCATCCCCCTCTTCCCCGACCCGACCGGGCTGTGGGACTGGCGCTGG
>WNFF01002935.1_pt1 | contig 13943 bp, 14 predicted proteins | sample 5400441 | NCBI WGS metagenome assembly WNFF01 (sample SAMN13153345, study PRJNA577476) | soil metagenome | isolation source: 120 cm saprolite under Douglas fir tree site 2 hole 3 replicate 1 | place: USA:California | collected 2015-04-18 | reverse complement strand
CTACCTCTTACAGCACAAGGACAACCCGGTGCATTGGTAGGCCTGGAACGCCGAGACGCTGGCCACCGCCAAGGCAGCCGACAAGCCGATCCTCCTGTCGATCGGCTATGCCGCCTGCCATTGGTGCCATGTGATGGCCCATGAAAGCTTCGAGAACCCGGCGATCGCGGCGCAGATGAACGACAATTTCGTCGCCATCAAGGTCGACCGCGAGGAGCGCCCCGATCTCGATGCGATCTACCAGAACGCTCTGGCGCTGATGGGCGAGCATGGCGGCTGGCCGCTCACCATGTTCCTCACCCCGGAAGGCGAGCCGTTCTGGGGCGGCACCTATTTCCCGCCCGAGCCGCGCTGGGGCCGGCCCGGCTTCCCTCAGGTGCTGGCGGCGCTCGGCAACGCCTATCGCGGCGACCGCGACACGATACTGAAAAACGTCTCCGCGTTGCGTGAAGGGCTGGCGCGGCTGGGGCGGCCGGAGCGTGGCGACGGCGGCGCGCCGGACATCTCCGCCGCGCTCTTCGACCGCATCGCCGAGCGGCTGTTGCGCGAGGTCGACCCGCTCAACGGCGGCATCGGCACCGCGCCCAAATTCCCCCAATCCGGGATCTTCGAGCTGTTGTGGCGCGCCTGGAAGCGCACCCGCCTCGACCCCTATCGCGAATCTGTGCTGCGCACGCTGACGACGATCAGCCAGGGCGGCATCTACGACCATCTCGGCGGCGGCTATGCCCGCTATGCCACCGATGCGCGCTGGCTCGTGCCGCATTTCGAGAAGATGCTCTACGACAACGCCGAGCTGATCAGCCTCTTGACGCTGGTCTGGGAGGATACCCGCGACCCGCTCTATGCGCAGCGGATTGCCGAGACGATCGGCTGGCTCGACCGCGAGATGATCAACGAGCATGGCGCCTTCGCCAGCAGCCTCGATGCCGACAGCGAGCATGAGGAGGGCAAGTTCTACGTCTGGTCCGAGGCCGAGATCGATGCCTTGCTCGGCGGAGAGACTGATCTGTTCAAGCGCTTCTACGATGTTTCCGCGGAGGGTAACTGGGAAGGGAAGACAATCCTCAACCGCCTCGCCCACCCGGCTCTCGCCGATGCCGAGACCGAGGCGGTGCTGGCGCGTTGCCGTGACTTGCTGCTAGCGGCGCGCGCGCCGCGGGTGCGCCCGGGGCTCGACGACAAGGTCCTGGCCGATTGGAACGGGCTGATGATCGCCGCGCTCGCGGCGGCCGGCCTTAGCTTCGAGCGCGCCGATTGGGTGGCGCTCGCCCAGCGCGCCTTCGCCTTTATTGGCGAGCGGATGACCGGCCCCGATGGCCGGCTGAGGCACAGCTGGTGCGCCGGCGAGGCGCGCCATCCGGCGAGCGTCGACGATTACGCCAATCTCTGCCGCGCCGCCCTGGCGCTCTATGAAGCGACCTCGGACATCGCCTATCTGGCACAGGTGCGCGACTGGGTGGCGGTGCTCGACCTGCACCATTGGGATAGCGCGGAAGGCGGCTATTTCTTTGCCGCCGACGACACGCAGGATCTGATCGCCCGGGTCAAGACCGCGAACGATGCGGCCGTCCCATCCGGCAACGGCACGATGGTCGGAGTGTTGACCCGGCTCGCGCTCTTTACCGGCGAGGCTGCCTACCGCCGCCGCGCCGACGAAATCATCGCCGTCTTCGCCGGCGAGCTCGGGCGCAATTTCTTTCCGCTCGCGACGCTGATCAACAATGCCGAGCTGGCGATGAGGCCGCTGCAGATCGTCCTTGTCGGCGAGCCCACGGATCCGGGCTTCGCGGCTCTGCGGCAGGCGGTGTACCAAGTCTCGCTGCCGGACCGGGTGGTGCTCAACGTCGCGCCCGGAGAGGCGCTACCGCCCGATCATCCGGCATATGGCAAGGGGCTCGTCGGGGGCCGAGCGGCGGCCTATGTCTGCGACGGTCCGGTCTGCTCGTTGCCACTCACCGAACCCCAGGCGCTTCTCGACAACTTCGCTGCGCTGCGCTAGTGTTCGTGAAACGTTCTTAGCGAGGTGACGATGCCTTCCCTATCGATCCCCAGCCCGATCGGCCAGCTCACGATCGACGAGATGGCCGATGCGATCGTCGCGATCCGTTGGGCCGATGCGCCAGCGGGCAACGGCAGCGCGCTGCTTGCCGAGGCGGCGCGTCAGCTCGCCGCCTATTTTGACGGGCGGCTCTCCCATTTCGATCTGCCGCTCGCGCCGGCAGGGTCGCCGTTCGAAGGGCGGGTTTGGTCGGCGATGCAGGCCATCCCCTATGGCGAGACGCGTTGTTACGGCGATCTCGCTGAGGCAATCGGCTCGGCGCCGCGCGCGGTCGGCCGCGCCTGCGGCAAGAACCCGATCCCGATCGTCATCCCGTGCCATCGCGTGCTGGCAAAAAGCGGGTTCGGCGGCTATAGCGGCGCGGGCGGGCTCGCCACCAAGCAACGCCTGCTCGCGCTAGAGGGCGCGCTCGGCTGATTGTGTTATCGTCACCCCCGCGAAAGCGGGGGTCCGGGGCGAGCGGTTGAGCCTCGGGTCCCTGGATTCCCGCTTTCGCGGGAATGACGGACAAGGGCGGAAGGGGTACGGCAATGGTGCAGGCAATCCGTTTTGCGAAAACCGGCGGACCCGAGGTGCTGGAGTGGCAGCCGGTCGAAATCGGCAATCCCGGGCCGGGTCAGGTGCGGCTCAAGCACAGCGCGGTCGGGCTCAATTACATCGACACCTACCAGCGCAGCGGGCTCTACCCGATGCCGCTGCCGAGCGGGCTCGGCTCCGAGGCGGCTGGGGTTATCGAGGCGGTCGGGCCCGGGGTCAGCGGGCTCAAATCCGGCGACCGCGTCGCCTATGCCGGCGGACCGCTCGGCGCCTATAGCGAGGCGCGGGTGATGCCGGCCGACCGTCTTGTGCCGATCCCGGACGGCATCACCGACGAGCAAGCCGCGGCGATGATGCTGAAGGGTATGACGGCCTGGTACCTGATCCGCCGCACCCATGTCGTGAAACGCGGCGAGACGATCTTGATCCACGCCGCCGCCGGCGGGGTCGGCCTCATTGCCTGCCAATGGGCCAAGCATCTGGGTGCGACGGTGATCGGCACGGTCGGTGACGACGAGAAGGCCGCGCTCGCCAAGCGCCATGGGTGCGACCACCCGATCAACTATCGGCGCGAGGATTTTGTAGCGCGGGTCAACGAGATCACTGACGGTAAGAAATGCCCGGTCGTCTATGATTCGGTCGGCAAGGACACCTTCTACAAATCGCTCGACTGTATCGCGCCGTTGGGTCTGTTAGCGCTGTTCGGGCAATCCTCGGGCTCTGTCCCGCCGGTCGATCTCGGCATCCTGGCGGGCAAGGGGTCGCTGTTCGTGACCCGGCCGACCCTCAACACCTACACGGCGACCCGCAAGGATCTGCTGACCGCTTCCGGGGAACTGTTCGACGTCGTGCAGAAGGGGGCCGTCAAGCTTGCGATCAACCAAACCTACCCGCTACGCAACGCCGCGCAGGCCCATCGCGACCTGCAGGACCGCAAGACCACCGGCTCGACGGTGTTTACGGTGTAAACTGCTCTTGGGACCGCGGGCGTCCCACCCGCCTGTCTCGGTGCGGACGAGACGCCCGCGGTCCCACCGAATCAGGTATTCATCGCATCGAAGAACTCGGAATTGTTCTTCGATTCCTTGAGCTTGTTGATCAGGAATTCGAGCCCGTCATTGGTGCCCATCGGCATCAGCACGCGGCGCAGCACCCACATCTTGGCGAGCACCCCGCGGTCGACCAGCAATTCCTCCTTGCGGGTCCCTGATTTGGTGATGTCGAGCGCCGGAAAGGTGCGCTTGTCGGCGACCTTGCGGTCGAGCACGATTTCCGAATTGCCGGTGCCTTTGAACTCCTCGAAGATCACCTCGTCCATGCGCGAGCCGGTATCGATGAGGGCGGTGGCGATGATCGTTAAGGAGCCGCCCTCCTCGATGTTGCGCGCCGCGCCGAAAAACCGCTTCGGGCGCTGCAGCGCATTGGCATCGACGCCGCCGGTCAAGACCTTGCCCGAGGACGGCACGACGGTGTTGTAGGCGCGCGCGAGGCGGGTGATCGAATCCAACAGGATCACGACGTCGCGCTTGTGCTCGACCAGGCGCTTCGCCTTCTCGATCACCATCTCGGCGATCTGCACGTGGCGCTGCGCCGGCTCATCGAAGGTCGAGCTGATGACCTCGCCCTTGACCGAGCGGGCCATATCGGTGACCTCCTCCGGCCGCTCGTCGATCAACAGCACAATCAGGTAGACCTCGGGATGATTAGCCGCCAAGGCGTGCGCGATATTCTGCAGCATCACCGTCTTGCCAGTGCGTGGCGGTGACACGATCAGCGCGCGCTGGCCCTTGCCGAGCGGCGTTATCAGGTCGAGCACTCGGGTCGTCAGATCCTTCTTCGTCGCATCGTTGAGTTCGAGTTCGATTTTCTCTTCGGGATAGAGTGGCGTCAGATTGTCGAAATTGATCCGGTGGCGCAGCCGGTCCGGTTCCTCGAAATTGATGAGGTTGATCTTGAGCGCGGCAAAATAGCGTTCGCCATCGCGCGGCGAGCGGATCTGCCCCTCGACCGTATCGCCGGTGCGCAGCCCAAAGCGACGCACCTGGTTCGGGCTGACGTAGATGTCGTCCGGGCCGGCCAGATAGTTCGACTCGGGCGAGCGGAGAAAGCCGAACCCGTCCGACAGCACTTCGAGCACGCCATCGCCGGAGATCGGCACATCGTTCTCGGCAAGCTGCTTCAGGACAGCGAACATCATGTCCTGCTTGCGCAGTGAGGAGGCGTTTTCGATTTCTAGCTCTTCGGCGAAAGCCAATAGCTCTGCCGGCGTTTTCCGTTTCAATTCCTGGAGGTTCATGGATCTTTGCGTTTCGAGAGAGAGAAGGTTTAGGCGAGAGGGAGGAGGTTTGGCCCGACTTCGGGAGGGTTGCCTGGACGGAGTCCGGCGGCCGGGAGAGGATTTTCGGGTTTATCAGGAAAACCGGCTGGCGGTGTGGCGGTCCCCTTGCCGAGTGGAGATATGCACATCAAACACGATTACAAGGCCCTTGGTTCAGCGGCCGGCGTTGCGATCCCCTCAAAACGGCTTGACCACGACGAGCAGCACGATCGCGATCATCACGGCGGTCGGTAACTCATTGATTACACGATAGAATTTTGATGAGTGGGTGGATCTTCCGTGAACGAGGTCGCGGCGCCAATACGCCAAGAGGATATGGAAGCCGGTGAGCAGCAGAACAAGGCCGAGCTTTGCCCAGATCCAGCCGCGGTACCAATCGACGACGCCGGGGGTTGCCGCCAGCAAGAGACCGAACCCGTAACTCATCACCGCCGCCGGCAGCATGATGCCACGCAACAGCCGCCGCTCCATGATCGCCAGCATCGTTGCGCGGTTCGATCCGCTCGGCAAATCCGCGTGGTAGACATAGAGCCGCGGCAGGTAGAGGAGCCCCGCCATCCATGCGATCACCGCGATGATGTGCAGCGCCTTCACCCAGGTATAGGCGGCGATGAGAGTGTTGCTCACGAAGTCGTTTCGGCTCGTGCCGCTGTGGTTTCGGCCGGTTGCGCCGCGGGTTCGGTTCCCCGAACGAGATCGGCCAGGGCCGCGATAAAGCGCCGGTCGGTGCCCACCGTCGGCACTCGGTGATAGGCCGGGACGCCGCAGGCCTCGGCGAGACGGCGATAGTCGCCGTCGAGTTCGACCAGCGTCTCCGAGTGCTCCGAAACAAACGAGATCGGCGCGATGACAATTGCGACACCCTCGCGACCGGCGCGGCGCAGCTCCTCCTCGACCGACGGCCCGAGCCAGGCGAGCGGCCCGACCCGGCTTTGAAAACACACCCGCCAGTCGAGCCCCGGCCTTGCGAGTGCTGATGCCACTGCCGCGGCCGTGCTCTCGATCTCGCGCGGGTAGGGGTCGCCCGCAGCCACAATCTTGAGCGGCAGCCCATGCGCGCTCAACAACAGACGCACCGGTCCTCCCGCCGCCTTGTCCTCTGCCGCGTCTAGGCTATCGGCGACGAGCGCAGCCAAGGCCGCGACGAACCCCTCGGCGACGGGGTAGCTCCGGATCGCGCGGGTCTTGCCGACGAGTCCTTGCCGGATCGCCTCACGACGCCAGGCCTCGAGCGAGGACGCTGTCGTCGTCGTCGAGAATTGCGGGTAGAGCGGCAGCAGGACGATCTCCTCCGGCTGCCATGCCTTGACCGCACCAACCGCTGCCGCGGTCAGCGGATGCCAGTAGCGCATCGCCACAAAGCAGCGATATTCAGGCCCAAGCGCCACCTCCAGCGCCCGCGCCTGCGCCTCTGTGTTGATGAGTAACGGCGAGGCGCCACCGAGCTGGGCGTAGATCCCACGCGCGGTGCGGCTCCGGCGCACCGCGATCAACCACGCGAGCGGCAGCCGCAGCGGCGTCGGCAGGCCGATGATCGCCGGATCGCTGAACAGATTGTAGAGAAACGCCCGAACCGCGGTGAGCGAATCCGGGCCGCCTAAATTCATCAGCACGACCGCACGGCGCGGCATTTCAGGCAATATCGACGGGCTCAGCGAGCAGCTGCGCCAGTGCTGCAACATTCTCCGGCGGGGTCTGCGGCAACACCCCATGCCCGAGATTGAAGATGAACGGCCCGCCCCCGAGCGCGCGGCGAATCGCGCGAACTTCTTGCCGCATCACGGCTCCCCCAACGAGCAGCGCGACGGGGTCGAGATTACCCTGCACCGCTACCCGTCCCTGCAGCATTTCACGGGCAAAAGCCCCTGAAACCAGGGTATCGATGCCGACCGCATCGACGCCGGTCTCCGCCACATAGCGCGGATAGAAGAACCCGGCGCCGCGCGGAAAACCGATCACGGGAACCGCTGGAAAACGCTCTTTCAGCCGCGCCGTGATACGCCGGGTCGGCTCGATGACCCACCGCTCGAAACCGGCCTCGGACAAGATCCCCGCCCAGCTATCGAATAGCTGTACGGCATCGGCCCCGGCCGTTATCTGCCCAAACAGATAAGCGACCGTTGCGTCGACGATCAGCTCGATAAGCGCACCAAAGCCCTGCGGGTCACGATAAGCCCACGCCTTGACTCGCCGAAAATCGCGGCTGGCACCGCCCTCGACCATGTAAGTTGCGACCGTCCACGGCGACCCGGCAAATCCGATCAGTGCCGTTTGAGGAGGCAACCCGGCGCGGCTGCGCCGGACCGTCTCGTACACCGGGTCAAGGCCCGAAAACCCACTCCGGCGCAGCCCGACAATCCCGGCGCCTTCGGTAATCGGCTCCAATATCGGCCCCTCCTCACCGAATTCGACCTTTTGTCCTAGTGCGTGCGGTACCAGCAGAATGTCAGCGAACAGGATGGCAGCATCCATGCCAAAGCGGCGAACCGGCTGCAATGTCGCCTCGCTGGCCAGTGGCGGGGTCAGGCAGAATTCGACGAAGCCGCTCGCTTGCACCCGCAACGCGCGGTATTCCGGCAGGTACCGACCGGCCTGCCGCATCAGCCACCATGGCGGTTTTTCCAGCGTCTCGCCGGCAAGTGCGCGCAGCAACGGTTTTTGTTGTGCACCGGACGGTGCCATCGCTCTATCTTCCATTAAAGTATGATTCGAAGGATGTGGTTGATGAGGATGGGCTGTAGATAGCGAGGATTAATAAGCATCCCCATCATTATCCCGAATTTGCGGGATTTGGGTATGGTTTGCGGCAGCTTGTTCATAAAGCTACAATCGATAGGGTGGTCGGGTGCTTAGAATGCCGGTTGATCGCGGATAAAATCGGGAAAACAGGGATGCGAGGGCGGTATCCCCGATCGGTCGGGAATGGGGATGATGGTGCGATTGTGGTTGATAACGGCCGGGTCAACAGACTCGGACCGGGGATAAGAATCATGGGCAGGGAAAAGGCCGGGGTTGTGCCCGTCTTGCGCCGATTGATCCACAGGGTTGAGCGAGCCGAGCTCGAAGTGAGGGAAAGGTGGCGTTGACGCGGTTTCATCTTCACCTGGTTTCCGATTCGACCGGCGATACGGTCCATTCGGTTGCCCGCGCCTGCCTTGTTCAATTTGATGAAGCCCAGGCGATCGAGCACGTTTGGAGCATGGTGCGAACGCGCAGCCAGATCGATCGCGTGCTTGCCGGCATCGAGACCAACCATGGTCTTGTACTCTTCACGATGGTCGACGACGCGCTGCGCCGGGTGTTGCAGGAGGGCTGCCGGCGACTTCAGGTGCCCGCGATCCCCGTGCTCGATCCGGTGATCGGGGCGCTCGCGTCTCATCTCGGCCGGCAGAGTCGTGGGCTGCCCGGCAAGCAGCACCTGCTCGACAGCGAATATTTCGACCGCATCGATGCGATGACCTTTGCCATTAACCATGATGATGGGCAATCGAGCTGGGGGATCAACGATGCCGATGTCTGCCTGGTCGGGGTGTCGCGGACATCGAAGACGCCGACCTCGCTGTATCTCGCCAATCGCAGCATCAAGGCCGCCAATGTGCCGTTCGTGCCTGGCGTCCCGCTTCCCGCGGAACTGCTGCACGCGGAGAAACCGCTGATCGTCGGTCTGACCAATGATCCCGAGCGGCTGATCCATCTCCGCCGCAACCGGCTCAGCATGCTCGACCACAATGAGGCCACCGATTACACCGATATCGAGGCGGTCCGCGCCGAGGTCCGCGAGGCGCGGCGGGTCTTTGCCGAGCATCATTGGCCGGTCATCGACGTCACCCGGCGCTCGATCGAGGAGACCGCGTCGTCGATCCACAAGCTGCTGATGCGGCGTCATGGCGGCGAAGGCTGAGCAGATCATCCTCGCTTCCGCAAGCGCGGCACGGGCGGGATTGCTGCGGTCGGCCGGTGTCGACTTCACTGCCAGGCCGGCGGCGATCGATGAATCCCAGCTGAAGCGCGACGCGAGCCGACGTGGCGATTCGGCGATCGATTGCGCGCTTGCGCTCGCTGCCGAGAAGGCGTGCGTCGTCTCGCGCCGACATCCCGAAGCGCTGGTGATCGGCGCCGACCAGATTCTCGCGGTCGGCGAGGAATGGTTCGACAAGCCGGCCGATTTGGCCGAAGCCTGCGCGCAGCTTCGGGCATTGCGTGGCCGGACCCACCGGCTTGAGACCGCTGCGGTCGTTGCGCGGGGCGAGGCTCTACTCTGGCGCGCAACGAGCGCGCCTGAAATGCACATGCGGCGGTTCAGCGATGCCTTTATCGAGGCGTATGTTGCAGCCGAGGGCGAGGCGCTGCTGGGTTCGGTCGGGGCCTATCGCCTTGAAGGGAGAGGCGTGCAGCTATTCACGAGGATTACCGGCGACCACTTTGCCGTTCTCGGCTTGCCGCTCGTCGAGCTGCTCGGCTTTTTGCGCGAGCGCGGCGCGATGTTGACTTGAGGAACACGGGATGAGGATCACGGGGCGGACCAAACTCGCCGGCATCATGGGCTGGCCGGTCGCCCATTCGCGGTCCCCCGCATTGCACAATTTCTGGCTCGACGAACAGAGTCTCGATGGCGCCTATGTGCCGCTGCCGGTCCGCCCTGAAGAGCTTGTACAGGCGTTGCGGGCGCTCCCGGTGCTAGGCTTCCGCGGCTGCAACCTGACCATTCCGCATAAGCAGATGGCGCTGTCGGTCGTGGACCGGGTCGAGCCGCTGGCTCGGCGCATCGGCGCGATGAATACGGTTATTGTTGCGGCTGACGGCAGTCTTGAAGGACGCAACACCGATGTGTACGGGTTTCGCGAAAACCTGCGCGAGGGTGCGCCGGATTGGCGGCCGACGCGCGGCCCCGCAATCGTGCTCGGCGCCGGAGGTGCGGCCCGTGCCGTGTTGGCGGCGCTGATCGAGATGGGGGTCACCGAGCTGCGCCTGGTGAACCGGACGCGTGGCCGGGCGGAACAGGTAGCCGAGGAGCTTGCAGCCGCGCACGGGAGGATAGCGATCCTCCCGTGGGAAGCACGCGGTGCCGCGCTGGAGGATGCCGGGCTCCTCGTCAACGCCACGAGCCTTGGCATGACCGGCGAGCCGGAGCTGGCGATCGATCTTTCTCGATTGCCGCCGACGGCGGTTGTTGCCGATCTCGTCTATGTGCCGCTCGAGACCGCCCTGTTGGCGGCGGCTCGGCGGCTCGGCAATCGCGTTGTCGACGGCCTCGGCATGCTGCTCCATCAGGGCCGGCCGGGGTTCGAGGCGTGGTTCGGGACGCCGGTGAGCGTGACCCGCGAATTGCGCGCGGCTGTTCTCAGCACGCTTGTGGCGCAGCGGTGATCATCCTTGGCCTCACCGGCTCGATCGGGATGGGAAAAAGCACCGCGGCAAAGACATTCCGGCGGCTCGGGGTGCCGCTATTCGACGCCGATGCCGTCGTCCACCGGTTGCTCGCACCGGGTGGGGCTGCGGTCGGGCCGGTCGAGACGGCGTTTCCTGGAGTGCGCGACGAGGCCGGCGGGATCGATCGCCAGCGCCTCGGCCAGTTTGTGTTTCGCGATCCGCCGGTGCTGCGCCGGCTTGAGGGGATCCTCCACCCGATGGTTCGCCAGGCCGAACGGCGCTTTGTCGCGCGGGCCCGCGCCCGCCGAGTGCCGCTCGTCGTCCTCGACATCCCGCTGCTCTTCGAAACCGGCGGGGTCGAGCGCTGCGACGTCGTGCTGGTCGTGTCGGCGCCGGCGCGCCTGCAGCGCGAACGGGTAATGCGCCGGTCCGGGATGAGCGAAAGCCGCTTTGCGGACATCTTGCGCGCCCAGATCCCGGATCGCGAAAAGCGCCGGCGCGCCGATTTTGTCGTCGCTACCGCGCTTGGGCGCAGTGTGGCGTTCCGGCGGCTGAAAGCGATTGTCAGAATGCTGCGGCGGGGGGAGCTGCCGCGGTCTCATCGGGGGTAAAGCCATGCGCGAGGTCGTGATCGATACCGAAACCACCGGACTTGATCCACAGGCGGGCCACCGGATCGTCGAGATCGCCTGTCTCGAACTGATCCACCACGTCCCGACCGGCCGCAAGCTGCATCGTTACGTCAACCCCGAGCGCGATGTCCCGGCGGACGCCATGGCGGTACATGGGCTCGACGCCGAATTCCTCGCCGAGCATCCGCCGTTTGCCGCGATCGCCGAGGAGTTGACCGAGTTCATCGCCGGCGACAGCCTCGTCATTCACAACGCCGAGTTCGACCTTGCCTTCATTAACGCGGAGCTGGCGCGGCTCGGCCACGGCCCGCTCGCCGGTCCGTTCGTCGACACGCTTGCGGTGGCGCGCCGCCGGTTCCCGGGGGCGCCCGCCAGCCTCGACGCGCTGTGCCGCCGGTTTGCGATCGATCTGACGTCGCGCGACAAACATGGGGCCGAGATCGATTGCAGCCTCTTGGCCGAGGTGTACATCGAGCTGCTCGGCGGCCGGCAGCCAGGTCTCGATTTTGCCGTGAGCACGATCGCCGCAATCGACGAGATGGGGGCGCCGCAGGGCCGCGCGCCGAGACCGCCGCGGCCGCACGCCCCCTCGGCCGCAGAGCTGGTGGCGCACCAGGCGATGCTGGCCGCGATCAAGGCGCCGCTGTGGCTCAGCGTGGGCTGAACGTGCCCGGGAGCAGCGGGATCAGGCGGTCGCGCCGCCAGCCGGGGCAGCGGCGGCATTGCGCCGCAGCAGCTCGCCAAAGTCGATCGGATTGATCATCAGCGGCGGAAAGCCGCCGTCGCGCGTCGTCTCCGCGATGATGTTGCGGGCAAACGGGAACATTAGCCGCGGGGTTTCGACCAACATCACCGGGCTCACAAATTCCGGCGCCACGTTGCGCACGGTGACGACCGCGCCGTAGACGAGCTCGATGATGAAGAGCATCTCCTCTTGCACCTTGGCGGTGGCCTTGATCGTCAGCACGACCTCGTAATTCTCCGGCGCCAGGCCCTGCGCCTTGACATCGACATTGATTTCGACCGACGGCGCCGCCGTCTGCTGCCGCAGGCTGGTCGGCGCACGCGGGTTCTCGAATGACAGATCCTTTATGTATTGTGCATTGACGATCAGTTGCTGCTGCTGTGCCTGGGCGGGTTCGGCGACACTCGGTTGCGGAGCGGACGGACCGTTGCCTGTCGCATCTTGCGCCATGATCTTCTCCCGAGCGACGTGACTACCGCGTCCCAGGACGCCGCCGCCTTCCCGCTAGCACGGATCGCATTGCCGTATCAATCGCGCGCTCTACCGTGACCTGTCGCGAACCGACCTGGCCCCAGCGCCGCTTGCCCGCAGCCCGGTGACCGCCTATCTACCCTAACACGGCCGCAAACCCGGGCATTCCGGGATAATCGCAAGGTCCGCAAAACGATGGGCGATCTCCCGCATTACTTCGACATCATTCTGTTCGCGATGGTCGCGGCATTCCTGGTGCTGCGGCTGCGCAGCGTCCTCGGGCGGCGCACCGGAAACGAGCGCCCGCGCGACCCGATACTGCGGCGCGCTGAGGCCCCAGCGGACAATATCGGGGACAAGGTGGTATCCCTCGGGAGCCGCAACGCCGCGGTGCGGCCGCCGGTCGACACAGCGCCGCCGGCGGACGCGGTCGCGGCCGGTCTGGAGCGCATCCGCAGCGCTGATCCGGGCTTCGATCCCTCGCAGTTCATCGAAGGCGCGCGGGCCGCCTTCGAGATGATCGTCGGCGGCTTCGCCGCCGGCGACAAGGAGCGTTTGCGGCCTCTCTTGAGCGATGAGGTGTATACGCCATTCTCTGCCGCGATCGATGAACGGGCCGCCGCAGGGGAGACGCTTGAGACACGGATCGTCGGGCTGAAGCGGCTGGACGTCGCCGAGGCAGATCTCACCGGTAGCGTTGCGCGCATCACGGTCAAGTTCGTCGCGGACCAAATCAATGTGTTGCGTGCCCATGACGGCAGTGTCGTCGACGGCGATCCCGACCACGCGGTCGAAAAGACCGATTTCTGGAGCTTTGCCCGCGATACGAGGGCGAACGACCCGAACTGGGTTCTGGAGGCGACCGCCAGCGGCTGATCGGATGCGGTGACGCAGCCCGCCTGGCGCGTGGCCTGGGTCGCTCTATCGCTGGCGCTCTTGGCGGCGGCGCTCACCGCGTATCTGTGGCGCCCCAAGGCACCGCCGCGGCTGACCCTCGCACCGCGCGGCTACGAGCAGCTCATCGGCTGGCGCGATGACGGGATCGCCGCGGCAATGCCGGCGCTGCTGCGCTCGTGCGCGGCGGTTCTCGCAAAACCCGACGACGCACCTCTCGATGCGGTGACAAAAAGCGCCGATTTCGGCCATGCTGGCGAGTGGCGCGCGCCCTGCGCCGCGGCGGCGGCGGTTCCGGCGAACGACGATCCCCCGGCGCGGCAGTTTTTCGAAACCGCCTTCACGCCGCTCCTTGCCGGCAATAACGGCGATAGCGAAGGCCTCTTCACCGGCTATTTCGAGATCACGCTCCACGGGTCGCGCCGACGCGGCGGCGCGTTTCAGACGCCGGTCTACCACCGCCCGCCGGACCCGACGCGGTATACCCGCGCCGAGATAGAAGACGGCGCGCTGGTCGGTCAAGGTCTCGAACTCCTCTGGGTCGACGATCCGGTCGACGCGTTCTTTCTCGAAATCCAGGGCTCCGGCCAGGCTCGGCTGCAGGAAGGCGGCACTCTCCGAATCGGCTATGACGGCAGCAACGGTAAGCCGTATGTCGCCGTCGGACGGCTCCTGATCGAGCGTGGCGAGATGCCGCGCGAACAGGTCACCATGGCGGCGATCCGCGGTTGGATGGCGGCGCACCCGCGCGAAGGCGCCGCGCTGCGGCGCGACAACCCCTCGTTCGTTTTCTTCCGCGAGATCGCCGGCGACGGGCCGCTCGGCGCCGAACGCGTCGTTTTGACCGCCGGGCGCAGCCTGGCCGTCGATCGCGCCTTCATCCCGCTCGGGCTG
>WNFF01009285.1_pt1 | contig 13944 bp, 12 predicted proteins | sample 5400441 | NCBI WGS metagenome assembly WNFF01 (sample SAMN13153345, study PRJNA577476) | soil metagenome | isolation source: 120 cm saprolite under Douglas fir tree site 2 hole 3 replicate 1 | place: USA:California | collected 2015-04-18 | reverse complement strand
TGCCCCTCGGCGCGCAGCATGGCGGCGACGGTGGAGGAATCGACTCCGCCCGACATGGCTACCGCGATGGTTTGAGGCTTTGGCATGTGTTAGTTCAAGCAATCAGCAACTGGCAATTAGCATCCAACAATCGGTTCGGCTAGCTTCGTATGAAATCCCTGCGAAGCTTGCCAGTCTAATGGCCAATTGCTAATGGCGAATTGCTGCCTTCCCCTACGCCGGCGACAACTCTCGCAAGCGGGCTACGGCCTCAGGCACCAACGCCAGCGCAAGATCGATGTCTTCCGCGGTGTTCTGTTTGCCCAGGCTAAAGCGTATGCTGGAGCGGGCGCGGTCGGTGCGCAGGCCCATCGCCGTAAGCACGTGGGAGGGCTCGATGGCCCCCGATGAACATGCGGCTCCCGTGGATACGGCCACACCTTTGAGGTCGAGAGAGATCACCATCGACTCGCCCTCGATATGATCGAAATAAATATTCGACGTATTGGGCACGCGCGGTGCGCCATCGCCATTCACCCCAGCCTCATCGACTTGAGCGAGAATTCCCTGCTGCAAGCGGTCGCGGAACGCGGACATTCTCTTGTCATCGTCGCCCTCGAAGCCCTCCATTGCCAGCTTCGCAGCCTTGCCCAAGGCAACTATTCCGGGAACGTTCTCGGTTCCCGCGCGGCGCGAACGTTCATGCCGTCCGCCATAAAACAGCGGCTGAATACGGGTCCCCCCGCGCACATAAAGCGCCCCTACTCCCTGCGGCGCATGCATCTTGTGACCGGAAATCGAAAGCGCATGACAGCCGATCTGCTTCACATCAATTGGAACCTTGCTTGCTGCCTGCACGGCATCGCTATGGAAATGAATTTCGGCCTCCGCAGCGATCTTTCCAATTTCCTCGACCGGCTGCAGCACCCCTGTTTCATTATTAGCCATCATGATCGAAATCAGCTTGGTGTTGGAACGCAAGGCTCGCCGCACATCATCGGGATCGACCAGGCCGCGGCCATCCACCGGCACATACGTTACTTCGCAGCCCGTTTCCTCCAGATGCTTGCAGGCGTACAGCACGGCGTGATGTTCGATGGTAGATGTAATGATGTGGTCGCCGAGGACGGTTAATCCTGCGATCGCCAGATTGTCGCTCTCGGTCCCCCCGCTGGTGAAGACCACCTCGGACGCCCGGCAGCCCAACAAAGACGCCACACAGTCGCGCGAGCGCTCTACGGCGGCTCGCGTCTCCTGCCCGTGATGATGGATCGAGGAAGCGTTGCCAAAGTGCTCGCCAAGATAGGGACGCATGGCGTCAACCACCTCCGGAAGCACCGGAGTGGTGGCGTTATTGTCGAGGTAAATCCGCCGCATCACGCTTACTATTCTACAGGCTTTGGCAGGATGAGCCCCTGGAAACATCTCTGCAAAAGGAAATGGCGTCCGGAAGGACGCCAACCGAGACGCGACTCATATGTCATTGATCGCGCGATGTTGAACGAATCAGCGCTTTTCCATTGCCACGTAATGGTTTGGATAATCCGGTCCCAGATACTCGGCCCGCGGGCGGATCAGTCGGTTGTCGTCGAGTTGCTCGATGACGTGCGCGGCCCAGCCGCTGATGCGGGAGACGGCGAACACCGGCGTAAACAGATCCTCATCGATGCCCAGCACGTGGTACGTGGATGCGGAATAGAAATCCACGTTGGCGTTCAGCTTTTTTTCCGCCTTCACGAATTTCTCGATTTTCTCCGACATCTCATACCATTGCGGCTGCCCGCTGGATTGCCCCAGATCGCGCGACATCACGCGCAGATGAGTCGCCCGTGGATCTTCCGTGTGATACACGCGATGGCCGAAACCGGGAACCTTTTTCTTCTGCGCCAGCATGTTGCGGACATAGTCGATGGGATCTGATTTCTTGCTGTCAATGGCATCCAGAATGCGGAACACGGCCTCATTCGCACCCCCGTGCAGCGGCCCTTTCAGCGCCCCGATGGCCGATGTGATCGCGGAATGCATATCCGACAAAGTCGCAGCGGTCACGCGAGCCGCAAATGTGGACGCATTCAGCTCATGGTCCGCATGTAGGATCAAAGCAATATCGAGCGCCCGCTCAGCGGTCGAAGAAGGCTTGCTTCCATTCAACTGCAGCAAGAAATTAGCGGAATGCGAGATCGAACGGTCAGCCTCAACCACTGGCTTGCCCTTGCGAATCCGGTCGTAAGCGGCAACGATCATCGCAATCTGCGAAGTCAGTCGAATGGCTTTGCGAACGTTGGCGTCGTGATCGTTATTCTTTTCGTCCGCATCATAAAAAGCCAGCGCCGAAACCGCCGTGCGCAGCACATCCATGGGTAGAGCGGTCTTGGGAGCGCCGCCCAGAAACTCGATAATCGCAGGATCCAGATGGCGCTCCTCCGCCAGACGTCGCTGCAAATCCTTTAACTCGCTCTGCTTCGGCAAGCGCCCAAACCAAAGCAGGTAGCAGGTCTCTTCAAAACTGGAATGTTCGGCCAGTTCGTGAATGTCAATGCCGCGATAGGCAAGCACGCCGCGGTCTCCATCGATATAGCAAATGCTGGAATTGGTGGCGACAATGCCTTCCAGACCTTTTCCGAGGCTGCTGCTAACGCTGGACATAATCTCTCGCTTGGCCAGATTGACTACCGTTGCAGCGCCGCGCGGGGAGGAGCGCGGGAATGCAACTTTCTTTTATACGCGAAACCGGGCTCATATTCCATACGGCCCGGGAGTGATTTCAGTGACTGCATTTTGCCGCGATCTCTGCTCGCAGCGTATAGTAAGAGGCTCGTTCATAACTCGCCGAGGAACCCGTGGTGGCTCCTCATAATCCCTCCGGAGGATTTTCATGAAGCGCTTTTTATCGGTTTGCCTTGCCTTGTCCTTTCTTCTTTCCACGGTAGCGTCGGCCGACGAGGGCATGTGGCTCTACAACGAGGCCCCGAAGGACAAAATCAAGGCCAAGTATGGCTTCCCCCTGACGCAGGAATGGCTCGATCACGTAAGGCTGTCGTCAGTTCGCTTTAATAATGGGGGTTCGGGTTCGTTCGTCTCCGCCGAAGGCTTGACCTTCACCAACCACCACGTTGGCGCGGGATGCGTGCAGCAACTCTCGAGCGAGAGTCATGACTACATCAAGTCCGGGTTCTACGCCAAGACCCAGGCCGAAGAGCGCAAGTGCCCCAACCTGGAACTGAACCAACTGGTTGGAATCGAGGACGTGACCGAAAAGGTGAATGCCGGCGTGAAGCCGACAATGTCAGCCGCCGACGCGGGACAGACGCAGCGCGCCGCCATGTCACAGATCGAGAAAGAATGCGGCAGCACCACTGGCCTGCGCTGCGACGTTGTTATCTTCTATTCCGGTCAGGTTTATAACCTCTATAAGTACAAAAAGTTCACCGACGTCCGCCTCGTGTTCGCACCCGAGTTTGACGCCGCGTTCTTCGGCGGCGATCCCGACAACTTTACCTATCCACGATACGATCTCGACATCACATTCTTCCGCGTCTATGAAGACGGGCATCCCGCGCACCTCGACAACTATCTGCGCTGGTCGCACACCGGCGTTAAAGATGGCGATCTGATTTTTGTTTCCGGCCACCCCGGCAATACCAGCCGTATGCAGACGCTGGCTCAAATGGAATTTACGCGCGACGTAGCCTATCCCATGTCCCTGGCGTCGCTGAAACGACGCATCGCTCTGCTGCAGGACTTCAGCAGGCAATCGGAAGAAAACGCTCGCATAGCAAAAGAAGATATCTTCGGCCTGCAGAATTCGCAAAAGGCGATCACCGGGTACAACTCGGGATTGTTCGATACGTCGATCATAAAGGCGAAGGCTGCCGATGAGGCAAGACTGCGAGCGTCATATAAAGCAGAGGCCAAAGACGCCGGCGCGCCCGAACCGTGGGACGAAATTGCTCAGGCCATGAAGCAGCAGCGCGATATTTATTCTCAGCTCACCTATCTCGAGCGCCTGCGCGGATTCGCCTCCAGCCTGCCACAGATGGCACGCACGTTGGTGCGATCCGCGGAAGAAAGGACAAAGCCAAACGCGGATCGGTTGCGTGAATTTCGCGATTCCGCGCTGCCCTCGCTGGAGCAGCAGTTGTTCTCTTCTGCGCCAGTGTACAAGAGTCTTAACGCCGTGCTTCTGGCGGATTCTCTGGCTGATATGCGGGACGCGCTCGGAAAGGACAACGCGGACGTGCAAAAGGTGCTGAACGGCAAATCCCCGGCTGATGCCGCGAAGGACATTGTGGCAGGCACCAAGTTGGATGACGTCGCCGCGCGCAAACAATTGTATGAAGGCGGCGAAGCTGCAATCGCAGCCAGCAGCGATCCCCTGATCGTCGCCATGAAAGCGATTGAGCCTGATGCTCGCGCTGTCCGCAAGCAATACGACGATAAGGTTGACGCCGTCATTCGGCGTAACGGCACCCTGATCGCTAAAGCCCGCTTCGCGCAAAGCGGCTTCAGCCTGCCCCCGGATGCGACCTTTACCCTTCGCCTGAGTTATGGTGCAGTCAAAGGTTACAAAGAAGATGGGAAGGAGATTCCGTATTTCACGACCATGGGCGGCGCCTTCGAACGTGGCGCTGCTCACGCCAACCAGCCGCCATACAACCTGGCGCAAAGCTGGATGAACGCGAAATCAAAGCTCGACCTGAAGACCCCGCTGAACTTCGTCTCGACGGCCGACATCATCGGCGGTAATTCCGGCTCGCCCACGGTCAACAAGCAGGGCGAAGTTGTAGGCATCATTTTCGACGGCAACATCCAATCGCTGCCGTGGCAGTTCGCCTACAGCGACGTGCAGGGCCGGGCCGTGTCGGTGGATTCGCGCGGCATCCAGGAAGCACTGCGCAAGATCTACGGCGCTACCGGCCTGGCCGACGAATTGTCAGGTGCTAAAGGAGAAGCTCCTAAGCCAGGAAAATAATAGGACTTACATAATCCAGAGACCATACGCAAGGCCGCTCAAGCAGGCCAAATACTGAGAGCCGTCTCGCTCAGAATCTGTTCCTGTATTTCTTCGCTGAGAGGCAGCGCACGGAATTCATCCAGATTCTTTTTGACGTCCGGTACGCCAGGACCCGGCCAATCAGTGCCAAACAGGGCCTTATCGGCGATCTCATTAAGGCGGGGAAAATACTTGAGCAAAGTCCTGGGCGGGATTCCGCTGATGTCGAGGTACACGTTGGGGTGACGGCGGATCAGGAAAAATGCCGTCTCCATCCACAGCGGACGGCCCCCGTGAGCCAGCAGGATTTTGAGTTTGGGAAAGTCGACCGCTACATCGTCGATATACATCGGATCACCATACTTGTTGCGCGCGCCCGGGAAGATCGATGTACCCGTGTGGAACATCACGGGCACGCCATTGGCTTCGGCAGCACGGTAAATGATTTCCAGTTCCTTTACGCCGTTCAAATAATCGTTCGGAAACAGAAGCTGGTGAGGAGGATGGATTTTGATCATGCGGATCCCCAGCCGCAGGATCTGTTCCATGTCGGCGAGTACATTCGTGGTGTGCCGCGGATGCAAGCTGCCGCACGAGAGCAATCGTTTTGGATCTTCCTTTACGTAGTCCGCGATGAATTGATTTACTCCGTCGGTAAAACCGATAATTTCAGGAGCCACATAGTTGATGAGTGCGGCACGTTCGATACCGCAGGCGTCCAGGTATTTCAGGAATTGCTTCGGCGAACGGCAGAATTCTACGATCTGCTCAAAGTTTGGCCGTCTTTGCCTGATCAGCTCCAGCGCGTGCGGCTTGAACATCTCGATGGGCTGGATGTGAATGTGGCAGTCGGTGATCATTCCGGGCAGCTCAATTGTTCACCGCCGCCAGCACGGCCCGCTTGGTGAAAACCCGAATCATCTCACGCCGGTACTCGGGAGTAAGCGCCGACGTAGTTAAAGGCTTGGCCGTGCGCGCCGCGAGATCACCAACCGTTTCTGCCAACGCTTCGTCTACAGTTTTCCCGATCAGCATCTCGCCGGCTCGCTGCACCAGCATCGGCGCCGGATTCACCGCTGTCATTGCGATCCGTGCATCGGCCACGTGACCGTTCGACTGCTTCATTACGACCGCGACGCCCGCCAATGGGTAATCGATCGATCCGCGAACGCGTAACTTGCGATAGACGCCGCGATAGCCTGCCGATTCTGCGGGCAGGAACACGCGCGTAACCAGCTCGCTGGATAGCAGCCTGCGGTAATTTTCTCCGTCGCCCGTGTAAAAGTCTTGTAACGAAATGCGGCGCCCTCCCTTCGGACCGACGATTTCGATCTCCGCGTTCAGACAAAGTAGTGCCGGCGGTATGTCTCCAGAAAAGGCGGCCCAGCACTTCGTGCCGCTGGGAGCAACGTGGCAGAGATTGCCATCTTTCTTAATGCAGAACCCGCAGCCCTTGCGCCAGGTCAGCGATTGGTTGTACCAGAGACAGCGAGTGTCGAGACAGATATTTCCGCCGATCGTCCCCATGTTGCGCAGCACTGGCGAGGCAACGGTCGCCGCCGCTTCGGTGAGCACCGGGAAATGTTGACGCAGGTACGGCGACTTCTCAATTGCGCTGAGCGTTGTGAGCGCGCCAATTTCGACTGCTCCGTCTGTTTGTGGACGGACCCCGCGCAGCTCGGTAAGACCGTGCAGATCCAGCACATATTCCGGCTCAAACAGCTTCTGCCGCATCGACGGAATCAAGTCGGTGCCCCCGGCCAGCACCCGAATGTTTCCCGATTCATTGGCGAGGCACGCAGCGGCTTCGTCGACGACTCGTGGACGAAGCAATCTAAATTGCGGCAGGCTCAATCGGCACCTGCCTTTGGAACTCCTGGGCTACGTGCCGGATCGAGCGCATGCCGCTCCGGCCCTTTGTTTTTGAAGCAGAGTGATCCGCCATGTTCGCGAAAACGTGCGGGCGCAGTCGGGTCCACGCCCTCGGTCAAGTCTAAGACTTTGGCATTTCTCTTCGCACGCAGCGCCGCCAGCACACGCTCCGGTGTGAATGGAGACTCATGCAGGCGCACGCCGACCGCATCGTAAATCGCATTCGAAATTGCTGGAATAGTCGCGGCCAGCGATCCCTCGCTGCATTCCTTGGCGCCAAACGGCCCTTCGGGATCGATACTCTCCACAATAATCGGTTCCACCTCGGGCGACTCCACTGACGACGGACTGCGGTATTCCAACATTCCCGCATTCATTAACATCCCGTCTTTCCAAACCATTTCTTCGGTGAGCGCCTGCCCCATGCCCATCCATACCGAGCCGATAATTTGCCCTTGGACCGAAACTGGGTTCAGCGCTCGCCCACAGTCGTGTGCAGCCCAAACTTTGTGCACCGTCACTTCGCCAGTGTCTTCATCGACGCTCACTTCGGCCACTTGCGCGGAATATGAATACGCGGGAGACGGGCCGACGCCCCCGCCTTTATGTTTGCCTCCGCGCGCTTCCGGCGGTGGCGCGTAGGAACCCGTACCCGTGAGCGCGCCATGAAAGTCAATCGCCGCAACTACGGCTTCCTCGAATGTCATCCATTCCTTCGGGCCTTCTTCTTTGCGCTTTTGCTGCAACGATCCGCGCAGTATCTGCCCCTCCACGCGCCCGCTCACCGAAGTTTGCTCCGCAGCCTGCGGAGATGATGAAGTCCGCGGGGAGAACGAATCGTGTGGGGACGGGCGCCCTCGCCCGCCCGGTCCGCGCGGGATTTGCGCGGACTCGCCTTCTGCCGACGTCAGCAGGCTCGTCTTATAAATCACATCGTCACGGAAAACGAGTTCTTCCGCAGCACAATCCATCTTCTTCGCCGCCGCGGCGGCGATTCTCTTCTTCACGTCTTCCGCCGCACGTAGCGTCGCATTGCCCGCCATGAAAGTGACTCGGCTGGAATACGACCCGATATCGATCGGAGTCAGATCGGTATCGGCGGCGATTACTCTCACCCGGGCCAGCGAGCATCCCAGCACTTCCGCGGCGACCTGCGCCGTCATCGTGTCCCGAGTGCGGCATGTCGGAACGGATAATCGAATTCGCAGCCCCGCTGACGTAATGGCTGCAAGCAATGCCCAGGCCGCGTCCCTTGGGCAGTTTGCCCTTGCGTTGTTTCCAACCCGAGCGCTCAACTGTTTTCTCAATGCACTCCGGAAGTCCGTAGCTCTGCACCCGCAACCCGTTCACGGTGATGCATGGCGGCTTGAGCAGATTGCGCTGCCGAATTTCCGCCGGATCCATGCCAATCTTCGCCGCGAGTTCGTCCAATTGCGACTCGAAGGCGAAGCGCACATTGACAGTCCCGTGGCCGCGCATGGCGCCGCACGCCGGCTTATTTGTGAGCACCCGGTATCCGTCATATTGAATATGGGGAATGTCATAAAGCGCGCCCAGGAGCGCTCCGGAATACAGGATGGTGACTACACCGTACGAACAGTACGCCCCCCCATCCTGCACCACGCGCGCCTTCACGGCGGTGATGCGGCCGTCGTTCTTCACTCCAGTCTTCAGATCAATGATGGTTCGCGGACGCCCGCGATGCGCCCAGAAAACTTCTTCACGCGTATAAGTGATCTTCACCGGAGCTTGCGCTTTTCGCGCGGCTACTGCCGCGATGATCTCAAGTGGAATGACTTCGCTCTTACCGCCAAATCCACCGCCCACCAGCGGTTTAATCACCCGGATCTGCGACATCGGCATCTCAAGCACCAACGAAAGCTTGTGCTGCAGGTAATACGGAACCTGGGTGGAGGACCATACCGTCAAGCGCCCCATTTTGCCCGTGTGCGGATCGAGTTCGAACGAGGCCAGCGTGGAATGCGGTTCCATGGCGGCGTGCGTCACTTCATTTGCGATGAAACGCGCTTCCGCGACGTGATCCGCCTCGGCAAAGCCTTTATCTGGATCGCCGAATGCATGGTGATAATCCTTTTCCAGATTGCCGGGCTTATTGTCGTGGATAAGATCGGTCTTCGCCTTCATCGACTCTTCGGGATCGAAGTATGCCGGCAAAACTTCATACTCCACGTCGATGAGTTCCAACGCTTTCTCCGCAATGGCTTCGGAAACCGCGACCACGCACGCTACGTTATCGCCAACGTAGCGGACTTTATCGAGCGCGAGGGCGTGCTCATCGTGGCCGACGGGAAGAATTCCGTAAGGATTGGGCGCATCTTTCCCGATGACCACGGCTACAACACCCTCAAGCGCCTCCGCGCGTTTGGTATCGATCGACCTGATGCGCGCGTGCGGATAAGGCGAATGCAGAATCTTTCCAACCAGCATCCCCGGAACGCGGAGGTCGTCCGTGTACTTGCCGCTGCCGGTGGTCTTTTCCGCCGCGTCGACCATTGCGGTGGGCTTGCCGATGATGCTGAAGTCGCTCATTTGTGTTTGCGTTCCTGCTACTTATGACTTAGCGCCCTGCTGTTCTGCCGCAATCGCCGACCGAATCGCTTCATACATCTGGCTGTAACCGGTACAACGGCACAGATTGCCGCTCAACGCCATGCGGATCTCAGCTTCCGACGGATCAGGATTCTCCGCCAGCAGCGACTTCACCGTCATAATGAATCCTGGAGTGCAGAAACCACACTGCGCCCCGCCCCAGTCACCGTATGCTTTTTGAATCGCCGCCAGACTGCCGTGCTCGCTCACGCCTTCGATGGTCGTAATCTCCTGCTCCTGACAGCTTGCCGCCAGCAGCGTACACGACATCATGGCAACACCATCCACCAGAACGGTGCACGCCCCACATGAGGACTCATCGCACCCGCGCTTCGAGCCAGTAAGTTGCAAATCCTGACGGAGCACGTCCAGCAACAGTGCGCTCGGCTCGATCGCAAGCTCGTGGCTGCGACCGTTGACTTTGAGTTCGATAAGCTCTTTTCTCATTCCTAAGCTCTTAGCTCTTAGCCTTCAGCTCTTAGCGCCCTGTTGGCTAAAGGCTAAGAGCTAACAGCTAAGAGCTGTCCTAGTACACCGGCACACTTCCATCCACCAGCCGCGACCAGGCATCGATGCCGCCACGCATGGACTGAGCCTTTTCGAATCCCTGCTGCCGCAACCATGCCGTCACATTCATCGACCGCACGCCGTGATGACAGACCACCACAATGTGAGCTTCCGGATCCAGTTCCTGATGCGCCCGTGACGGCACATCGCCCATCGGCACCAGCTTCGCTCCGGCCATTTTCGCGGTTTCAAACTCCCAAGACTCGCGAACATCAAGCAGCGTGATCTCATCGCCCTGGTCAAGCTTCGTTTTCACTTCTTCGGGAGTGATTTCGTAGTCCATCTCACTTCCCAGTCCAGTTCGGTTTGCGCTTCTCTAGGAACGCCGAAATTCCTTCCCGCGCGTCCGCAGTCTTCATCAACTCCTCCAGATAAATCTTTTCTGCTCGAGCCAGGCCCTTATCGAAGTGCATCGAGTCCCACCCGTAAACTGCCTTCTTCGTGACCGCCAGCGCCGCGGGACTCAGCCGGAGCAGCTCCTGCACGGTCTGGTCGACCACGCCAGCCAAGTCTTCGTCGGGCACCGAGCGATTAGCCAGTCCGATCGCCGCTGCCTCGACGCCGCTGATCGTCCGTCCGGTCAAAATCAATTCTGCCGCACGCTTCTGCCCCACCAGCGCCGCCAGCGCCGTGCACGCCACCGGAGGATAACAAGCCAGCTTAATTTCCGGGAATCCCCATTGCGCTGAAGCGGTGGTGTAAACGATGTCGCATATCATGGCAAGTTCAGCGCCGCCGCCCAGGCAATGCCCCTGCACGGTAGCGATGGTGACTTTCTTGCTGGCGACCAACATTCGAATGACGGCGTGAAACTTGAGCAGCATCTCCTCGACTTTGTCAGGAGTGTGCGCCGCCACCTCGACGCCAGCAGAAAAATCCTTACCCTCCCCGACCAACACAACCACAGAAATGTCCGATCGTGCTTCTGCTTCCGCCAGAGCGCCGGCTAGTTCCTCCATCATCGCAATATCGATAACGTTCAGAGGCGCATGGCGCAAGACAATCCGCGCCACAGGCGAGCCAATATCGACTGAGAGACGAGCGAGTTTGGGTTCCACGGCAATTGCCATCCGACCCTCCTACTGCTTCGCGCTACAGATTGATCGCCGACTTGCGGACTTCACCGATACTCGCCAGCGGATCGCGCGCCCCGGCCTTCTCGGCAATCCATTTCTTCTCAGTCTCTATAATGTCGAGCAGTAACTTTCTGTCTGCTGCGCCGGGCATGTACTCCTGCAAGTGTTCTTCGTAGGCACGATCGTCGATCGGTTCACCCGTCTGCGCGTGAAACTTCTGTCCCGCCCAGCGCCCGATTTCCCGGTTGAACTTGATGTGCGGCGCGTACAGCTTCGGCTGGCCTGCCTTCAAAGCGCCATTGAATCGCTCAATCAATCCTGCTACCTCGTCGCGATACAAATTCCGGTTGTAATCGTTCAGGTCATCGAGGTCGGGAGCGTGATCGTTCTTGGGTTCATCGTACCGGCCCTTCACACCCCACACGTAAGCCCAATGCGCCGACGAAGAGTGGTCGGTGCCAAAGAGATCGTAAGAGCTGGAAATCCATTTGTTGAGATACTTCTGAATCAACCAGCCCGGAATTACGCCTGCTTCCACGATGCGCCGCAGGCCATCGTTGCCAGTGCCCATGTGGAAGGCTTCTTCGCGCAACATGTACGACATGGACCGTCCGAGTGGCGCGAAAGCGGAATATTTGAGCATCTGCAATTGAAATTTTCCATCACGATCGACAAAGTCCGTATAGGTGAAGAAATCCATCCAGTTGTCGACGTCAACGTTGAATGCCCCCAGCAGCCGCTTGTTTTCAAAGGCGCGGCGCTCCAGCATCTTCTGCGCTTCGACTTTGCCCGAATAGCCGAAGTGGTCCACCAACAGGGCGCACATCTGCCAGCCATGGCGCATCTCTTCGATCATGACGCGGGTGATAGCGCGGCGATCCCAATCGGTGGGCGCATTTTCCAGAAGATTGCGCTGCTGTTCGACACTGGCAAACTCCGTATCGCCTTGATAAACGATCATGTTCATCAGCGCGTCGCGCATCTGCTGCGTCGGAATCTGGCGCAGGTTTTCCCACTTGCGCCGGCCTTTGTACGAGCCGAACTCGATTTCTTCCGTATCAATCGCCCCATAGAGAGTGTCGAAATGGAAAGCCTCGATATCCTTTGTATTGACGCCGATATCTTTGCGCCAGTCGTTGAACATGCCTTCCCAGTCACTGAAGGTCCCGATTTTCGCTACTTTGCCCGGCATAATTCCGCTCCTACACCATATTCAGCCAAACTGTTTTCAACTCTGTGTAATGCTCAATCGCGTGCATGCCCAGCTCGCGGCCGAAGCCCGAACTCTTGTAGCCCCCAAATGGCAGCGATGCATCCATCAATCCGTAAGTGTTAATCCATACGGTTCCCGCTTTGAGTCGACGCGAGACGCTGTGAGCTTTCTTGACGTCGCGCGTCCATACCGCCGCAGCCAGGCCGTAAGGATTATTGTTGGCCTGTTCGATGACTTCGTCGATGTCGTCGAAAGTCAGAACCGAAAGCACGGGACCGAAAATCTCTTCGCGAGCAATAGTCATGTCGTTATTCACGTCGCCAAAGATCGTTGGCTCAATGAAAAAGCCATTGCCGCCATCCACGCTGACCCGATTGCCGCCGGCGATGAGCTTTGCCCCGTCTTTTTTGCCAGCCTCAATGTAGCCCAGCACCGTCTGCATCTGCTCCTTACTGACGATGGCGCCCAGCCTCGTCTTGGGGTCGAGCGGGTCCGCCGGGCGCATCTTGGCTGCGCGTGCCGCAAGTTTCTCTGTGAATTCGTCCTTCACTCTGCTTTCCAGAAACAACCGCGACCCCGCGTTGCAGACCTCGCCCTTGCCGTAAAAGATACCTGTAATTGCGCCCTTCACCGCATTGTCGATGTCGGAATCGGCAAACACAATGTTTGGCGATTTGCCTCCAAGCTCCAGCGTAATGCGCTTCACCGAGTCGGCCGCGCCTCTCATGATTTCCTGCCCCACGGCGGTCGAACCGGTAAATGCGATCTTGTCGATTCCCGGATGTTGAACCATCGCTTTGCCCACCGCACCCGGGCCGGTCACAATATTAATAACACCCGCGGGCACGCCCGCTTCAATCGCCAACTTCCCGAAACGCAGTGCGGTCAGCGAAGTCTGGCTGGCTGGCTTCCACACGATCGTGTTGCCGCAAGCCAGCGCCGGACCAACCTTCCACGAAGCCAGAAGTAACGGAAAGTTCCACGGAACAATTAATCCAACCACACCGACAGGTTCGCGAAGCGTATAGGTAAATGCGGTTTCGAGCGTGTTGACTGTCTCGCCGTGGATCTTGGTCGCTAGGCCGGCATAATAGCGCAGAACATCGATAACCATCGGCATGTCGACATGGCGCGATTCAAAAATCGGCTTGCCGTTGTCCAAGGTTTCCAGTTCGGCAAACTCATCGATATTTTTCTCAAGCAGATCGGCGAGTTTCCATATCAGGCGTCCACGTTCGCTGGCCGACATCTTTCGCCACAGGCCGTCACGATCCTCGAGAGCGCGCCTTGCAGCCGCGACCGCGCGATCAACATCCGCGCTCGAACCCTCCGCGATTTGCGTTAACACTTCGCCCGTCGCGGGATTGATGGTGTCGAATCTCTTCGCCCCATGGACCCATCGCCCGTCGATGAGTAACTGCCCGGGTTCAACCTTCACTTTTGCAGCAAGCATTCTTTCTTCCCTGTAGCGCGTCTTGTAGCGCCGGCGTCTCGCCGGCTGTCGGGCGGGCGTCCTCGCCCGCTCCGCTGGTACCCACTCTGCGCTATTTCGCCTTGAAAACCGCGGGCCGCTTCTCCACATACGCGGCCAGACCTTCCTTCGCGTCGTCGCTCTGGAACAGTATCTGCTGGTT
>WNFF01003176.1_pt1 | contig 13946 bp, 11 predicted proteins | sample 5400441 | NCBI WGS metagenome assembly WNFF01 (sample SAMN13153345, study PRJNA577476) | soil metagenome | isolation source: 120 cm saprolite under Douglas fir tree site 2 hole 3 replicate 1 | place: USA:California | collected 2015-04-18 | reverse complement strand
CGTTTGTTCCGTCGTTTCCAAGAACAGCTAGCAGTGTCCATTTTGCTGGCTACTTTCGGTTACTTGCCAGCTCGTTGCCAAGACGCCAGAAACTCTGCGCTCCGCCAGGTAGCGGAGGCCTCCGTTCCTTCCCCTGTTAAGAATTCTTGCTTTCTGTCATGCACCGAGTTGAGCTCCGGACAAGATTCTGCGGGTCCACACAACACGCAGGTCCGCTCCTCGGACGGCACCTTTAAGAAGACATTAAGACGGTTCGCCAAAGGTCAAGCAGATATTTATTCGGCCCCGTTTCATCGTTCCAACTTGAAATGGGATGCACTGTTCCTCGCTGGTACGGGAGCAATGATCGCGACGGACAGCAACGCCAGCGGGGCACTACCGGGGAATTCTGTCAACGTAAGCCGGAATATCTCAAACGTGGGTCTCTACGGAACTTCCGCGGCGGCAGCGGCTCTCTGGCTTTCCGCAGGCAGCGTCCAATTGAGGGCAACGGCAACGGACTTTTCTGGCGCAATAATGCCCTCAACAGCTCTTTTCCTTCCGGGCATGCGCTCTTCACTTGGTCCATGGCAAGTGTGATTGCCCGCGAATACCCGCGGCCTTGGGTGAAATGGCTGGTTTATGGCACAGCCACAGCAGTTTCGGTTACGCGATTTAGCGGCCGCGAACACTTTCCGTCCGATGTGGTGGTTGGAAGTGTGGTCGGCTATCTGATCGGCCTGCATATTTTCCAAGTGCATTGTAAGACGGGTTTAAGTGCAAGTTGTCATACCCGTAAGACCAGGGCAATGGACCGGCCATGAATTTCCGTTACTTCGAAGGCTCAGCTTGCCGTGATTTTTAGGAATCCTTTCTGAACGGCTGAAGCCTGAACCTGAGTTCGTTAACTCTCTTCCGACCTCAAACGAAGTGCACCTACAATTCATCGCACCCATCTTTACTGGGCTCAGACTCTCTCTTCAGCAGGTCACCGAACTTGATTTTGCTCTGGTGGCTCGGCACGTGATTCAGCTTTCTTAAGGCATATATTCGCAATCTGAAAGTGCAGCCACATCATCAAGAAGAGATCGGCTCAAGCCAGCGGCAAGTTGATGACGAGCGCGCCACAGCCTGCCTTTCAAAGTGTTTATCGGCACATTCAATATCCTCGCGGCCTCGCTAGTCTTGTGCCCCCTCACAATACGTAGGACAAAGACGCTGCGCAGAATCGGGGAGAGCTCGTAGATGTGATCCCTAATTTCTTCTCGAATCTCCAAGCGGCCATAGAGTTGCTCTGGACTTGGGCCCTTGGAAACCGACCGCTCTGTGATCAGGGCCTCATGCCGACTAAGGGGCTCGACTACTACCGTTTCAGGACGGGCTGCCAAACTGCGGCGACGCATGAGAGCGGCGTTTATTACGATCCGCGTGAGCCAAGTCGAGAATTGTGCTCGGCCTTCGAAACTTTTCAAGCCTCGATACGCAGCGAGCAGCCCGTCTTGCATGGCATCTTCTGCATCTTCGGGGTTGCTCATGACTCCTAGAGCCGAATGAAAAAGCGATTTGCGATGCCGGCAAAAAAGTGTATTAAGCGCCTGCGCCTCGCCGCGCTGACCGGCCCGAATTAAATTTTCTTCACTCATTTTCTCACTGGTTAAAACTTGCGTTCCCATCACTGTCTCCATTCAGTTTAAGAGAAAGATTGGCGAACTGGGTTCTTGGGCTGCCTCGCAGCCGTCGAGACCTTCCGACATTGCGGAACGAACAACTATCGCGCACCCTTGGAACAACAGATGAGAAACATCCTGCCGCTTCCTCGTTCTAGAGGATGTCCCAAAGTGGACAGACGCAGGCCAAGGAATCGGCTAGTAATCTCATGACGGCTCAAGAACGTGAAACCAGAAATCGAGAGACGGAGATTTCAATGGATGAAGCCGCAGTTGGCAGTTTGAGTGGTCATCGGCAAGTCCTGGGCATTTGCTGGATCGTGTATGGCATTCTCCGCGTCATCGCGGGGATCTGGCTCGTCCTGTTTAGCGGTACGTCTACGGTCATGTTTGGCACGCTGCTGACCCGCGTACCTAATCCGTTTGCGTTGATGGGTGATTTTCGCACCGTTTATGCTGGCTTGGTAGTTTTGTCATTCCTATGTGGCCTTTTCGGAATCCTTGCTGGTCTGGCACTCCTGGCAAATCATCGGCCAGTACGAATGCTGGCCCTCCTTGCCGCTTTCTTGTCGGTCTCTGAAATCCCGTTTGGGACCACTCTTGGAATCTATACTCTTATCGTTTTGCTCCCACTACGCGGCGTTTCTTTGCCAAGCCGGTCCTAAACAGCGCTTTCCAAATGCATTCTTTCTTTGAAACGTGCACTATCGCACAGTATTGAAGGCCGCAAGACCTGATACTTGGATCTCGAAGCTTCCTAGAAGGAGACTCATGTTCAAGATTTCAGGTATCACCCTGGCAGTCCTAATGACGCTTGGCGCATCGGCCCAAGCGCAGGCCCCAACGCAAGTGCCGGCAGACTCCGGCAATCCAACACCAACGTATCGCATCAATGTGGTGAGCCGTACGACCCGAGCGGTGAGCTACAGACACCGCAGTGGAGCCACAAAGATCAACTTTCAAGGTACCGATTTAATGCCTGCCGCGGCTGGCGATGCTAAAGTCGAGAGCAAGCGCGGGACCCTGGCAGTCGAAGCCGAGTTTTCCGGTCTGGACAAGCCCACCAGCTTCGGCAACGAGTATCTAACCTATGTTTTGTGGGCCATTTCGCCCGAAGGCCGCCCGGTGAACATCGGCGAAGTCTTGGTAGGCGATAACCATCGCAGCAAGCTGGACGTAACCACGGACCTTCAGGCTTTCGCGCTAATCGTCACCGCGGAACCTTATTATGCCGTGCGTCGTCCCAGTAACGTCGTGGTCCTCGAGAACGCCATTCGCTCCGACACCGTCGGCGCTACCGAGGCCGTGGACGCCAAGTTTGAATTGATCGATCGCGGGGGCTACATCCCCACCGGCTATAAGTTCGACCCGGTTATTCTCAACGCTAAATTGCCGCTCGAGTTTTTTGAAGCCCGCAATGCCCTGCGCATCGCGCAATCCGCCGGTGCCGAACGTTACGCCAACTCAAGCTACGAAAAAGCCGTTAACCAAATGAACGAAGCCGACGCGATCGCCAGCGGGAAGCATGAAAACAAGAAGTCGCTTTCTGCTCTGTCTCGCGAAGTCGTGCAGACCGCGGAAGACGCCCGTGAAATCGCCGTGAAACATATTGACGAAGAACGCGCCGAATCCGAACGCACCGCGGGAGCAGGCCGTGAAGCTCACGCCAAGGCCCATGCCAATGAGGAAACCGAGCGCCGCCTCAACGCCGAAGCCGCCACCGCCGAAGCCGTTCGCGATCGCAATGTAGCGGATCGCAGCAACCGTGACGCGCAAGCCGCTGCCCAACAGTCTGCTGGTGCCCAAGCCGATGCCGAGAGAGACCGTAACGACGCCCAGAAAAAGCAACAGGCCGCCGAAATCGATTCCGACCTGAATCGCGCCGCCGCGGCCAATTCCAATGCGCAGCTCAAAGACGCCGTGCGGGACCGCGAAGAGCTTCGCGCCCGTCTCCTCCAGCAATTCAACCTCATCCTGGAAACTCGCGACACCGCTCGCGGTCTCGTCGTCAATATGTCGGATGTCCTCTTTGACTCCGGCAAATTTACCCTTCGTCCGCTCGCCCGCGAGAAGCTCGCCAAAATATCCGGCATCGTCCTCGCTTATCCTTCGCTCAAGCTCGCCGTCGAAGGCAACACCGACAGCGTCGGCACCGAGTTATTCAACCAGGACCTATCAGAGAAGCGCGCCGAAGGCGTTCGCACCTATCTAACCCAGCAAGGCGTCCCGGAATCTTCGACCACTGCAACGGGCTTCGGCAAGACTCGGCCCATCGCGTCCAACGATACCTCCGAAGGCCGTCAGCAAAACCGCCGCGTCGAGTTAATCGTCTCGGGCGAAGTGATTGGCACCAAGATCATTTCTCTCAGCCTGCAACCCGTTGCGGCCGTCACGTCTCCGCAGTAGTCCTACCCACCAAAGGGCCGGCTCCCCTCAGAGCCGGCCCTTTTTTCTTTGGAGGCAGTCACTCTCGAAAACCGCCAAACTCAATGGCGGGCCGCAAATGGCTCTGGATCTCCCGTATTGGCAGCGCGCGTGGCAACCGATGAAGCAATTGGCTCGGCGTTCAGGTGAGACGTTTTGCGCCAGTCGACTTCGGTACTGTCCACTGACCCCTTGGCGCCACTGGAAAGGACATAAGTCACGCTGCCTTCATGGATGCAGTAATTCGTGACCGCATACACGTTGCCCGGCTTGAGGGCGATCCACCTGGTCCGCGGCGCTTGACGCGTTGTCATGGAGTTTGCAGCCGCTGGCTCCGTCTGCGCTGACGCTTGCTCTGACAATGCTTCCGAAACGTCCGGCTGACTCACTCGCACCGTAGTGCTCTGAGCGGCGTAGCCCACATCGGCGATATTGTTTTCCGGCGCGTTCACCGCCTCCACCGGTTCAGAGGATCGGAGCTCGGAGGGTCTCTTCCCCCCGGCACCCGGAGGCCGGTCAAATGATTGCGGCCTATAGGACGGGCGCGGCCGGTCGTAGGACGTCGGCCTTTCAGAATATTGAGTAGAAGCCACCAGGCGAGGCACTTGGATATCGTCCATCAAGCGCACGGTGATCTGCTCTTCGTTTTTCAGCGTGGGACGCGGGCCGCGCCTCGGAAGCGTTAGGACCTTCCAAGGCCACAGTGGAGGAATGAGCCATTCCACGACGTCTCGCGTAGCATGGCCGCGGCCCACGATGTCCCCGTGACGATCCACTTTGTATCCCTTAGCAGCGATCACTTTGCTGGGAACGGGGACATCCGAAGTTGGGAAACCGATACGGTCGAACTCCAGCTTGAGATAGCCTTTACCGACGAAGTGTCCGGGCTCCTTGTCCGCCTCCAGGTGCCCTCCCAGGTAGCTGCCCCGCGGAAAAACATTCTGTCCGAATTCCCGGAGGCTGCTCAAGTGGCAGATCACCGGGTCACCAATATCGGCAGTAGCTGAGGAAAAGTTTGGCTCGTCGAGCGTGCAGCGAAGAAGCGTACCAGCGGGCACCAGGATATCCTGAGCCTTCGTGCTCGCTTGGAGCCCCAGAAACACCAATGAGAAAATCAAATAGGCTGAGATGCGTCGCATGTGCTACCTCCCGGTTTGCGGGCCGGCATGCAAAACCAGAAGCTTCGGGACACGAGAAGGGTCTGCCTTGCCAGGCCCACCAAAGTTAACCGCGCGAAAGTTACTCTTTCCCTGGTCGCATGGCAATAGGAAAATTTACATTACTTCAACAAAATAAAGGGGTTACACACGCACACCCACTCTTAAACCCAACAAACCCGAGTCTCCGGGAAAAGTTCTGCATGACACGCCATGCCACGTGAATATTTTAAGATGCAATGAGCATTCCCACCGCTGCCGCAGTCATGACCACGAAGGTGGCCCAGCCCAAATATCTAAGTAACGGCGAATTCACTCGCCTGCCCATTACTCTTTGGCTGCTGGTCAGGAGGATGACAAGCAGGATCAGCGGCGGCGCCAGGAGGCCATTGATTACCGCCGACCAGAACAGCATTTTCACCGCGTTGAAACCCACGCAGTTGAGCGCGAAGCCCAACGCCATGGCTACTGCCATCACGGCGTAGAACTTGCGTGCACTTCTTGGTTTGTCGGCCATGGAGCCACGCCATGCTGCTCCTTCCGCAACGGCATAAGCGCACGATCCAACCAGGACCAGGACGCCCAAGATTCCGGTGCCGATCAGACCCAATGTGAAGAGCAGGTAGGCCCCATCGCCGGCAAGCGGGCGCAGGGCTTCGGCGGCTTGCCGGGCTGTGGCGATATTCGTCTGCCCATGTGCATTTAACGTCGCGGCGGTGGTCAGAATGATGAAATACATGATGAAATTCGAGAAGAGCATACCGGCGATGGTGTCAGCGCGCGCGGTCCTTAACTCCCCGGTGGTCGCGCCCTTGCTCTGGGCGAGGGTTCGGCCGTTGGCTCGCTCTTCTTCAACCTCCTGGGCGGCCTGCCAAAAGAAGAGATAAGGAGAAATCGTGGTGCCCAGAATGGCCACCAGCACCGCCAGGAATCCACGTGACCACTCCAGATGTGGCACGAACGTCACCGCCAGCGCGTGCCTCCAATCGACGTGGGCATAAAACGATGCCAGCACATAGGCAAACAACACGAGCGTCAACCACTTGAAAATCTTCGCGATCAGTTTGTAGGAAGTCCAAAGCAATAACCCGATGATGAAGAGCGCATAGAATGGAATCCAGATCAGTGATCGAATTCCCGTGATGAGTTGAGTTGCTTCCGCCATACCGCCGAGATCAGCACAGATGTTGATGACGTTGGCGACAACGAGAATGGAGCAAGCTCCCCAGAGCACCCAGCGCGGATAATAAATTCGCACGGCGGCTGCCAGCCCGCGCCCCGTGACCATGCCCAGCCGTGCGCACATCAGCTGGATGGCGGCCATCAGCGGAAACGTCAGCAGCGCGATCCATAGCGTGGCGTATCCGTAAGCTGCTCCGGCGACAGAATAGGTTGAGATTCCTGACGGATCATCGTCGGCCGCGCCGGTGATCAATCCGGGTCCCAGGACGGCGAAAGATCTCCTCAGAAGGCTGCGTCCTTCGCCGTTTACGACATTTTTGGCAGGCGGATTTTTTTTCGCAATCATATCCGTGGGAAGCGATGCCCTGCACCAAGGGTGTTCAACGAGTTCGTAAGACACCGGGGCGGTGAATTTTCCGATGGGCGTAATACTTGCAACTGTAATCGCAGCGGCGATAACTGATGACGCAACGAAGTCGGCCGCACCACGAGTCGAGATGTTCCGCACTTCGACTTCATTTTGTTTTGTCGCTGACGGGTGATGCCTTGGCAGCATGCAGCTTGTTAAAGTCTTTAATAAACACGCGCAAGCCGGAATCCAGAGTGGTTTTTGTATAGCCAGCCGACAGTTGTTCTTTGTAATGTTCCAAATAGAAATCGAGCGGATCACTTGGATCCATGTCGATGAGGATCAAATCCGCATCGTTCATGACCAGCTTGTTGAAGCGGAGACGATTATTCTTGTAGGACATGTAATTTCCGGCGCGGATATTTTTTACCGGCTTGGCATCTGAACCGCCAAAAACCTGAATAATCTTCTCGCCTTCAATTCGCACGGAAACCACCTTGCCCTCAATATGCGGAGGCGGCAGAATCTGTTCAAGATCAAGGATCAGATCGTCCTCTTCAGCCCTTACACCCGGAACTTTGCCCTCTTTGATCAACCCACCGAGATCGATACCGAAGAGATCCATCAAGCCTTTAACCGGGACATGCATGGCTTTGATTTTCTCGCTGTGCAGTCGAAGTTTTCCGTCGGCCGTGGGTACGAGAATTCCCTCCGTCTCGAACGGGATGTCCCCTTTGTCATGGAGCTTGCCCTTCACTTTCAAGCGCCCTTTCTCAACGATGATGAATAGCCCTGTCAACGGCGAATGCGGACGCGCGAAAACATACGAATTCAGAACGTTTGCCAGGTTTGACGAATCAATGGCGATCTCCGCCGTGCTGATGCGCAGGTTAAACGAGTCCTTGTCGTCGAAGATGGGGAATTCATTTTTGCCAAGGGGCACGAGCTCACCGTTCAGCCATTTTATTTCCACCACCACGGTCTCCGAAAAGTGATACGTGACATTGCGCATCTGCGTTTGGACAGTGCCCTCCGCTTTATCGTTGGTCGGAGAATTTTGACTAGCAACGGTTCCCGGCGCGGCCCCGCAAAGGAGAACGAAAAGAGCCAGGCTTATCAAAAACACTAAAGATAGGGGGAGAGGCGGTACGAAGTTCCTTATGAATTGCAATATTGCACCTCTAGTCGATCTTAGTGTTCATCGGGTGCATGCCTCCCGTGCCCTCGGTCCGTCGGCGATCTCAAGGAATTGTCTAAACCAAATCTTCCGTTTTTGACTTCTCACTCACATGACAGGCTGCACTGGCTTTCCATCTTTCGAGCCGCATGTGACGTCTAAAGAAGCTTGAGACACTCTTCTATCTATTGGCGTTCATTAATCGTTGTCTGGATGACTGTGGCGCCAATTCCAGTAGTGCCGCTGCACCCTGTAGTGTTGTCTGTGGTACTCCCGATAAGATCTGTGTTGTGCTGCCAGGTAACGCCGGTAGGCGCGGTCTTCGCGGTCGTCCCAGTTGTGGTAATCACGATGGTCCCGATCGTAGACGCGGACCTGGACGCTGGCGTCTTGAGGTTTGGGGGCGGCCATGATTGCGGTTGGTGCAGCAACAGCAGTAGCCAAGACTAATAAACTGATGCAACGATTTACCGAGCGCATGATGATGCTCTCCTAGCCCGAGACTCCCGCCTTCAGAATCCCAGTAACTAGTACTCTGCTCCCCTGGCGTCGCGATGTATGTCCCATTCAGCACGCATTTGAGAATAAAAATTTATCCGAAACAAGGTTCTCGCTGATTTGCTTCGAAAGTGGGCAAATCCTGATCCTCCTACTGGCCGAGGAGCGGATATTCTTAATGTGACCCAAAACGCACAGATTCCAAACTCTCGATATGCGAGGCTCGTGCCTTCAAACGAGAAAGTATCGGGAAGGCGCGACGTACGGGGCTAAGAATCGGGCGATCCCGCTCTCCCGCTGGAAGCAGTTCACATGCTCAAGACTTTGCACCATTTTCCGTGGTTCCCTTGGACCTTTCACAGACTATTTTCCGGCTTGTGCAGGGTTTACAAGACGAGTCGCTTGCTTCGCATTGGTTCTGTGGCAGCCACCACCCCAATTGTCTTGATCCTGTGCGGGATTATCTACGTGAGCTACAACCGAACAGACTTGCCCGATTTGGACGCCTTCCTTCGCTTTGAGCCTCCCACCACGGGTCACATCTACGATGCCAATGGGCACGTACTCATCGAATTAGCAAGGGAACGCCGGGAAATCATCCAATATAAGGATATCCCTGAGGTCCTGCGCCAGGCCATCCTTTCGGCCGAAGATGAGAACTTTTTCTCGCATGCGGGCGTGGACTATTCGGTCTTCCCGCGATTGCTCGGCAAGACAAACTTTCGTGCGTTGCTTTTCCGCCGCGGAGGACCAAACCGCGAGAACGCCAGGGAGCCCTGGGTGGCGTTTCCCCAAGGCGGCTCGACGATTACCCAGCAGTTGGTTCGCGGATATTTTCTGCAAAGACTTACAAGCACGAAGACCAGCAATACGCTTCAACACCAAGGTCTTTTCGTCCACGCTCTTGCGATCCTGATTGGTGTCCCGGCCGCAAATAAAGTTTTGCTGAAAGTGGAGGAAATGCTCTCTCGCTGTGGATTGAAGGAGAGATGCAAAAACGCTACGGATCCAAGCGCAGGGCCAAGGAAGAATTACTCGCCCGTTACGCCAGCTTCATTTACTTGGGGAATGGGCGTTATGGCTTCGCAGCAGCCTCACAATACTATTTTGGCATACCGTTATCAGCGCTCACTGCTGATGACGCCGATAAGGCGGCACTTCTGGCGGGCATCACCAAGTCGCCGGGCGAATATGCCCCCACTTCGGCGGACAATCAAAAACCGCTTCGCAGACGAAACCAGATCTTAGCCCTGATGGTTAAGAACCATTTTCTTTCCGCGCAGACAGCGCGGAGCAGCCAGTAGGCTCCAATTCGTCTGGCCGCTCATGTCAATGGTCCCATCGAAGCGCCCGCAGCAGTGGAAAATGTCCTCAATGAGCTTAAAGGACTCGACGCCAACTTCGCTTCCGATATCGGAATTCATCAACTGTTGGAGGGCCGCATCCAGATTTATTCAACGATCGACGATCGCATTCAGCGCTTCGCCAATGCAGCTCTCGAAACTGGCTTGAAACTTTATGAAAATCGTCATCCTCGGAACACCGGGCTGATTCAAGGTTCCGTGGTTGTGCTGCGGAACAGTGACTCCGCCATCCTCGCCGAGGCAGGTGGGCGACGCAGCTATAAAGGTCACAACACTACGTACAGCGACTATAACCGCGTAACTCAGTCCGTCCGCCAGCCCGGCTCGGCCATGAAGCCGATTGTCTATCTAGCGGCATTTCGTCAAGGCGCTCTGGACCTCGATACTCCGGTGCCCGACAATCCCATCTCAGTGGCCACATCGCCAGACCGCCCGCCGAAGTGGATCTCCAATTTCGATAACCAATTTAAAGGCATTATCCCAGCCCGGCAGGCGTTGGCGGAGTCGAGAAACGCGGTCGCCATTTGGATCATTCAACAAATCGGAATCGATTCGGTTTTGAACACGGCCCGGGACGTTGGCATCCGCACCGCTTTGCAGCGTTACCAAACTACCGCCCTCGGCGCCTCCGAAGTTACTTTGCTGGAACTTGCAAACGCTTATCGCATGATGGCTAGCGGTATTTATGCCGAGCCTTACGTGATTGCAAGAATCGAACACAATGGGGGAGCTGTGATTTACAACCATCCCTTGACCTGCTGTTCGATCAGCGAGAGTGGATTGGAGCTATCCATGATCCAGGAAGGATTGCGGGGCGTTGTGCGCATTCCGTCGGGGACAGCGCACGCGCTCGACGCGCGTACCTTCCCAATCCCGGTGATGGGTAAGACGGGCACGACAAACAACTATCGGGATGCTCTTTTTCTGGGGTCTACTTACGGCCCCGATGGAATTACCGTGGCAGTGCGCATCGGGTTCGATGACAACCGCTCCCTGGGCGGAATGGAAACTGGTGGTAGAGCCGCGCTTCCGATATTCAAAGAGGTCATGCTGAATACCTACCAAGCAAACCTCGTTGGCCCTGCGCCATCTTTTCCGGCAGACATGGAAGAAAACATTCAAACTTATCTGAGTGGCGGGCTTGCGGCAAAGGATGCAAGGCTCTTTTTCAAATTGCCGAATACTGGCGAAGCCGCAGAAGATCGAAAGAGATCTTGCCGTGCTTCAGACACGATATTGCCAACAAACGTTTGCGAGCTGCCGCTCATCCCCTTGCCTGTCGTTTACCAGCGTAGAGATGAGCGTGGCCGGATCGTCTTTACGAACGAGTGAAAGTCCTTGCGGGTTTAATTGCGATCATCCTCTCCTTGCAATCAGCCTTTAGTTCCCGCCAAACGCACGGTACCTCTCCCCAGATAGACAGTAGGCCGAATTACGAAAACTGTTAACCGGTGATCTAGCGCGCTGATTCGGGGCTGAGTTTCTGGGACGTTGCGCGAGTTGTGTCCGCAGAAAGAACACTGCCGGGAGGCACGGAGGTGTTCACAATTGTACAGACCCCTGCCTTCGTCGCCGCTAGCATGACTCCTGGCTGGGAGCTAGACAGCGACTGTGCAGACGAGTCTATCAATCCTTGGAAAAAACCTAGGCGACTAGACGAGTTGTCGGTCTGCTCTTTCGCTTCTCAATTCGAACGTTCGGAGGTAAAGGATGAAAGTGAAGATCACGATGGTATTTCTGGCACTGTTCGTGTTTGCGGCCACTGCCGGACTGGCCACTGCGCAGGACACAACTAAAACTACCCATAAGAAAACACGGTCGCTCTCCGGCTGCCTTCAAAAGGGCGACGAGGCCAATGAGTACAGGCTTACTACGGCGAAAGGCGGCACCTGGGAGATCAAGAGCGATACCCTCAAGCTCGGCGATCATGTCGGTCATACCGTTACACTAACCGGCGTCGTCTCCAATGCCAAAATGCACGGCATGAAGGAAGACGCGAAGGCCGAGGCAAAAGAGCACGGCGTGGACAAGGACTCCACCGAGCACGGTCACATGACTGCCACGTACTTGAAGATGGTCAGCGACAGTTGCAAAAAGTAACGTTCGTCGCACATTCTTGAATTCCCGTCCCTTACTGGCCCTACTAAAGGTCACGAGGGCGATTTGTGGCTCCAAGCAGATAATCTCCCGGAATCTGCACCTTAAGGGCGAATTGTTGGGAATCACGGTGACATTTCGCATCTTCGTCTCAAGGCTTTTGTGCGCTTAAATGTTCTTGCCGGCCCTCTAGCTTTTTTCTCTCCGTAGTCCTCAGAGTCCTATCGAGGAAACCAACCGCTCCAACCCATACGGCGGCCGCACAATATCCTGCGATGACGTCGCTGGGATAATGCACTCCCAGATAAATGCGCGAAAATCCGATCATTCCAACTAAGAACAAAGCAATCAGCCAGACACAGAACTTAGCACCCCGTCCGCGCACACGTTCGGCGAGAATCGCGGCGAGCAGGCCATAAAAACAGAATGAACCTAGCGCGTGGCCGCTCGGGAAACTATACGAGCCTGGCGTTGAGCCAAAAAAGGCAACAGGGCGGGGGCGGTGGAAGCCAAGCTTCAATGCCACATCGAGCACGGCTACGCCCAGCATCGTGATCGCCAGCAATGCAGCCGTTCGGGTGCGACGATAGTAGAGAGAAATGCAAACCGCTGTCAGGCACATCGACGTCACCGCAGCGACTGACCCAAGAAATGAGAATACCTGCATCAACCGTGTAAGGCCGGGCGTAGCGTGTTGGTGGACGGCAATTCTCAAGTACGCATCGAATTGCTGTGTGTCTCCCTCGAGCATCTCTTCCGCCAGCCACCCGAAGACGAAAAGCGCTGTCGCGGCGATCAGAAGGGCGCCCAGGAGCAAGAAGCCGCTGTTTATTTTCTTTGGTTTATCCATGTCGTCGGATTTGCGAAGACCCGGAATCTTAACCGTTCCAACTCGATCGCTCGATCGCAACTGGATTCCCACGAGAAATGTGTTTCTCGGAATGGAGCACACTTCTTAAGCAGACAACTGGGCAACTAACGGGGGTTTTGTACAGCGTCTACGTCCTTATCGCCTTTCCCCTTGGAAAATACCGGGTTATCGATCGTTCCGCCGATCCGAAAGGGAAATTGCAACTTACCGTCTTTTAATGCGGCTCCGGACAGTCGAGCGACTGTGTTGGTGAAAAAGCTTTCTTTGGTCGTAATCTCCGCCAATCCGCGATAGTTCAATTCGTCAGAACCTGACAGGCTGACACTACCTGAGCCGTCCACGTCGACTCCGTAGCCGTCAATATCTATCACCTTGCTTGAAATCCGCTGATTGGCCAGCTCGAGATCAGTAGTTATCAAGTTAAACGCGGAAGGATCATTCTTGGCCGGGCCCAGATCGTTGAAGTGCGCCAGCTTCATCAAATTCGCGTTGAGCTTGAGACTCGGCACCTGCCCGTTGCGCACCGTTATGCGTCCTCCCCCGTGGATTCCCGCCAGCGGACGGGACGAGTGCTCGATCTCGCCCGCTAACTTTATGTCTCCTTCCATCTTTCCCGTCATCCTTCCGCCGCCGTTTGGGAAGGCCGCCAAAAGCTGGGCCACATTAATTCCACTGAATCGCGCATTGGCCTTAAAGCTTGCATTTTTCCCTGACAAGTCGAAGACCAGGTCGCCCACGGCATTCCCGCCATACCCTTCTGCTTTGACATCCTCAAAAGAAATGTGTCTCGCCCCCAATGCAAATTTGGATTTCAGATTTCTCATCTCGACCGAGCCGAAACGCAGAAGGCCCGCTTTCAGGCTGCCCTGGCCATCCATCGAGGAAGAAGAAGGATTGATAATTCCCACGAGGTTGACCTGTTCCAAGTCACAGTAGACCTCATGGGCCTCGAAGAAGATGGGACCCGCCGCATCGGATGGCAGCAGATTCGACGCGATCAGTTGCCCCCCCTTAATTTGCACCCGCGAAATCACTCCGAGTGGAAACGTCTTCTGTGAAGCCTTTGCTTGTGGATTCTCGAAGTTCCACGGGCCGTCGGGATCCGAAGTCATATTCAGGATCGGTTCCTCCAGCACCAGCGACTTGATGACTACCTGCCGGTGCAGGAGTGCCCCAACGCT
>WNFF01007726.1_pt1 | contig 13950 bp, 15 predicted proteins | sample 5400441 | NCBI WGS metagenome assembly WNFF01 (sample SAMN13153345, study PRJNA577476) | soil metagenome | isolation source: 120 cm saprolite under Douglas fir tree site 2 hole 3 replicate 1 | place: USA:California | collected 2015-04-18 | reverse complement strand
ATGCCCTGCAGGAGCGCCGGCTCGCCGAGACGGAGCTCGCCGCAGCGGCCCGCGAGGCCGAAGGGCACGTCACGCGGGCGGAAGCGGAGCTCGGCCGGTCGGAAGCGGCGCTTGAGGAGGCGCGCGGCGCGCTCGAGGCTCTCGGGGAGGAACAGCACCGCTTGCAGCTCGAGCGGACCGAGGTCGACGGCCGCAAGCGCGGGCTGGCGGAGCGAGTGGAGGTGGAATGGCGCAAGCCGCTGGACCAGCTGCTGCGCGACGCGCCCGACGCCGCCGGCGACGTCGAGTGGCTGCGTCAGGAAAACGAACGCCTTAAGACCGCGATCGACGCTGTCGGCCCGGTGAATGCCCTCGCGGTCGAGGAGCACGCCGAAGAGGTCAAGCGGCTCGAGTTCCTCATGACCCAGCGCGATGACCTGGTCACGGCGCGCACGGCCCTCGTCCAGGCGGCGCGCGAAATCGACCAGACCGCCAAGCAGCTGTTCCTCGAGTCGTTCGGGAAGGTGCGCGAGAACTTCCGCTCCGTGTTCCAGACGTTGTTCGGTGGCGGCGAGTGCGACGTGCGGCTCGCCAACGAAGACGAGCCCCTGGAGAGCGAGATTGAAATCCACGCGGCTCCACGGGGGAAGCGCACACAGCGGATCCACCTGCTCTCCTCCGGTGAGCGCACGCTCGTGGCGGTGTCGCTCCTCTTCTCGATCTTTCTGGCCCGCCCCAGCCCCTTCTGCCTGCTCGACGAGGTGGACGCCCCCCTCGACGACGCCAACGTTGGGCGCTACGTCCGCCTGCTGTCGGAATTCAAGGACCAGACCCAGTTCATCGTGATCACCCACAACCCCCGGACCATGCAGGCCGCCGATGCCGTCTACGGGGTCACGATGCAGGAACCCGGCGTCTCCACTATCGTCGGGGTCCGTCTAGGCCAGCTGGAACCGGCCTGATTCCATGCGCCGGCCGCTCCGGGAGCGGGCCGCAGCGCTGCTCGTCGCCCTCCCCGCGGCCCTGGCCGCGCAGCAGGTCACGCCGCTGGCCCCTCTGCCCCCCGTCCTCACCTCAGTGACGCCCGTCTTTCAGTGGTCGGCGCCTGTCCCCGCCTTCGCCACGCCGGTGACTTACCGGCTGCGGGTCAGCCGCGACGCAGGCTTCGCCGCGCCCCGGCTCGACACGACCGTCGTGGATGTGACCTCCGTACTCGTCCGGCGGCCGTTCAAACCCGGCTTGCCGCTTTTCTGGCGCGTCGACGCCACGTCGGCGACCGGCGTGGCGGCCTCGACGGGCGTCGTTGGTCCCAACACCGTGCCGCCGTGGGCCACACCACTCACGCTCAGCACCCCGGGCGGTACCACCACCACGGATCCTCAACCCACGCTCGTCTGGACCTCGCCCCCCATCGTCGCGCCCCCTGGGCCGTTTCAATACGATGTCTTTGTGTTCCGCGCTGGGGACCCGATCTCGGTGTACGGGGCCGGTGGCCTGCGCGATACCTTCTTTCAGATGCCGGTGGCGCTGGAGCGGAACATCCCGTATTCCTGGCGCCTAGTCGTCCGCGCGGGTGCGGACACCAGCCTGGTCTTGAGCCAGGGCACGTTTCTGGTCCTCGATCCGACCGTCCCGCCCACGACGATTCTCTATCAGAATTTCCCCAACCCCTTCCCGTCATCGGTGGCGGGGGGCGGNNNGCACCGAGCTCGTGATCCTGGATCTGCGCGGCGGCCCAGTGCGCCACCTCGTGCCGGGGCCGGGGTTCCCGGCAGTGCTGGACGCCGGTCGCTACGGCCGCGGGCCCGCGGGTGGGCCCGAGTGCGACCCCCGCCTGATGTGGGACGGCCGCGCGGACGACGGCCGTGTGGTCCCAGCCGGGGTGTACCTGTACAAGTTGCAGGCAGGCAGGGTAATTCTCTTCAAGCGACTCGTCTTCAGCGGAAAGGCTCCCTAGCGTGGAACTGATCACTGTCGGCACCGGCACCGTGGCTCCCTCCGCGACGCGCACGGCGGCCTGTCATTGGGTCACGCGCGGCAACCTGAGGATCCTGCTCGATTGCGGCGCGGGTTCGTTGCACCGCCTCGCGTCCTTCGGGCTCCCGTGGCAGAAGGTGACACACGTGATCCTTTCGCACTTCCACCCCGATCACTGGGGGGAGCTGCCCATGCTGGTGTACGCGCTCAAGTACACCACCGCGCCGCCGCGGACCGAGTCTCTCGTGATCCTCGGTCCCCCCGGCGTCGTGCGCCTGATCAAGAGCCTCGCGGACGCATATGGGCCTTGGCTACTCGACCCCGGGTTCCCGCTCGGCATCCTCGACGTACGGGACGGGGAGCCGTTCCCGCTCGACGGCGAGATGAGCCTGGAGACGTTCCCGGTGCCGCACACGACTGAAAGCGTGGCGTTGAGTCTCAGCGCGCCGGAGGGCCGGCTGGTCTATACGGGAGACACGGGCCCGTCGTCCGAGCTGGGACGTTGGGCCCATGGCTGTGACCTCCTTCTGGCGGAGTGTTCGCTCCCGGAAGCGATGGCCATCGACAGCCACCTCACGCCGGAGCGGGCCGGCGAGCTGGCCCGGGAGGCCGCGGCCCGCCGACTCGTCTTGACGCATTTCTATCCACCCGTCGAGACTTCGGACCCGGCCCGCGGGGCGGCCGCGAAGTTCCGCGGCCCCGTCACGGCCGCGCGGGACGGAGACCGGTTCACCATCGGGGGAGGAGGGCACGGGGCCAGATGCTGATCGTGATGCGGCACGGGGCGACCGCAGAGGAGATCGAGAAGGTCGTCGCCGTCATCAAGGAGTTGGGCTACCAGGCCCGCACCATGCCGGGCGCGCAGCGCACCGCGGTGGGCCTCGTCGGCAACGACGGGCGCGTTGACGCTTCACGACTCGAGGGGCTGGCCGGCGTCCAAGAAGTGATCCACGTCTCCAAGCCCTACAAGCAGGTCAGCCGGGAATGGAAGGGGGAGTCGACGGTTATCCGGCTCGGAGGAGGCGTCACGGTTGGCGGCGCTGAGGTCGTGGCGATCGCCGGCCCATGCTCCGTCGAGTCGGAGAAGCAGATCGTGACCGCGGCCCAGCAAGTACGAGAGGCCGGCGCCGTGATCCTGCGGGGTGGCGCGTGGAAGCCGCGCAGCTCCCCCTACACGTTCCAAGGTCTGGGCCGGCCGGGCCTCAAACTGCTCGCCCGGGCACGCGAGGAGAGCGGCCTGCTCGTCTGCACCGAGGCGATGGACCCCGAGGGCGTGCGCTGGGTGACCGAAGTCGCCGATATCGTGCAGATCGGCGCGCGCAACATGCAGAATTACTCGCTGCTCAAAGCGGCGGGGCGCTGCGGCAAGCCGATCCTGCTCAAGCGCGGCCTGTCGGCGACCGTCACGGAGCTGCTGCTCTCGGCCGAGTACATTCTCGCCGAGGGGAACCACGACGTCATCCTGTGTGAGCGGGGCATCCGCGGGTTCGATCCAACCACGCGGAACGTGTTCGACCTGACGGCCATCCCGGTCGTCCACAAGCTGTCGCACCTGCCGATCATCGCCGACCCCTCGCACGGCACCGGGCTGCGGGACAAGGTGATTCCCATGGCGCGCGCGGCCGTCGCCGCCGGCGCCGACGGCATCATGGTCGAAGTGCATCCCGACCCGGAGCAGGCCCTCTCCGACGGCGCGCAGTCGCTGTTCCCGGACCAGTTCACCCAGCTGATGCGCGAGGTCCGCGTAATCGCGGAAGTCATCGGGCGTCGGGTGGCGGAGCCGGCGCCGGTGAGTGCGTGAGCTCGCCCGGACGGTCGGACTGGGGCGCTGTCGAACTGTTTCTGACACTCGCCGCAGTCCTGGCCAACGGTCTCACCATCCGACAGTCCGACGCCCTGTCGATTCTCGATCATGCCTCCGCCACCTACGACACCGTCCGCACCCTGTCCGCCGACTTCGTCCAAATCGTTGACAACCCCATGGCCGGGGTCGTGGATACGACGCGTGGACGGCTCTATCAGGAGAAGCCCAACCGCTTCGCCATGCGGTTCACCACCCCGGAGGGCGACCGCATCGTCGCCGATGGCCGCTGGCTCTGGCTCTATACCCCCAGCACGACGCCCGGCCAGGTGATTCGCACCGCCATCCCCAGCGCCGGCACTACTGGCCCCAACCTCATCGCCCAGTTCGTCGAGCGGCCGCGTGAGCGCTACGCAGCACGCTGGCTGCGCGCCGACTCCCTGGCCTCGGACGCGAGCATCGTGGACGTGCTGGCGTTAACGCCGAAGAACCCCAGCGCACCTTATCGGGATGCGGCCGTGTGGGTGAGTCGTGGGAGCGGGCTGCTCGGGCGAATCGAAATCACCGAGGGATCGGGGCAGCGGCGGGTCGTGGTGCTGCGGAACGTGCGGGTGAACGCTCGCGTCCCCGCACGGGAGTTCACTTTCGCTCCACCGCCCGGAGCACGAGTGGTAGATCAGTAGCGAGCACCTCGGCCACCTTCGCCGCCGTCGCTTCGTCCATCCCCCGTTTCTGAGCCAGCTCCAGCGCGGCCCGACCCAGGCTGCGGTAGAGCTTCCCGTCGTCGGCCGTCAGCGACTCCAGGTGCCGCATAATAGTGTCGGTGTCCGCCCGCAGGACCGGCCCGGTGAGTGCCGCCAGCGGGCCCTGTTGCTCTAGGTTCTCGAGCGTTCCCCGGACCAGCGGCTGCAGCGCCGTCCAGGCCTCGGCGTCAGTGAGCCCCGCGTGCCGCAGCAGCCGCTGCGCCACCGCCTCTACGACCACGAAGTAGTTGGACGCGAACACCGCTCCGGCGTGATAGACCGCCTTGGCCTTCGCGGTGAGACGGAAGGGCCGCAGACCTACATCCTCCGCCAGCCGCTCGGCGGCCTCGATGGCGCGCGGCATTCCCTCGACTGCGGCCCAGGCGCCGCGCAGCCGCTCCGGCGCCTGTAGGGGATCGCTGATCGTCTGCAGCGGGTGGAGCGAGCCCAGCGCCGCGCGACTCGTGACGAGGGGGCCGAGCGCCTCCTGGCCCTGCACGCCGGAAAGGTGTAGCACCACGTGCGCCGGCCGCACCGACTGCGTGTCGTGCAGCAGCTGGGCGAGCGGCCGGATCGCGTCGTCCCGCACCGCCAGGAAGAGCACGTCCACGTCGCCGAGCCACGCGGGGAGGGCCAGGGCGAGGCCGATCCCCGTCCGCCCCGGCCCGATGATCCCGACGCCCGCGTGTGCCGGCGCCCGGCGGATCACTAATTGTGCGCCGGCGCCGCGCGCACCGTCACGAGCGTGAGGAGATCGGCGGGGCTCCTCGCCTTTCGGGCAAGCGCCAGGGCCTGCTGGACTTGGCGATCGTCACTCACTCGGCGCCGGAACTCGGCCTGTCGGCTGAACACGTAGCGGGCCACCTCAAAGCCCAGCTCCTGGGCGATCAAGTGCCGGGCACCGGCCGCCACGCTGTCGGGCAGGGCCACGCCGCGACTGCGGAGCCGTTGCAACACCTCGTCCACCATCGCGTCGGAGACGGTGAAGGTGGGGTCCGTCAACTTGCCCGCTCCCTTGAGCTCTAGCGCGTAGCCCGAGCGGACGTCCCAATACACGGGCACCTTGTTGCCGAGCGTTCGAACGAACGTGCGCTCGGCTGTGGTGAAGGTATCGGGCGCGACGAACATGTCGGGCCGGATGCCGCCGCCGCCGCGCACGATGCGGCCGTGATCGGTATGGAACACCAGCGAGTCGGCGACGGTGTCCTTGCCCTCCTCCGCTGCCAACGCCTGCGCCTCCTGCTCCTGCTCGTTGCGGCTCGTGCGCTGGATGGTGCGGCCGCTTGGCGTGTACCACCGGGCGGTGGTGAGCTTCAAGCCGAAGTCAGGGCCCAGTTGCCACAGCTGCTGTACGAGCCCCTTGCCGAACGTGGGCGTGCCGACCACGATCGCCCGATCGTGATCTTGCAGCGCGCCAGCGACGATCTCCGCCGCACTGGCCGTGTAGCCGTCAGCGAGCACGACGATCGGCAGCTGAGGCCAGCGTTCCGGCTTGGTATCCCGGTAGACGTGCGTGGCGTCCGGGGCGCGACCGCGCGTGGCTACGACCTCCTGCCCGGGGTTGAGAAACAGCTCGCTCACCGCGATACCCTGGTTGAGCAGTCCCCCCGGATTGTAACGCAGGTCCATGATCAGGGACTTCATCCCCTGTTTCATCAACGAGTCGATCGCGACGGTGAGCTCGGGCGCCGTCGCCTGACTCACCGTGCTGACGGCCACGTAGCCGACCCGGTCATCGAGCATCATCGTGGTCCTGGGGTCGACGGAGCGGACGTGGATGGTGGCCCGGGTCAGCTTGTAGGTGATCGGCTGCTCGATGCCCACCCGGCGGATCTTCAGCACCGCGACGCTGCCGGGCGTGCCCCGCAGCTCTTTGACCGCCTTGTCCTGTTTCCACCCTTGGGTGGAGCTGTCGTTCAGCACGATGATCAGGTCCCCGCCCCGAATGCCGGCGCGCTCGGCCGGCGTATCGGGGAGCGGCGCGATCACCGTGATCCAGCCGTTGCGCACGTCGATCTGGAGGCCGAGTCCGCCGTACTCCCCGCTCGTTTGTTCAGTCAGCGAGTGGAAATCGTTGGGCTTCAAGAACACCGAATACGGATCGTGCAGCTGATCGAGCATCCCGTCGATCGCCATCTGGTAGAGCCGCTTCTCATCGATCGAGTCGACGTAGAAGTCGGCGACCCGGGCCAGCACGTCGTCGAACAGCCGGGCCTGTTGGTACACCGAGCCCGCGGGGCTGCCTTCGCGCTGCAGCAGCCAGCCGCCCGTCGCCAGGGCCACAACGGCGACGACCACGACGATCGCGATGTTCCGATGCTTCATGACATCCCTCGCAGTGAATGTGCGCTCACCGCCATGACCTCGCGCCAGGCGGCCTCCTGGACTGCCTGCTTCGACTGGGTGGCATCGACGTGCACGACGCCGGGTCCGCTTGCAACCTGATACACGGCGCGCACCCGCTCGTGGAACGCGTCGTCCTGCCGCTCGAAGCGGTCCTGCTCCTTGCGCGAGCGGCGCTGGCGCTCCCGCCCGACTGCCACCGGCACGTCCAAGACCAGCGTCAGATCGGGCACAAGCCCTCCCGTGGCGAGTCGCAACGCCGCCGCCACGTCCTCTCCCGGCAGCCCGCGCCCGGCGACTTGGTAGGCCATGGTCGACAGGTCGAACCGGTCTGCCACCACCACCTTCCCGGCCTCAAGCGCCGGCCGGATCTCGCGCTCCACCAGATCGGCACGCGCCGCGAGCATGAGAAACAGCTCGGCCGCAGGTGCGATGTCGTGCTTCGACTTGAGCGCCAGCTTCCTGGCGGCCTCGGCTACTGGGGTGCCGCCCGGCTCCCGCACCGTAAACGCCTGCCGCCCTTCGGCGAGCAGCTGGGCGGCGAGCCAGCGCACGAGCGTCGTCTTGCCCGCTCCCTCCGGCCCCTCCACGACCAGAAACACGCCCGCCCCTCCCCCGCGCCCCATCAGCCCAGCGTGATGATCGGGCTGGCCGACCCCTTCTTCATGCCGTCGAAGATCCGCTCGTTGACCTTCGCCATCAGCTTCTCGAAGTTAGCCTGCGCGGCCACCATTTGCTGGTACACCGGATTGCCCTGGACGCTTTGCAGAGTGGTGTCGTACTGCTCGACGAGCTGCTTGGGCGGTTCCACACCTTGTTGCGCCGCGCGCTCCAATTCCGCCGCCAGGCGCTCGATCTCGCTTAGATAGCGCTGGCACTCCGCGTCCTCGCGCAGGCGTTCACTGGCCCGCCGCAAGGTCTTGTACTCCTCGCTCTGCCCCAGGAGCCGGCCGAGTTCCTGCGCCTTGTCGTCGATCACGCGTCCTCCGTCGCCGCGGGAAACGCCAGCGCGTAGCGCGGGCGGCCGAACAGGTCCTGATGAATGCCGATCCGGCGCCAGCCGAACTCGTGGGCCAGCAGCCGCACTTGCTCCGCGCGCCGCTCGTCGATCTCGACGCACAGCACGCCGCCTGGCTCGAGCCGGTCGGCTGCCCCCGCAAACAGCGCCCGCGTGGCGTCCAGGCCGTCCGGCCCGCTCACCAGGGCAGCGCGGGGCTCGAACAGCCGGACCGTGGGATCGAGCGCTTCGTATTCCGTCTCCGTCAGATACGGCGGATTGGATACGATGACCCGATATCGCTCGGGCTGCCGCCGTTTCCTTTTCCCCTGCTTCCCCGCCTTCCCCCTCTTCCCCCTCTTCCCCCTCTTCCCCCGGACTCGGGCGTCGAGCGGCGCCAGCAGGTCGCCCTCGCGCACCTCGACGGGCGTCCCGGGCTCGATCAGCGCGACATTCTCCCGTGCCAGCGCTGCGGCGTCCGGCGAGCGCTCCACGGCGATCACGCGATCGAACCTCCCTTCCACCGCGAGGCTGAGCGCGATGCAGCCGCTCCCGGTCCCGATGTCCGCCGCCAGGCCGCCCGTCTTCCCCGCGCTCCATTGGAGGACGAGCTCGACGAGCCCCTCCGTCTCCGGGCGTGGGATCGCCGCCCTCGGGTCGAGCTTGAGGCCGATGGAGCGGAAGGCCGCGTGCCCTACCGCATAGGGAAACGGAACGCCGCTGGCCCGCTGCTCAACAGCTTGCCAAAACAACTCGACTTGAGATGGCGTCGGCACACCGTCGCGCCGCAGCCATACGTCCCCCGGCTTCACGCCTTCCAGCGCCGCCCACAACGCCGTCGCCTCCCGCTTCGCGTTCAGCACCCCCGCCCGTGCCAGCCGCTCAGCCGCCAAGGCGAGCGAGTGAGCGATGGACGAGCGCTCCGGTTCAGGCACTCAAGCGTTCCTTCTCCCCCGCCTGCCGGAGGGCGGCGATCAGGTCATCCAGCTCGCCCTGCATCACATCGGCGAGGTTGTGGGTGGTGTATCCGATACGGTGGTCGGTGACCCGGTTCTGCGGGTAGTTATAGGTACGGACCTTTTGCGACCGGTCGCCCGTGCCGACCTGGGCTCGCCGCTCCCGCGCTCGCGCGGCCTCCTGCTCGGCGATCTTCCGGTCCAGGAGACGCGAACGCAGGATCTCGAGCGCCTTGATCTTGTTTTGCAGTTGGGACTTCTGGTCCTGGCACTTCACCTCGAGACCGGTGGGGAGATGCGTCACGCGCACCGCGCTGTCGGTCGTGTTGACACTCTGACCCCCAGGGCCGCCGGAGCGGAACACGTCGATCCGGAGATCCTTGTCCTCGATCTTCACGTCCACCTCTTCGGCTTCGGGCAGCACCGCTACCGTGGCGGCGGAGGTATGAACACGCCCCTGTGCTTCGGTCGCCGGCACCCGCTGGACCCGGTGCACGCCCGACTCGTAGCGCAAGGTGCCGTACACCTTCGGTCCTCGGGCGGCGAAGATCGCTTCCTTTAGGCCCCCCAGCGTGCCTTCGGAGAGAGCCAGCACCTCGACCTTCCAGCCTCGCCGCTCGCAGAAGCGGGTGTACATGCGGAACAGATCCGCAGCGAAGAGTGCCGCCTCGTCTCCACCCGTGCCTGCGCGGATCTCCACGATGGCGTCGCGGTCGTCGAGGGGGTCCGTCGGGGTGAGGAGGTCGGCGAGCTGCCGCTCGAGCTGCTCGATCGGGGGCCGCAGCCGCTCCACGTCGGCGCGGGCGAGCTGCGACAGCTCCGGGTCGCGGTCGCGCAGGATCTCCTGAGCCTCGGTGAGTTCCTGGCGGAGCCGCTCCAGGCGCTCATGGAGGTGGCGGATGCCGTCGAGCCGTGCGTGCTCGCGGCCCAGCTGTTTCAATTTGGCCGGGTTCCGCGCGGTCTCCGGGTCGGCCAGCTGGTGGGCGACTTCCTCCGCCCGCACGAGCGCCTGGCGGAGTCGGGCCTCCATGGGTCAGCCGGTCGCTTTATCCGTCCGATATTTCTGACGGAACCGCTCCACACGGCCGGCCGTGTCGATCAGCTTTTGCTTGCCGGTGAAGAACGGATGGCACTGGGCGCAGATTTCAACGTGGATCACGGGGATCGTGGAGCGCGTGACGAAGCTGTTGCCGCAGGCGCACTGCACGGTTGCTCGCTGATACGTCGGATGAATGCCGGGTTTCACTGCTCGCATCCTTGACTGAGTGTCGTTGCCGCCGGAAGGCCGGAAATATAACTGGCTTCATGAGTTGGCGGCAAGCGTTGCAGCGCGCGATGAATTGACACCGGCGGGGCGAGGCCGTAAGCTTGCGCCTCACCACACCCCCCGCTCGAGGGGAGAGCTTCGTGTCCGCTGCCGCGGTGCTCCAGAAAGTCCCGTTGTTTGGCCAGCTCGGCCCCATCGACCTGCAACGGGTCGTGGAGGTTGCCCGCGAGCGGTCCTACCCGAAGAACTCCGTCATTCTCTTCGAGGACGACCCGGGGGACGCGCTCTACGTCGTGGCCGATGGGCAGGTGAAAGTGGTCCTGATCGGTGAGGACGGGCGCGAGGTCATTCTCTCGGTCATGGGCACGGGCGAGTTTTTCGGCGAGATGGCGCTGATCGACGACGAACCGCGCTCGGCTCATGTGATCGCGATGGAAGACTCGACGCTGGTCGTCCTGCGCCGCGAGGACTTCCAGCCGATCCTCGCGCAGGTCCCGATGATCGCCCTCGCGCTGCTCAAAGAGCTGTCCCGGCGCTTGCGCCGGGTGGACGAGAAGGTCGGCAGCCTCGTGCTGCTCGACGTCAATGGGCGCGTGGCCCAGTTGCTGCTCGAACTCGCCGACGAGGCCGGTGGGGAGCGCATCCGGCGGCGCCTGACGCACCACACCATTGCCCAGATGATCGGCTCCAGCCGGGAGACGGTCTCTCGCACCATGCGGGACCTCGTGGACAAGGGCGTGATCGCCGTTTCGCGCAAGGACATAACGATCCGCGATCGAGCCGCGCTGGCGGCCGCGGCCGGCCGGGCGTGAGGTGGGTCACCGCACGGCGGTGAGGCGGCGGCTTGTTGTACATGACGGATTCTCCGTAACTTAGCCCAGGATTCGGCGTGGCCAAGCGCGTGACCTACTCGGTGACCTTCTGGGGGACTCGGGGCTCGATCCCGACTCCCGGGGCCCAGACGGCGCGTTACGGCGGCAACACGCCGTGCGTCGCCGTCGAGGGCGCCGGGGGGCAGGTGGTCATCCTCGATGCGGGGACGGGGATCAGGGCCCTCGGGCTGAAACTCGTCGAGCAGCAAAACGGCGCCGTGAACGCCCAAATCCTGCTCTCGCACGCGCACTGGGATCACATTCAGGGGCTGCCGCACTTCAAGCCGTTCTTCGCGCCGGGGAACGCCGTGCAAATCTGGGGCACGCGCCAGGGCACGATGTCGCTCGAGGCGATCCTGCGCCAGCAGATGGACCCGGCGGTGTTCCCGGTGCCGCTCGATGCCCTGTCGGCGAAACTCACCGTGCAGCAAGTCGAGGAGGGGGAGTTCTCGGTGGGCGAGTTCCGGGTGCGGACCATCAAGCTGCGGCACCCCGGAACGACGCTCGGCTACCGGCTGACGCCGGCGGCCGGAGGGCCCAGCATGGCCTACGTGACGGACAACGAACTCGGTGCCGGCGGGCAGTACAGCACGTCGCGGTCGTGGCGCCAGGGGTTCGTCGACTTCCTCCAGGGCGTGGACCTGCTGATCCACGACGCGATGTATACGCCGGTCGAACTCGAGTCGCACCGCGGCTGGGGGCACTCGACCTATGCGGAAGCCGTGCTCTTGGCGTCGGAGGCGGGGGCGGAGCGGCTCGTGTTGTTCCATCACGAGCCGGAGCACGACGACAAGACAATGGACGACCTCCTTGCGGCCGCGCGCCGTGAGGCCCGGCCCCGTGGACGGCCCGCTGAAGTGCTGGGCGCCCAGGAGGGCATGCAGCTGACTCTCTGACGTGAGGAGCAACGTATGCGTTTGCGGTCGATCGTGATCCTGCTGGCCCTCGCGGCCCTTGGCAGCCTGCTCGACGGATTCGCCACCCGGGTGCGCGCGCAGGATACCCGGCCGGGCATCGCCGTATTCATGTTCGATGACGGCGGCTCGTTCGGGCAGAACAAAGAGAATCTCGACGGTCTGCAGCGGGGGATTCCGGGGATGCTGATCTCCGAGCTGGCGGCCAACCCCGCCGTGCGGCTAGTCGAGCGCGAGCAGGTCCAGCACCTGTTGGACGAGCAGAACCTCGGCGCCTCGGGCAGGGTGAGCGCGCAGACCGCGGCGAAGATCGGTAAGATCGTCGGCGCGAAGTACGCGATCACCGGGATGTTCATCGATTTCTCCGGTGACTTCCGGCTCGACATCCGGCTCGTCAACGTCGAAACCAGTGAGATCGTCCGGGTCGAAGCGGACAAGATGTCGCGGGATCACCTGTTCGACCTGATCCGCACCCTCGCCCAGCGCTTGATGAAGGATGTGAGTCTGCCGCCGCTCCCGAAGCAGGCCTCGGACCAGCGCATGAGCCGCCAGGTGCCGACGGAGGCCCTGACCTACTACTCGCGCGCGCTGCTGTATCACGACCGCGGTCAACGGGACCGGGCGATCGAGATGTATCAGCGGGCCCTCGAGGTCTTCCCGGAGTACGCGGAGGCCCAGCAGGGACTGCAGCGCGAGAAGAACTCGTAACGCCCCGGTGAGCGATCCGATCAGCCGCCTCGGCGGATCGACGGCGCGCCGGCTCTCCCGTCTGGGGGCGCTGGCGCGCTTCGGCTTTGGCGCCCTGCGCTCCCTCGGCACCCTGCCCGCCGCGGGTCGCGCCGTGGCCCTGCGGGTCACCCTCAATCAGATCCGCTTCACCGCGGCCGACGCGGTCGGACTCGTCGTCCTGCTGTCGGGCATCCTCTCCTTCCTCGTGATCTCGCAGGCGGTGCGCGAGCTGGGCCAGCTCGGCGCCACCGACTTTATCGGCACCCTCATCGTAGTGGCCATCGTGCGCGAGCTGGGGCCGCTCATCACGGCGCTCACCGTGGCCGGCCGCTCCGGCACGGCCATCGCGGCCGAGTTGGCCACGAATCGCGTCCTCGGGGAAGTACGCGCGCTGGAGGCGATGGGGATCGACCCGCGCCAGTACCTCGTCCTGCCGCGGTTCGTCGGCTCGCTCGTCAGCGTGTTCGTGTTGCTGGTCGTGTTCGACCTGGTCGCCGTGGGCGCCGGCTTCGCCGCGGCGCGCTTCAACGGCATGGTCGCCGGCCGCTACTTCGAGATCGTGCTCCAGTCGCTCGCGCTGAAAGACGTCTGGCTCACCGTCGCCAAAGCGGTCACGTTCGGACTCATCGTCGGCCTCGTCCCCGCCTACTTCGGCCTCGCCGTACGCGGGGCTCCGACCGAGATCCCGGTCGCGACGAGCCGCGCCACCGTCACATCGATCGTCGGGATCTTCCTGTGCTCGGCCCTCTTCGTCGTGATCGCGTGAGACCATGACAGCGCCACTGGCCATCGAAGGAGTGCCGATCGGTGGAGGGGGGCGCCGCGACGCGGTCCCACTGACCGTGACCGTCCCCGCACACCAGGCCGTGGCGCTGCTTGGCGACGAGGACAGCGGCCTCGGTCGCCTGGGGGGCTATGCGCTAGGCTTGGAGCCCCCGCCCGCGGGCCACGTCACGGTATTCGACACGATCATCGCCGATCTCCCCGAGCGGGAGCGTTTGGCCGTGCGCCGCCGCGTGGGATACCTGCCCGCGGGCGAGGGGCTGCTGCAAAACCTCTCCCTCCGGGACAACGTCGCGCTGCCGCTGCGGTTCGGGAGCGAAGCGAGCCCGCGAGAGATCGAGGGCCGGGTCAACGTGATGCTCGTGGCGGCGCGCGTGACGGCCGCCGCGGGCTTGCGACCGGCTCAGGCGACCGAGGAGGAGCGCCGCCGGGCGGCGTTCGCCCGCGCCCTCGCGTTCGACCCCGCGCTGCTGATCCTCGAGCAACCGTTCGACGGGCTCACGGCCCGCACATCGGCCGAACTCCTCGAGCTCGCCCGGGGGGGCGAGACCGCCGAGGGAGCCCGGCGTACAATTCTGATCACGGGCCA
>WNFF01005412.1_pt1 | contig 13952 bp, 18 predicted proteins | sample 5400441 | NCBI WGS metagenome assembly WNFF01 (sample SAMN13153345, study PRJNA577476) | soil metagenome | isolation source: 120 cm saprolite under Douglas fir tree site 2 hole 3 replicate 1 | place: USA:California | collected 2015-04-18 | reverse complement strand
ATTTGAAGCCCTCGTAGTTGAAAGTTTTCGCGCGGCCGGAGAAATGCGCGTGAGCGATGTGGCGCGCTTGCTCGACGTCATCAAGGGTGAACACCTGTCCAGCGAAATTGGACTTGATAATGTACTGCAGCATCGCCAGCATGGTTTCGTCGAACATCCCCCCCCGCGATTCGACGTAGGAATAGATGTGCCGTGTGTCCGGCGGATATTGCCACCAGTGGGTGAGCTTGTAGGAGTCCGTGTTAAGGATCGGGTTCAGGCGAAGCGACTGCATGGGACTCCTTGAGTTACGGAATGAAGGAGGAGCGGTGGCAGCAACCCCTCATGGCAATCAGGATAGCAGGGAAACGAGTGTAGAGTGGGGGCGGGCCTTCGCAATGGGGCAGGATATGGCGGCTAACGCTCAACTTTTCGGAGGGTTTTTGTATTCTGGACAGCGAGCGAAGAAACATTTCGCCAGGCTGTACTTGTGGAAGTCGAGAAAATCTTCGTAGATCGGCTTATGCTTGCCGATTTGCTCGGCGTAGACCGTGAACACGGCCTGTACATCTTCAAATTCGGTGAGGTCCCTGCGAATGTAGTGTTCGATGCGGTCGACGCGAAAGAAGAACCAGTCGAAGCTATCTCTTATAAAGGCGTCCTTCTGGTCCTTGGGTTCGCCTTTATTCTTGCCGAGGGCTTGCAGCACTTGATCGTAGGTAATGGTTACTTTGTGCCCCGGGGCTATCTCGTATTCCTGTCCTTCCTTGTCCGTGCACCAGTCGAGCATGTGAACGGCGTGTAAGGCGCGCTCATCCTTGTGAATATCGTCCACTAGTTCTTTTGCAGCATTGGCTCGTTTCCATTTCAGTTCGGCGAGTCGCTGTTTGCGGTTTTCTCGGATTTCGTATGCAGCCTTATACAAGCCGCCCAAAACGCCCGCAATGCCGATAATCCAGACCAGCAGCTGAATCCAGTCCTTCCAGGCGGCCATGTCTTGGGTCGACACGAGGGAAGTATAGCGCGCGGGGGTTAAAGGAGAAGGTTGAAGTGGAGAGGCTGGCTTAACGGTCGTCGCTACTGGCGAGAGGACTGCGCGGGTGGCAAGGGAAGAGAGCGTCCAGCCGTAGTCCTTGGCGATGCTGAAGCTCGATGAAGAGAGCAGCACTTTGTAATGAAAAGTACTTGACATTGCCAACTAGACGTGCTAGGTTGGGGGTGCGGCGGAGAGAGTCGGGGCACAAATCACTATGCTTAAGCGCATTGCGGCGATCAGCGCGATTTTTGTGTGTACTGCGGTGGCGTGGGCCATTCTGGGGTCCACCATCTTCTACCGGACGTATAACGCGGAGTCGGGACTGACGGGGCGAGTGGCTTCGACATGGGGAGCGCCTCAAGGGCAGGCGCCGCCGGCGATTGCGCGTGAATGGCAGGAGGAAAAGACTGTCGAGGTGGAGGAGAAGGGCAAGAAAACCACGCGCACAGATAAGCTGACACACTCGGAGGCGGTGAAGATTGACGCGAGCCGCGTTGCTGCGAACTTGCACATCGATTACCGACAAAAAGGGCTGCTGTGGTTCAGCACGTATAAGGTGGATTTCGACGGCGCTTACACCTTTCAGAATCCCATTTCTCGAGAAGAAGAGTTTGTGTTTCAACTGCCGTTTCCGGCGCAGCAGGCGGTGTATGACAACGTACAACTGCTTCTGGACGACAAGCCGCTGGCGGTCACGTTCAGCGGATCGCAGGCGGTGGCGCGGACGCGGCTGGCCGCCGGCGCAAAGGCCGTGCTGCGCGCCGCCTATCGCTCGCAAGGGCTGGACAGTTGGCGATACACTTTCGCGCGCCAGAATGCGGACGGCAGCGGCAAGGAAATTTCGCAGGCGCGCGATTTCCACTTGCTGGTGAAAATGGATTTTTCCGGTTTCGATTTCCCGGACAGTTCACTTTCGCCGACGGAGAAACGGCAGACGGCGAACGGCTGGGAGCTGGAGTGGAATTATCAGAACCTGGTGTCCGGATTCGACATCGCCTTGAAGATGCCGCAGAAGCTGCAACCAGGTCCGTTGGCGGGTCGCATCAGCTATTTCGCTCCCGTGTCGCTGTTCTTCTTTTTCTTTCTGGTGTTTATTCTGTCCGCGCTGCGCGCGAACGATTTGCACCCCATGAATTATTTCTTCCTGGCATGCGCGTTCTTTGCATTTCATCTCCTGCTGGGGTACCTGGCGGATCATGTTTCGATTCATCTGGCGTTCGCAATTTCGTCGATCGTTTCCATTGTGCTGGTGGTCAGCTACTTGCGATTGGTGGTGGATTGGCGATTCGCGGTGGTGGACGCGGGACTGACGCAACTGATCTACCTGGTACTGTTTTCGTACGCGTTTTTCTTCGAAGGGTTCACGGGATTGGCGGTGACGATTGGAACGATCCTCACGTTGTTCGTGGTGATGCAAATGACAGGGCGAATTCGCTGGGAAGAGAAGTTTGGCGCGTCCCTGCCGCGAAAGGGTACATTACCCGCGTAAAGACTGGTGATACAGAGACTTCGTCCTCAAGAGTTCCAAGTGACGCGAGACATAGGACGGGAGGGTTGCGCAGTCAAAATCGTCTTACTGCTTTAGCAAAGGGCCCGCCGCCGGAGAGCACGCCCGCAAGGTGGATACTTGTGAGAAATCTGGACTAGGGAATGGTCACGATCGCGGCGTGGAGTTCCCAGATCGTTTGCACATGCACGGAGCCGCGGGTGTGGTCAAAGTCTTCAAAAGCCATCCCCAAGACGTCTACTGGCAGGGCTTGCGGCAATTCAGCGCCATGCTGGGAATCGAGCTTAAAGGCGTGTTTCGCCAGTTGGGATTGCGCATTCTGACGGGCAGAGCAAAATTCGCTGTCCACGGGAGTTTCCACAATCACCCGGGGAGCGTTCTTATCGGCGATCATGGAAATTTCAAAGTGCACATCGCAGTCCGCCGCGTTGACGCTGGCTTCCTGCAGAAATGCACTGGCCGCGTGGAACACCTGAAGCTCTCGGCCGGTTCGCGGCGCGTCGGGGGCGACGATGGCGTCCTGGGTCCAACTGAGAATGGTATCCACGCCAATTTCCTGCGCGGCAATGGCGGGAATGGGGACGTGTTTCGCCAAATGGCGGAAATCAACAATGTCTGGCTCAATCGGAATGCATTTGCAAAGATCCTCGGGATTCGGCTGTAACACACCATAGGTGGTGCCATTGCAGGAGACGTTAAGCAGCGCGAACAATGTGATGCTGCCAATTAGAAGAAATTGCTTCAATGGTTTCACCCTTTTGCCAGACAACTGCCGCACAAGAAAGATGCGCCCAGACCAAAATCGCAAATAGCCGCGTGTGATGGGATACTTACCCAGGGGAACGCGCGTAGTTCATTGCTTGAACCGCTTGCACCACTCAAGCGTGGAATCCGCTCTGTAATGCCCCATCAGAGCGTAAGCGAATGGCGCTCACAAAGCTGTCCGGTTTAGGACACAGAGAGTAAATCCCCCGCAATAGCCAGGGCCTCGGCGGCCTTGATGGCGCATGGGGAGGGCGGAGCGCCAAGTGACTACGGGCTCGTTTTCAGAGTTAGGTCCTTGCCGTAGGTGGTGGCGATGACGGCGACTCCGAGCCATAAGGCAGCGGCATGGACGGCGTACCACAGCGATTCTTGCGCGGCGGCAACGCGAGGAGGGCTGAAAATGACGAGGGCGCCCGTGGAACTGGCGTGCAGGAGTTGTGCGAGCAAGACACTTTTCGTCTGAGAGTAAATCCAGGCGATCAGTACGGGCATGGCGGTCAAAGGGGCGGTGAATGCAAGAAAAATAGGGAACCCGTAGTTGCCGTGGGGCGACAAAAGAGAAGGGGCGTCCCTCGATGCGTTTCGAATGACGGCGCGGTTTTCTGGGCGCCTCAGGAGTTCCAGGTGACGCGGGACAATTGTTTCTTGCGGGATTCCCATTCGGCGCCGGAGAGGAGCCGCGGGGCGACATCGATCAGGCGCGGAGTGAGTTTGAAGACCCCGGCGGCGTTCCAGGGGCGGCCGTCGCGCGTGCGATATTCGCGCACGTTGAGGGCTTCGGCCATGCTGGTGAAAGAAATGTCCTGAACAATCATCTCGGCGAGGAAACGGAGCGTTTGCATTTCGAGCGGGTCATCTTCCAGGTGACGGCAATCGCCCGCGATGCGCAGACCAAAGGGAATTTCCTCGGAAGCGGTGGGGAGCGGCTCCGGCTCGGGAGCGCCAGAGGTTTCCACTTCGCGTTCCCACTCGAGGGCGATTAGGGTCCAGCCGGCGTCGTGCATTTTTGAAAGATAGGTAGAAGTGGGGAGGATGCTCACCCTTTCACGCATGCGATCGATTTTTTTCACGGAAGCCTCCAAGATGAGCGAATTTCAGATGCGGAGGACGCACTTATAAACCAGGAACAGGGCAATTTCCATGCCGTAGGCGAGCAAGGCAGAAATCACAGAATCAAAAAGACTTGTGGCAAAAGGTGGAGATTTCGGCGGCGTACCAACGTCCGTTCGCGGGATGAAGGTGTCACGTAGCCGGACAGTTCCGGAAGGCAGGTGGGAGCCGGGGCGAGTCCCGAACTGACGGCGGAGCTCGCGTTCGAATGGCAGATAGAAATTCCCTGCAAGGAAGGAGAGAAATCGGGAACGCCAGCCGCGTGACCAAGGTAAAATCGAGGCGCCCAACTTTTTGGAGGAAGCGATGCCGCGAAAACCGACGATCGAGGATGCCATGCTGATATTGGAACTTTACGACCTGAGGCGCGAGTCGGAATTACGCAAGGCGCGCCAATGGTGGATGATGACGTTTTGGCCGAAGAGTGCGGACGACTTCGTGAAGGTGGCGACGGCCATGGGGTCGGAAGAGAACAATTGGCTGAGACAGGTGGGCGCCTACTGGGGAATTGCCGTGTCATTTGTTCTGAACGGGGTCATGAGTGAAAAACTATTCTTTCAGGTGTCATTTTGCGGCGAACTGTATTTTATCTTCGCAAAAGTGCGGCCGTTCCTGAAAGAGATTCGCGAGAAAATGAATAATCCCGAGCTGTTTCTGAATATGGAAAAGGTCATCCTGGGATCGAAGCTGGCGCGAGCGCAATTTGAAAAGGTGGAGGCGCGAGTGGGGGCGCTGCGGCAGCAGAAATGAGTTCGCGCTCGAGTACGACTGCAGCGAATCGGTGGGTGTGGTGCGCTCTAGCGTGTGTAGTTGCGCTGGCCGCTCTGCTTCCCGTTCGAACGATGGCGAATGAGGGGAGCGCTTGCACCTCTGGAATGGAGTTGCAGCTAAGCGCGCCGGCAGCCGCCCAGGGAGGTTTGCTGCTGATCGAAGTGAAAAGCACAAAGCCGATTGCGGAAGTGCAGGGAGAGTGGGAGGGGCGGAGTGTGCCGTTCTGGCGGGACGCGGCGAGTGATAGCGAGCAAAAGGGATTGCTTGGCGTGGACCTCGAAAAGGTACCCGGCGAATACGAGTTAAAAGTGACGGGACAAACGGCTGGCGGCGAGAAAATCAGCTGCAGCGTGATGGTGGCGGTAAGGAAAGGCCAGTACGCGACGGAGAAATTGCAGGTCGGGAAACAGTTCGTCGAGCCCAGCCCGGAGCAAATCAAGCGCGCGAACGAGGAGCGTCAGAAATTGCGCGATATTTTTGACCGCGCGACACCGGAACGCCTGTGGGATGGGAAATTTCGCATACCGCTGGATGGTGTGACCAGCGGCGCGAATTTTGGCAAGCGGCGGATTCTGAACGGGGTACCCGGTTCGCCTCACGGCGGTACGGATTTGCCCGCAATCACCGGCACGCCGGTACACGCCGCGCAACGCGGGAAAGTCATGCTGGCGGAGGAATTGTTTTTTGCGGGGAATGCGGTGGTGGTGGACCACGGTCTGGGAATTTACACGTTTTATGGGCACCTTTCCGAGATCGACACAAAACCGGGAGATGTTTTGGAAGCCGGGGAGCTGCTGGGAAAAGTCGGGGCGACGGGGCGCGTGACCGGGCCGCATCTGCATTGGGGACTGACGGTGGAAAAGGCGCGGGTGAATCCGCTGCTGATCGTAGAACTCTTGGGCAACGCTTCAGAAGAGGCGAAGGGGAAAAGTTCTCCAAGCCTGAAATAATTCCAAACCCGGAATAAGATGAAACGAAAGCGCCGGCGGGGACACTAGAGAAGAACAGGCCGGCGCTACGAAGTGCACAGACGGTGGAGAAGCGCGCTTCGCGGAGGCGGAAATGGGCGAACCGGCCGGGAATCTGGAGATCGCGCGCAAGTATCTGCAGGCCTTGGAGCGGGGAGAGACGGGAGCAGCGCTCGGCAGCTTCTTTGCGCCCGATGTAGTCCTCGAGGAGTTTCCGAACCGGCTGACGCCCTCTGGCAAGAAGCGGGATCTGGCTGAGGCGCTGGAGAGCGCGGAACGCGGCAAGAAGGTCATGTCCGCCCAGATGTATAAGATAAAGAACGAGATAGCGGAACACGGGCGAGTGGCTTTGGAGGTCGAGTGGGTCGGCACGCTAGCGGTACCCTTTGGATCCATTCCCGCTGGGGGGCAGATGAAGGCCTTTTTTGCGGTGTTTCTGGAATTTCGGGAAGGAAAGATTATCGGGCAGCGGAATTACGATTGCTTCGAGGCCTGGTAGCCGAGGGGGCAAGAAAATATAGGGAGGTACGAGAGTACTGTTATAGGATTCGCATTTGTGGTACTGTTCCGCCATTGTCTAGGGAGAAGTGGGCAGGCAGTATGGGGCTGTGTGGGCATGGTTCGTGCTAGTCACCTCTGTTCTCTTGTTCTTTCGCTTTAGCACCCTGCTGACACGACACGGTAGGCGGGCGCACGCCGGTAAAAGTTAGTCGTAAGAGCTGTGGACTCCTAAATTCCGATTTGAGGTCGTGGCTGAAATGTCCCTGCTTCACTTTCGTTGCAAAGAACGCCGGCGCACGCTGCGCGTAGCATTGACGGTACCGTTGACGATTCATGGGAAAACGGATTCCGGAGAAAAGTTCAGCGCGCAGACGCATTCGCAATCGGTGAACCGGCATGGGGCGTTGTTTCAACTGGAAGAGATCGTGTTGGTGGGGCAGACGCTGATTTTGATGAATGACCACACCACGCAGTCGACGGAATGCCGCGTGGTATCCATCCACCGCGCTCGCGACGGCAAGCAGTATATCGGAGTGGAGTTCACCTCGCCGGAAATGAATTTCTGGCATATGCAGTTTCCGATCCCCGGCGCAAAACCGCTACGCCGGATCGTTCCCAATAAAGTCTCCGCGTAGAGCAGGGAGCGGCATCGATGTTCCCCGTTTCAACTCCTCGGTAGATTCCCAAGTTGCATTTTCGCTGCCTAGTTAACGGAGCGAAAACCCGGAGGTGTTCTCGGAGTCGGTGGAGGAAGCGGCGTCAGAACGGGAAGGCCGGATGGACCTGTCTGCGGGCCAGGGGCTGGCCGGGATTCCTGCCGCGCGGCGGGTGGTGCGGCGGCGACTGGTGGCTGGGGTTCGGATGGTTGTTGATGAGGGTGCTTTGCTCCAAGGGCGCCGAGCGGTCGCAGTGTGATGAAAAAAGTCAATCCTTGCGCTCTTGAACTTGCCGCCATGCTTCCTGCAGGCCGCGCGCGGCAATCTGTTGCTCGAGTTCCGCGCTTTGGATGGCTTCGGGGGATGTGTTGAGCATGGAGCGAATGTCCCGCAAGTGCTTCTCCGAGCCGCCTTCCCGGTAATATTCGAGCTTGCGCACGATGACGTACTCGGGAGGCGCAACGACAAGCGCTTGGCCTTCCACTTCCAACTGTCGCGCCCGCGCCAGTCCCCAGGCGTGCAACGGATCTCGCCCACTCAGATACACGTCCGCCTTGAAACCGGTTTCGTGGTGAATAATGTTGAAGTGTCCGCGTTGCTCGCGCGCCGCTTCTACGGCGATCACCTCTGTTGGTGGACAATAAAACTCTGCCGGCGGGAATAACTCGGGCAGCCGGGCAATGTGCTCCTGATCCAGCACCACGATCAAATCCACATCATGGGTCAGGCGCGGCTCTCCGTAGATGATGACCGCCACGCTGCCGCTAACCATGTAGGTTACGCCCAGCGAGTTCAGGCGCTGGGTGAACATTAGAAAGAGGTTAGTCTCGGGCATACAGGAAAATATCGCGGACCGCCTGGCGGATGGCTTCGTCGGTCCAATCCGGGTGTTCCGCGCGCAACGCAGCCGCCTTTAGCTGCCGGGCGGAATGATACAGGCGCTCGGCGGCCCGCAATTTCTGTGCCGGCGACATGGCTTGCAGGATCTGTTGCGCTTCGGTTTTCATCGGGTTCACGAACCAATATAAGACTGTTAGCCTGCTTACTGAAAGAGGTTACTTTCCTTCGTCGGTGGCCAGGACGGGGACTTAGCAGGCCATGGCAAACGCGGTGAAGAGGATCGGGCTGATATCGGATACGCACGGTTTGCTGCGCAAGGAGGCAGTGGAGGCGCTGCGCGGGTCGGAGTTGATCCTTCATGCAGGGGACGTGGGGAAGCCGGAGATTTTGGAGGAGCTGAGAAAGATCGCGGTGGTTGTGGCGGTGCGGGGAAATGTCGATACCGAGTCGTGGGCGCGGGCGTTGCCGGAGACGGCGGTGGCGGAAGCAGGGGCGGCGCTGATTTACATTTTGCACGATGTGAAGGCGCTGGACTTGAATCCGGCGGCGGCTGGCTTTCGCATCGTCGTCAGCGGGCATTCCCACAAATACGGAAAGACGGAACGCGATGGCGTGCTGTACATCAATCCGGGGAGCGCCGGACCGCGGAGATTTCAGTTGCCGGTGACGGTGGCGCGGCTGAATCTCGGGGAAGAACCATGGAAATTGGAGTTTGTGGAACTCGACGTTCGTCGGGCGTGAAGGCTCACCGCGGGGCGCCATACGGACGCGAACCTCCTCCTCGTTCTTGCTGCTTATCCCGCGGGGACTTGGGGTGCATGTCGGGGAGGGACGGGACAAAATGCGGTTGGTGTGAACGGGTGGGAAGGAAAATGGTAGACTCTGCAGATGGCCACCAAGAAAAAGAGTAAGAAGAAAACGACGAAGAAAAAAGCGGCGAGGAAGAAAGCTGCTCCCAGGAAAAAGCTGGCGAAGAAGAAGGCCGCGCCGAAGAAAATCGTTCCCGCGAAAAAGGCATCGGCGAAGAAAAAGAGAGTTCGCGGAAAGCGCGAGATTGTGGACAGCGTGGCGTTCGAACCGAGGGGGCTGGGAGCAGGGTGGGCCGGGCAGTCGGGTGATTTGCAGGGATTGTCCGGCAGGGAAGGCGCCGATTCGGAGAGCGTAGGCGAGTTGCTCGAAGAGGGCAACGCGTTTGAGGCGGAAGTGGTGAAAGGCGTGGAAGACGCCGGTGACGCGGACAAGGGCGAAGTCGTTACACACGAAGTGGCGGAAGATGACGTCCCGGGCGAGTATCGGGACGAGAAGTAGACAGGCGGCAGCAGCTGTGCGAACGCCGCGCTGCGCTCTTGTGAATTCAATCTGCGGCTTCCGCATTCGGTCCCGCGACTCTTAGTTCGAAGCACCAACCCATGCGAGGCTGTCGACGCCTGGAGTGAGGTCGATGGGCGGCTGCATTTTCCAGGACTTCAGGTCAAGCACCGCAATTTTCCCGGCGCCGGTGCCGCTCACGTAGGCAATTTCGGCGCCCGGCCGAATCAGGATTTCCGACGGTCTCTCCGGAAGCTCGAACGAACGCGCCATCTTCAACGTTTGTAAATCCACGACATGGAGACGGCTGGCGCTGGAGCTGGCCGCCAGCAGCCAGCGCCCATCGGGAGTGGGCGCCGAGGCGTAGGCTACGTCCGGCAAGGCGATCCAGTTCGTGATCTTGTTCGTGGCCGTGTCGATGACGGCGATGCGCGGCGCGTCTTGATCGTGCGTGAAGAGGCGCAGGCCATCTGGTGAAATGGAAATGCGCTGCACGCTCTTGGCCACGGGAATCGTAGTGATGAGGCTGCGCTTCTCCAAATCGAGCACGCTTACGCTGCCGGCGCTGACGTTGGCGGTGAAAGCGCGGCGGCCGTCGGGCGACAGAACCAGCATGTGGGATTGTGGGGCGCCAGTGGGAATTTCCGCGAGCACTTTGCGCGTGGAGGGATCGACTACATCGACGGCATTGGCCAGTTCGGCGGTGACGTAGAGCAGCCCGTCGGGACCGAGTTCGGCGCGGTGTGGGCGGAGCGGCTTGCCCAGGTCGATGGTGGCGGCGAGTTTGCGCTCACGCAGATCGATGACGTCAATGGTGCTGCCGTCCGTCCCGGGCCTGCCGACGCCGGAGTTTCCGTAGATGGGAACATAGGCGAAACGGCTGTCTTTCGACACGATGACTTCATGGCCGTTCACTCCCACGGAAATTTTTGCCAGTTCGCGCAGGCCGCTCGACGGCGGCGCCGGCTTCGCGCTTCGCAGCACCGCTGAAGTGAAAAACATCATGGAAACAAGTAGAAACGCTAAGCGTGCGAGCATGAACCACCTCGTGGGAAGTACTCTTTCGTTCGAATGCGCAGAAACACAGCGGAGTATAACTTTTTCCGGACTTAGCGGCTACGTCCGCGCTTCTTTTTCGCCCGCTTTTTGCGGCGAGACTGGCGCGCCGTGGGCTTTGCCCCGGAGATTGCTTCGCGGGTTTTCCTGGGCAGCTTCGCGAAAACCATCTCATAGGATTCGCGCAGCCAGCGCGCGAGTTCCTGCGCCGGCAAAGCGTCCCTGGTTTCGAGCGCCACCCATTGCGCGCGGGCGAGGTACGGCGCGGGAACAATGTTGGGCCGCTCGGTGAGTTCCGCGAAAGTCTCGGGCGACGCCTTGAAGGAAAGGCACACGGGAGCCGGCTCCAGCGGCGTTACCGCAAACATCTTTCCGCCGACTTTGAACAGCAGATCGCTGCCCCACTGGATCTGTTCGGTAGCGCCGGGGAAGGAGAGGCAAACTTCGCGCAGCCAATCGACGTTCATGGCTGGATTGTACGCCGCCCGGCCTTAAGCGAATAGCCAGGCGGGAAATCTTGTGCAAGGGCGCGCTCCAGAATTGCCCGCATCTCGCGGAGTACAAATATACTGTGGATGCTCCCAAGTCCGCGCTTGCGGGCTCGCGTTGCTCACGACGGAAGCGCCAGCGGCGATCAAGGGCAAGCCTTTGATCGACCTAGGCTTACCCAAGTGCCCTGTCCCCTGCTGGCGCGCCCGTCTTCCTGACAGGGGGATTTTGGCGGCAAAAGAATATAGGCGGAACGCGGCAAAGCACTCTAGATTAGAAACTGGTAATCTTGGCGCTGACGGCGACCTGCTTTCCGTGGCGATCGAGAACAAGCACGCGGGATTCGCCAGGCTTGCCGTGCCGCAGGTCCTTTCGCTTATGTTACGCCCGCCGATTGGGAGTAATTTAGAAAGCACAGTTTCTTGCCGAGCGGTTATTGCCAGACGGCCAGAATGGCGCCCATAACGAGGTAGCACACGAGTTGGTAGCCGGTGTTGATGGCGAATAGCTTCATGCTCTGCTTCATGAACAACGCGCCCGTAAACTGGACGGTGGCCACGAAGCCGAGCCAAACATGGAAACCCACCATCAGACCGAAATGCAAGCCTTCCGCGTGAGTCCAGTGCAGGAACAGCGCCAAAGTGAACGCGGAAACCAGGCTGGCAACAAAGGAGCCGCCGTAGGCCGGGCCGGCGCTTTTCTTCATTTCCTCCATGCGCGCCTTGTCAGTCAGGTCGTAGCCCATTTCGCGCATCCACGGTTTCGCGAAAAGAATCGGCGAATACCACAGGAATCCCACGACCATGGTGGATATCGCGGCCACCAGGATCGCCAGCCAATTCAAATGATGAAAGTGCATGAACGAACTCCTTTGCATCGAATGTCGAGGAAACGGTTGGCGTATCCTATGACGCGCTTCGTTGGGATGCAAAGGAAAATCGGTGGAAAAAATCAATCAATGGTTTGACGCCGCCCGTAGTCCCGCCTCTGGCCTCTTCGATCATCTCGGTCCAGAGTCTTAGAGTTAAATCCTCGCGCTCCGGATTCCCGAGCTGCCAGCGAAGTTCCTTTTCATAACGTTCCTTGAGGATTTTCAAGCCGAGCTGGATGGAGTGAGCCAGGTGCTTTACGTCGTCGCGGTCGCGCTGGCTGTTGCGTTCGAGGTTTGATAACGCCAGATCGTAAGGGTCAAGAGCGCAGATCCGCAGATGCTGGTAAGCGCCCGGAAACATTTCGGTGAGCCGGTTTTCAATCACGGAAGACCCGGGCCGATTTCATTTTCGACCCGGGTTTTTTCATTTCAAAAAGATCACCCCGGCTAGTGAGCCCGCCGGAACTCTACGTAATCGCGCCCGGCGTAGAGCCGATAGGTTCCTGCCGTGGCCGAGGCGGCCACTTGCAGCGGAACAGGGCGTTTTATTTCCGCGTCGCGCTGCGAGGACGCTTGCAAGACGTCATTGGCGCCGAGGTCCATCGCCACAAATTTTCCGCCGTTGAGGAACCCGATTCCATACGCGCCGGGCTTCAAGGTTTGCCCCGCGATTTCGAGCGTGACTTCGTTCAGCAGGTAAGCCTGGTATTTTTCCTTGATGGCCGTGGAGTAGCCCGAGCTGTCGACCATTCCCGCGAGCACATAAAGATCGTCAGCGAAGTGAACTCCGGCGGTGTTGCGAAGCTGCACCGGAGCGGTCTGGCCACGGAAATAAACGCGCTCCGGAAAAAGTTTTGGAGAAATGTCGGCAGCCTTTAGAACCGCCTCCTTGCCCGCAGGAGGGTTGTCGGCCCTCGCAGTCTCGAGATGCCGCAGGGGAAAACTCAAAACTACGAGGGACAGGAAAGCCATGAGCCGCGTGAATTCTTTCATGGAAACTCCTTTCAAGGTGCGGGAATCGTACAACATTCTTGATTGGAAGCCCAAAATTTCGCGGCTGCGGGCCGGCCCGGGATGACACCGCGACCTCCCAAGAACGAATGCGTGGGGTGGCCAGCCGCGAGTACTGAGAAGGATGGAACAGTTGCGCCATTGAAGCGCACGTCACGCAAGATTTACGAGCGATTCATCAAGGGTGCGATGCGGTATGGCACCGTTTGGCGGCGAACGGAGGGCTGCCAGGCGATTTCGTTCGATTAGGAGGAACGCCCTTGAAGACTACACTGAAGGTTTTGGTGACAGTTTCTGCGGTTTTTATCGCCTCCTTTGCCACGCAAGCGGATGAAGACCACATTCGTTGGACGAAGAATGGAGCCCCAGCCGAGACCTACATCACCGGCGGCCCATGGACCCTGGAACAATCCGGAGCGGCCAATGGTTTGAAGTCCTCCGGCTATTGCGATAGCACCGGCAAGCAAATCGGGAATCCGGGGACGGAGCGGATGCAACCTTACTATTTCCCGGTTATCAACGGCCACGGGAAGCATCTGCAGGGCTACTTTGATTGGCGCCCGAAAGATACCGATGAGGCGGTCGCGGCGGCGTTTTCCGACGATGCCGGCTTCACTTGGACCTTTCAGCAGAAGGTGCTGGAGCTGCGGACCACTTGCCCGAATCAAGCGCAGAAAGATCCGGACGGCGATAAGGATAGTCCCGTCCAGCCAAACAATAGCGACAACGGCGACGACGACGGTCAGGGACACCAGTTCGTGATCACCATCGCGGGACACACCTACTTGTATACTCTGACGCGTTCGGTCGGCCACATTGACTTCGACGACCTAGGCATACATGAACTGTTCCCGCAGCCCGGGCTGCCGCTGAACGGTGCACCGTCGATGGATGATGCCGCGACAGATGCATCTCCCGCCGGAACGCCTGAACTGTCCTTCCACACCACTGGTTTGCTGAATCCCGACGGGATTCTTGGCGTCGTTCCCGGAAGCTGGCCGCTGAAGATTATCTACGAGCAAAAAATCCTCAGCGGCGATAACACCGGCAAAACTGCTTTTCCCGCATCGCAGCAGTGCAATAC
>WNFF01002933.1_pt1 | contig 13953 bp, 8 predicted proteins | sample 5400441 | NCBI WGS metagenome assembly WNFF01 (sample SAMN13153345, study PRJNA577476) | soil metagenome | isolation source: 120 cm saprolite under Douglas fir tree site 2 hole 3 replicate 1 | place: USA:California | collected 2015-04-18 | reverse complement strand
CGGCCTTCTGCTCTTCGAAGCTCCAGGTGAGAACGTCCTGGATCGACCAGGTACTGCCGGTTGCACCGGTGAAGCCGACAAACGCAGCGTCCCCGCCAACGAAACCCGGAATGTCCACCAGGTAGGAAGTGGTGAACTTCAGCGTTGGATCCTCCAGGTCGGTGATGGTCTCGGTCAGCTCGGTTCCATCGTAGGTCAATTCCACGCTCTTGATGCTCTGACTTTGCAGCTCGATCCCCGTTCCCCGCAGATCGACGGAGAGATCGGGAATTTCCGGGGGAAGCCCCGGGGATCGGACGGTGGGAGAGCGGCCGTCGGTGAAGATGCCCGTCGAATTGGGTCCCTCGCCGGAATTGTCGTGCAGGTCGAGCTTGATCGCCACGCTGTTGCGGATACCTCTTTCAGTTCCGCCCGGGGCCGGCGTCTCGGGAAGGCGGTCCGCGCCGTAGCCAAGCCCACCTCCGTTCGGGCCCAGCGCGGTGGGACCGACATTTTGAACGGTGAAGGTCAAGCCGTCGGACCTTGGATCAGTTCCCTCGTGGAGCCGGATGGTGAAAGTGGTGTGAAAACGCCGGATGCCCACGCGCTGGGTGGTGAAGAAGCTGCCCCGTTGGCCGGGGGCGTTGTTCAAGCTGGCAACCCCCTCGGTGGTGAACCGCGCGCTGCCGTTCTCCTGGAGCTCCGCATGGCGGTCGAATCCCAAAGAGTGGTCGAGCATGATCGGTCCGAGAGTGAGCGTGATCTCATTGGAGATGCTCGAGTCGCCGCCGGAAGCAAATGCCTCGATCCGATAGACATACGTCCCCTGGGCAAGAGCGCTGTCCTGGAAGGTGGTCACGCCCGCCGGCACGCTCCCGATGGTTTCGAATTTCGTCCCATCCAGCGAACGTTCGATGTCATACCGGCCATCGGCGGTTGGATTCCAGGCGAGGTTGACCATATCTACGCAGGGGTCCGCGGACAGAAAGGGCGGTTGAACGCGCGTTCTGACCGTGGCCACGTTGGAGTACGGCGAATCGCCAATCTGATTGGTCGCCCGAACCCGGTAGAAATACACGCTGCTGCCTCGCAGACCGCCGTCGGTATAGCTGGTCACGTCGCGCGGGACAGTGTTCACCTGGACGAAAGTCTTTCCATCGGTCGAACGCTCGATCTTGATCCCGGTAGCGGTGGATGTTTGGTTGACCCATGACAAGGACGCCTGAAAGTAACTGGGGCTCAAGCCGGTGAGGTCTGAAGGCGGCGCCTCGGGAGGTGCTTGGTGCACCGGAAACAGGCCAAACACGTTCAGGCGGTTTGCCGAGCCAACATAGACTTTGCCGTTGGCAATCGTGGAGATGGTAAATTTGGTCGCCCGGCCGGCTTGATCGCGAAGGCCGGTCTGGCTGCTGTTGTAAAGCTCGTTGGCCAGGTCCGTCGCCGCGTATGCGTGGAGGATGGAAGCGCCCGCGCTCCCGTACGCGTCGGTCTGCAGCGCCCAGACAATGCCGTTGCCCGCTCCCAGGGCCGAAATGCTGGCGCTGGAACCTGGAAAGCCAAAACGGGTGGTCGATTGATCGGGCGGGGTCTGCAACAAACCGTTGACCACCCGGAACGCCTTCATCACATCACCCGAGCCCTGGTAATAGACTCGATTGTCAAAGAACGCAGGAGTGCTGTGTACTCCGGTGATGCCGTTGTTGACGATCTGGACCACGTCATCACATAGAGGACCGCAGCGCCGGTACCCGCCCATGTCATCCCGGTCGATGAGATAAATTCGACCCTGCTTGCCCGTCTCCACCATCAAGTGGGGATGCTCGCCTGGTTGATCTGGTAGCAGCATCGTTCCGCCCGAGCCGAGATCTTGATCGACCGATTCGAGAGCGGCCTGATTGTAGGGCGTGAAGTGGTCGACTAAGGTCGCATCCGAAGAGAGCTTGACCACGCTGTCGCCATAGGCCGGATCGCACGGCGGTAAGGTAAACTGACACGGGTCGGCCGGAGTCCGGGAAAATGTTCCGTTCCCGGTGGAAAAATAGAGGTTGGCTTCGGAGTCGACGGCGACCCCCGCCCCGCTCTGCCAGACGCCGCCCCATCGGCCATTGGGCGTGGTATTGTAGAGCGCTTCGAGGGCCAGGCTGCTCTTGTTGAAGGCAGTGATCCAGCCGTGATACGGACGATTGTCGCCGTGCGATGCCCAGGCGATGTAGATCCGGTCTCCGGAGAGAGTCAGCGCAGAACGGTTGAGCTGTCGCATCGCGTTGAACTTCACGACCCTTCCGTCAGGGCATTTCTCACTCGCTTCACTCCCGTCGCCTCGGCCGCAGACCAGGATCGGTGTTTCATTCGTGTAGATGCCGGCGACGAAAGTCGTGTTTCCAAGGACGGTCGGCGGAAGGACATCGAGACCCGTCACGACATCCAGCGCATGCAGCCGCTGAACGTAATGGGCGACCCCATCGACCATCTCCTTCGTCTTGGCCACCAGATAGATCGCCCCGGTGCTTCCATCGATGACCGGAGTTCCGGTGATGCCGATCTCGGGCACAATGTCGCGAGAAATGACGTCCGCCGTAGGAACCGTGGTGATGCCCGCGGCGGGGTCGATGAAGCTGCGTTGCCAGAGGATGCCCGGGGCCGACCCGTTCGCATCGAACGCATAGACGCTGTCGTGCTGGGTGGCGACAAAAACAACGTTCCGCGTTCCCTGGCCGGGAATTTCCAGACCTGACATGTACAGGGGCTGAGCGTAGGCATAGCCGTCCAGCGCATAAGAGAACAGCTGGCCAAAATCGGTCGCGTTCACGTTGGTCGGACTGAGAAGCGCCTCGTTCGGATTCAAACCGGTGAGCGCGTTGTCGTTGTGCCAGGTCAGGACGTCGATCTGAAGGCCGAGTTGCTGCCGCTGGGCAAGTGCCGGGTCACGTGTCTGCCCACAGCCAAGGAACAAGGCCGCCAAGGGCAGAACTGCTGCAAGCAAAGCGGTGGCGACAGGTGACTCTCGACTGAAATGTTGCATTCCGCGACCCCCTCGGGAGAGCAACGGAGGTACCGGGGAGCGGGATGCCTGTCAAGCTCAAAGCTCTGCCTTAGCGTTGCCGGCGAAACATGCGTCGGGCACAAAAAGCTGGCGCGCTGCTTGCAGCTCACAGGCGATGTTCAATTCAAGAAAAAACGGCGGCCAGATGGTGTCACGACCTTTGAGATGAGAACGACGCATCGTCTGCATCAAAACAAAACGATTGAAATCGGAGCTCAAATCTGATCCGGCCATCGCACGGGTATCATGGAACGGCCGGCTGGACGTTTCTGCTCGAGGACCCCGGGCGAGACCTGCCAAGCCGAGCGGGACGGGTCTGGCCGGGCTCGGGCAGATCGACCGCGTACAACTCTCCCGCCGGACTGACCGGGTGCGGTCCACGCACTGCCGTCAGCGCGAAGATTCTCACACGTTCGTTGGTTGGCAGGCGAACCTCGGTCGCGCCGGGCGGAAGGTCAATTCCATAGGCGAACACATAGCTCGGAATGTAGATCTGGTTGCCCTCGGGGGAGTGGCGGTGTGTTCCGACCCAGGCGATCTCCTCGCGCTTGACGAAGCCCCGGCGGATGCGGTCCATCCCGGTCACGCTGCCGGTAGCGGGATCGAGCTCAACGTTCATGTCCGACTTGATTGCGTCCGCGGTCCATGACTGACGGGGGCTTTGTGATGGGACGACGACTTCCTGAAGCAGTCGGGAATCTTTCAGTCGGCTGTCCCACTGACCGACCGGACCCTGCCATTCGCGAACAGTGATCGGCACCCGGCGCGGATGAAAACGACCACCGATGCTCAGGGTCAGCGCGGTATCTCCACCCACCGCAGCCGCCAGAACGTACAACCGATCATACGAACCCTTCGGGATTGAAAGCACCTGCCCATTGGGCACGAGCACGTTTTTCCCGCCCGGTTCGCTCGATCCGAGCTTGAAGGGAATCCCGTCGAGCATCAGCTCTTGTGGTAGAAGCTCGCCGGCGAGCGACTGTCCCTTGCCGTCGAAGTCGCCATCCGCCCGGTTTGCATCGGTGGAGACACCGTCGAGGTTGAAGCGGAGATCCAGCGGCGCCGCCGCGAGCGGAGCAGGCGCCCCGGGGCGCGGCGAAAGCCTCAGAGCGAATGTGCGCGGTTGATAGGGCTTTAAGTCCACCCCCAGCTCCGCTCCGGAGGGCGCGAAGGATCCCACCGCCTCTTCGGCCGCGTTGATCTCCCTCGCCTCTTTCAGCTCCCCGGCGAAGCGAATCCGCGCCTGCACCGCCCTGCCATATTGCTCCTGGACGCGCAGCACGATTTCCTCGCCGTCCTCTGCCTTCTTCAACGCTCGCACCGCGACCTCTCCGGTTGCATCGTCGACAGAGAGCAGGGAGAAGCTGCGGCCGAGGCTGCCTGCATGCGGCGTGGCCTGAAACGCGACGAGCGGCTGGTTGAGGGCCGCCGCCCGGGCAGGAACGCGTCCGGATCTCCAGTCTCCCCGGTGCCCGGCAATGGCATAGATGAACCGGTGATGCCCGAGGTCATTGCTGCTTTGGTACGGGTATGCTTTCCCCCGCGCAGTGTGGATCAACGTCAGGCGCAGGACATCATCGGCGGGTTTGTCCCAACCGTACTTGCTGTCGTTGAGAATCGCCGCGCCGAACGCCCCGCCGGCGTCGGTGAGGTCCGCCCACTTCTGCGCGGGCACCTCGTAGTGATCGGCGGTGTTATTGCCGCGCGCGATGGTGCCAAGATCAAGATCGTAGGTCGCCTTGGGATTGGATGCGGTGAACGGAAACGCCGCCTTGAGGAGTGTGTTGGGCGACTTCCAATCGACCAGATTTTCCACCTCCAGGCGATCGCCTCCCTCGGCTAACCTGATTCGCTGGACGAACGTCGAGCCGGCGGCCCGTCGGATGACTTCCACCGCGGCGCGCGCGGGCCCTCGCTCGACGATTCGAAACCGCGGTGCGGTCGGGTACTCTCGCGGCGGCGCATTCACGGTGTCATAGAGAATCCGCCAGGCGGGCTTGTCCGGCGAGGGATTGTCCCTCAGCTCGAGCCGGATCGGCGCCCTCAACAGCTCCTGGTTCGCCTCTTTGTCGACAATGGATGACAAATCCCCGTTGGAATCTATCTTTGTCAGATAGCGCGCGTTCTCCAGCGAAGACTGGGTCACTTTGAGCGACGAGGGTACGCCCTTCGACGGTCCCGACCTGACCTCGAAAACCTTGAACCCGACCGATGGCACCTCGGCGAGGAACAGGATCCGCGCCTGGTTTCCGTGCCTCTCCAGAACCTGGGCCAACACCTCCTGGTCGGTCGCTCGATCGATGACCCGAACGGCGGCCGGAGCGGAACCTGGGAATCGGACCGTTGCTTCCACCTGATCGCGGCGGGTGGCGGACACTGGATTGTAGACAATGAGCGGAATGCCCTTGCCCTGCGTATCGAGCTGGCTGCCCACCGCCGCGGTGGAGCTGGTGAGCACCCCGGCGAATTGGTTTGCCGACACCAACTCGTCATTCCACGAAAGCTCGTAGGCCTGAGGAATGGATGTGCCGGTCAAATCGTCGTGAAACTGATGCCAGAGGAAGCGAATCCACGCGCTGCGCAGCCTTTCCGACGGGTAGGGAAACGCGGCCAACCACTCGGCCGCCACCGCTGCCCGCTCCGCCGAGTCGGCGAGCAATTCATTCTCGCGGTTGAATCGCTTCATCGCCGCCTGCGAGGTGTAGCAACCGACCCCGTGGGTCTTCATCGTCAGCTCCCCCTCGTAGACGGGAAGCGCCGCCTTCTCCAAAGGGGTCAGATCGCGCGACAACTGATCGGCCGAGGTGTTGCGGATCTCGACTTTCCCGTTGTTATTGGCGAACGACTTCTCCAGCCACTCCAGCGACGCGACGTCCGGCGCGCCGCCGATGTCCCCCACGCCAAAGTAACGAAATCCGACCTGGCGCCCATTTCCGAGCGGGGTGAGATCGTTCGACCATTTCGGATCTACCGCGATGTCGCTGCGGATTTTGGTGACATAGTCCCCGGGGTTCAACCCCGCCACCACCTCGCTGCCATCGACTCCCTTCCAGCGACCGATCGGAAACGGAATTCCAAAGCTCGAGCCCCAGGTCAGTTTCTGCGTCGAAAAGGCGGACAGGCCCGAGTGATTGGCGATCGCCGGCAAGGCAAAGCCGAAGCCAAAACAATCGGGGAGATAGACGTCGCGGCTCACCTTGCCGAACTCCTGGCGGAAGAAGCGTTGGCCATAGAGGGCCTGGCGCATCAATGATTCCGGCGAGGGGATGTTGGTGTCGACAGCGTCGATCCACGATCCGGCCAGGCGCCAGCGTCCCTCGGCAACGTACTTCTGCACCGTTGGCCACGCCTCCGGGAAGTACTCCTTGAACCACATGTAGTGGATCACGCCCTCGTAGTTGAAGGTGTAGTGGGGGAACTGCTCGAGGCGTTTGAAGTTCTCGAAGAACGTCGCCGGCACGAACTGGCGAATCGAGTCCTGCACCGTCCAATTCCATTGCGAGTCAAGATGGGAAGTGGCGATCAGGTAAAGGACAGGCTTGGGGGGGTCCCTGGGCGGCGCGGGTGATGCACCCAGATTGAGGACGACCAGCGCGGCTAAAACGGATTGACCAGCTTCCATCGTTCCTCCCCATGAAACGGCGGTAGGCTTCTACCACGGGCCCGACCGGGGTGAAGCACCAAAGAACTTAGTTGTCGCACCCGAGCTGCAAGGGCGTAGGATGGTTTTGGTGAGACGTCAGTGACGACAAGAGTCGTGCGCGGGCTGCGCTGGTGGATCGCCTCGCTCCTCTTTGCCGTGACGCTGATCAACCTCGTCGACCGCTTGACGATTTCGGTGTTGGCCCCGGTGATCATCGCTCAGCTCGAATTGACCCATCTGCAGTTCGCGAGCATGAGCACCTGGTTTCTGGTTGCCTATGCCGCCAGCCAGGGCCTGTCGGGGAAGCTCTATGATCGCATCGGGACCCGCCGCGGTTTTTCCGTCTCGGTCCTCATTTGGTCCCTCGCGGCAATGGCTCACGCGTTCGCGCGGGGGCTCCCCAGCTTGAGCTTCCTTCGATTTCTGCTCGGCCTGGGAGAGGGTGGCAATTGGCCCGGAGCTGCGAAAGTGATCGCCGAATGGTTTCCGGTTCGCGAACGCGCCTTCGGAATGGCTCTGGTCAATGCCGCCTCGGCGATCGGTTCCATTGTGGCGCCGCCGCTGATCATCTGGCTGCAGCTTCAATTCGGGTGGCAGACGACATTTCTGGCCACCGGTGCGGTGGGGCTCGGATGGCTTGCGCTCTGGTTGATCTTTTACAAAGTGCCGGAGCGACATCCTTCGATCACCCCGGAGGAGTACGCGCTGATTCGGCAGGACCGTAGTCCCAGCGGTTGGAAAAAACAGGGGTGGAGAGAGCTTTTGAGGCACCGTCAGGTTTGGGCGATCGTGCTGTCCCGGTTCTTCACCGACCCGGTCTGGTGGCTCTACATCACCTGGTTGCCGCTCTATCTCTACAACGTGCGCGGCTTCAGTCTGAAACAGATTGGTTTGTTCGCCTGGGTCCCCTACCTGGCCGCCGATGCCGGCAGTCTGTTCGGCGGGTGGATGTCCGGGTTTCTCATCGGCCGGGGATGGTCGGTGAACCGTTCGCGCAAAGCGGTCATTCTGCCCGGAACCCTGTTGATGTCCGCGGGCATTCTCGCCGCGACGGCCAAGGGTCCGATCGCGGCGCTGGCCTTCATCGCCCTGGTGTTGTTCGGCTTCCAGAGCTGGATCGGCAATGTCCAGACGTTGCCGAGCGACTTCTTTCCGGAATCGGTCGTGGGATCGGTGGCTGGCCTGGGAGGTCTCGGCGCGGGAGTGGGAGCGATTCTGTTCACTCTGGCCACCGGCTTCGTGGTTGATCGCTTTCATTCCTATACGCCAATTCTGGTGGCTGCGGGGCTTCTGCCCATTCTGGCCACCGCGATCCTGTTCTTCCTCGGCGGACCGATTCGCCGCTTGTCACTTCAAGAGTCAAGCAGGTAAGACGTCGAAGCTGAGATGGAGCAAAAGAGGGACGGAAAGATGGTGGACCTCAGGAACAAGCTGGCGGTCGTCTCTGGTGGAGCGCGGGACATCGGGCGCGCGATCTGCCTTCAGCTGGCGAAGTGCGGCGCGTCGGTTGCGTTTTCATATCGCGAAAGCGCGGGGAAGGCGGAGGACACGTTGGCCTCCTTGCGCCAGTTGGGGGTCAAGGGGCTCGCCGTTGCCTCGGATGCGACAAAGTCATCCGAGGTCGAAGCATTTTTCTCGAAGGTGCAAGATTCCCTTCAGCAACCGATCGACATCCTGGTGAACAATGCGGGCGGCCTCGTCGCGCGAAAAAAAATGGATGAGATGGACGAGGCCTTCTGGGACAGGGTCATCGATCTCAACCTCAAATCCGCATTTTTGATGACCAAGGCTGCCCTGCCCCGGCTCCGAGATGGCGGTGCGGTGGTCAATGTATCAAGCCAGGCAGCACGCGACGGGGGTGGTCCGGGGGCGATAGCCTATGCCACCGCCAAGGGCGGGATGGTGACCTTTACCCGCGGCCTGGCCAAGGAGCTCGGGCCCCGAAAGATCCGGGTCAACGCCGTCTGCCCGGGGATGACCAACACCAGCTTCCACGATCTCTTCACCAAGCCGGAAGTGCGGCAGCGGGTGGCGGGGATGACGCCGCTCGGAAGGGAGGGCGATGCAGCGGAGATTGGTGCCTTGGTGGCGTACCTCTCCTCGCCCGATGCTTCCTTCATCAATGGCGCCTGCATCGACATCAATGGGGGGATCCTCTTTTCTTGAAGACAATCGAGCCCAAGAGCGAAGGTCGCTGGGACCTGGTCGGCCTCGGGGAGGTGATGCTGCGCTTCGATCCGGGGGACAAGCGGGTTGCGACCACGCGGAGCTTCGATGTCTATGAGGGCGGCGGGGAATACAACGTGGCGCGGGGGCTGAAGCGCTGCTTCGGGCTGAACACCGCGATCGTCACCGCATTCGTCGACAACGCCATCGGCCGCCTGCTGCAAGATCTGATCTACCAAGGGGGAGTCGATCAATCGCTGATCCGTTGGGTCGAATTCGATGGCTTGGGTCGGGCGGCCCGGAACGGGTTGAACTTCACCGAACGCGGCTTCGGGGTGCGGGCGGCCCTGGGGTGCTCCGACCGCGGTCATACCGCGACATCTCAACTCAAGCCGGGAGACATCGACTGGGACACTGTTTTCGGAACGCTCGGTTCAAGATGGTTCCATACCGGCGGTATTTTTTGTGGCCTCTCCGACGCCACTGCGGAGGTGGCCCTGGAGGCGATGCAGGCGGCGAAGCGGCATGGAACGATCGTCTCCTATGACCTCAATTACCGCGATTCCCTCTGGCGCTCGAAGGGCGGAAAAAAGCGGGCCGAGGAGGTCAACCGCCGCCTCGCTCCCTTCGTCGACGTGATCTTCGGCGACTTCTCCGCGCTCGGTTTTGAAATGACGAAGCGGAACGAGCACCCCCTCCACGTCCAGGCGGAAGAATTGAAAGAGCTCATCCTCGCCATGGCGAGGGAATTCAAATTCAAAGTTGCGGCGACCACCCTACGCAAATCCAAGACCGCGACGATCAATGAGTTCGGCGCCCTTTGCTATTGCGACGGCAATTTCTACCAAGCCACCACACGCCCCAACCTCGAGGTGTTTGATTGCGTCGGCGGCGGTGATGCCTTCGCCTCGGGTCTGATCTATGGCTTCTTGACCGGCCGCGAACCACAAAGCTCGGTCGAACTGGGAGCAGCTCACGGCGCGCTGACGATGACCACGCCAGGCGACAACTCGATGGTAACGTTGAGGGAAGTGCTTCAACTGATCGAAGGGGCCGAGGCGGGTATCGCGCGATAAGCCGAAAGCCCACCCAGGGAAGAGATGAACCGATCCGAAGTGTTTCAGAGAATTATCGAGGTGGGCATCATCCCGGTGATTCGCGGCGCCTCCGCCGAGGACGCCCTCCTCGCGGCAGAAGCCGTTTCCCGAGGCGGAATCCCGATCGTCGAAATCACGATGACCGTGCCCGGAGCGATCGAGACGATTCGGAATCTCGTCAGGCAGCGAGGAGCAAACATGCTCATCGGCGCGGGAACGGTGCTCGACGTCCACATCGCGCGTCGGTGCCTGGAGGCGGGGGCGCAGTTCCTCGCCAGTCCGGGTCTGGATCCCGACACGGTGAAGCTGGCCCGATCGCAAGGAACGGTGATCTTCGCCGGTGCGCTCACTCCCACCGAGGTAATCGCCGCCTGGAAGGCAGGTTCTGATTTCGTCAAAGTCTTCCCCTGCAACGCAGTGGGGGGAGCTAAGTACATCGCCTCGCTCAAGGGGCCGTTGCCCGACGTTCCGCTGGTCCCCTCGGGCGGCGTTTCCCTAGAAACGGCCCCTGAGTTGCTCCTCGCCGGGTCAGCTGCGCTGGCGGTGGGCGGCGAGCTTCTGGACGCCGCCGCGATCAAGTCGCGCCAGTTTGATTTGATTACCCAGAACGCCGGACGCTTCATCGAGGTAGTGCGAAAGGCTCGCCAGGCCAAAGGGCCCGCACCCTCCTAGGCTGCCAAACCATGAAGATTGCCGACGCCAAGTTGATTGTATGCAGCCCAGGCCGAAACTTCGTCACCTTGAAGCTCACCACCGAGGATGGAGTGTATGGGTTGGGCGACGCGACCTTGAACGGTCGGGAGTTGGCGGTGGAGAGCTATCTCACCGACCATCTGCTGCCCACCTTGATCGGTCGGGACGCCCGGCGCATCGAGGACATCTGGCAGTATTCCTACCAAGGGGCGTATTGGCGGCGCGGCCCCGTCACCATGACCGCCATTTCGGCGGTGGACACCGCGCTCTGGGACATCAAGGCCAAGAGCCTCGGTGTGCCGCTGTATCAACTGATCGGCGGCGCATCGCGCGATTCGGTGCTGGTCTACGGCCATGCCAGTGGCGATGATCTGGAAACGACGGTACAGGCGGTCGCCGACTACTTGAAGCTTGGGTACAAAGCGATCCGTGTTCAGAGCGGAATTCCCGGGCTGCCGTCGACGTATGGCGTCGGACGGGGAAAGATGTATTACGAGCCGGCGGAGAAGAACGCTCCGGTGGAAAACGCCTGGAGCACCGAGCGCTACCTAGACTTCGTTCCCAAGCTCTTCGAGCGGGTGCGCAGGGAGTTTGGCTCAGAGGTCCACCTTCTCCACGATGTGCACCACCGACTGACGCCAATCGAAGCGGCGCGGCTGGGGAAGAGCCTCGAGCCCTATCATCTGTTCTGGCTGGAAGACCCGGTTCCGGCCGAGTTACCCGAGAGCTTCCGCTGGATCCGGCGGCACACCACCACCCCGCTCGCGGTCGGAGAAGTCTTCAATACCATTTTCGATTGTCAACAGCTCATTCAGGAGCAGTTGATTGACTTCATCCGCACCACCGTGGTCCACGCCGGCGGCATCAGCCACTTGAAGAAGATCGCCAGCCTGGCCGAGCTGTATCACGTGCGCACCGGTTGCCACGGCGCCACCGATCTCAGCCCGGTATGCATGGCCGCGGCGCTGCACTTCGATCTCAGCGTTCACAACTTCGGGATCCAGGAATACATGCGGCACACCGATGAGACCGACCGCGTCTTTCCGCATCACTATCGATTTGAAAATGGGACGATGCACCCGGGCGAGGCACCGGGATTGGGAGTGGAGATCGACGAAGCTTTGGCGGCAAAATACCCGTACCAGCGCGCCTATCTTCCGATCAACCGCAAGCTCGATGGGACGATGCACAGCTGGTAGAGGCGACCTACCGCGGAGGGCGTAGGAGAGCCGTCTGATTCAGGTCGCCTCGCCACCTTCCGGGCCGTAGAACATCACCCAGACCACGAGGTCGTCGGTGAAGTCCTCGAACCGATGCGGCAGACCGGCGGGAGCGAAGAGCACATCGTCGGGCCCGAAGCGTTCGCGTTGATCGCCATGAACGAAAAAGCCGCTTCCGCGCGCCACCACGTAGAGCTCGTCTTGCGAATGGGGCTGCTGAGGATCGTTTCCGCGAGGGGCATACACCTTCACGGTGAGCGTCCCGTGCTTGAAGGCCACCTTCGAGCGCTCACCGCGCGGTCCAGGCAGCTGTTTTGCCACTTCTTCAAGAGCCATCCGAATGCACGCCTTCTCCATCGTCGCAGCCCCTACCCTTTAGGGGAAATGCCCGGTTGCCGAGAGCAGATCGAGGCGCGCTTGCCGAACCGCGTCCTCGGCGATGGCGACAGCCGTCGCGGCGTCTCGCGCGCGACGCTCCGCATCGATCACATCCAGATTGCCCGTGGCACCTGCTTGATAGGCGCGGTCGGCGAGCTTTAGCGCCTCGGTTGCCAGTTGCGCCGCGAGTCGCGACTCGCGCAAACCAGCATCCGCCCGCTGCAACGTCTCGTACGCCAGCCTCACCTCGGAGCGGGTCTGACGAAGCAGTCCATCCAGCTGCGCGTGCGCCTCGCCGGCGAACGCATCCCGCTCTTTCGCCAGGCCGCTGCGAATCCCCCCGTCGTAGATGGTGATCGTCAACAAAAGCTGGGCCTGCCAGCCGGTCGTCGGCACGGTGAGACTGGCGGGATCCTGGTAGAAAGGTTGGAAGGTGGCAAACAGCGAGGGCAGATAATCGAGCCAGCTGTCGCGATTGATGTGATCGGCGGCGGACGCACGCGACTGGGCGGCGCGAACGTCCTGCCGGCGCTCTTCAGCCGCGCGGGTGGCCTCCGCGACGTCCGGCGCGGGTGGAAAGGTTGGCTCTTCCGCCGAATCCAGCGGTCTGTCAGCTCCGGTCACGATGCCGAGAGCCTCTTGGGCGCGCACCACGGCGGCCAACGCATTTTGAACCTGTGCCTCATCGGTCGCCAGCTCCTGCTCCGCTCGAACCTCGTCTATCCGATTCCCCACACCCCCTTCGCGCCGGGTGCGCGAGAAGATGTAGTGCGCTCGGGCGGTGTCGCGAGCGCGCTCGATCGATTCGAGCACCCGCTTCTGCGCCACGATCGCCAGATAGGCTCGGCCGGCGGTGATCGCCGTCTGCCGGCGAACGTCGGCGTCGCTGGTCTTCGCCGCGTCGAGATTGTCCGCGCCGTGCGACCACTGCGCCCAGCGATTTGGGACAAGCAGCGGAAGGGTACCGACGGCGTTCAGGTTGAGCTGGTGCTTGGAAAGGATCACATTGCCGTTCAGCACGCGGTCCGCGTCGAGCCGGGAGTACGTTCCATTGCCGACGATGGTTGGCAGCGAACCCGCTCTCGCTTCACTCAAAAGACCCTCGGCACGGCGGATCTCCAGCAATGAAACCTGAGTCGACGTGTTGCGGGACAGCGCGAGGCGGACCGCTTCGTCGAAAGTGACGCGCTCAAGGCCAGGCGGTGGCTGGGCGGATCCATTCGGTGAGGCGAGGAGCGCGAGCGCAACCCAGGCGCCGCTATGCATGCTGCACCGTTCCTCCCAACTGGGACGGCTCCTCGTCATCTTCCGGTCTCTTCCGGGCGAACCGGTCGAGCAGCGTATACAGCGCGGGGATCAAGAACAGGGTGAAGACGGTGGAGACGGTCAGTCCCCCGATTACGGCCCGGGCCAAGGGCAGGTTGGTCTCACTTCCCTCGCCGATCCCAAGCGCCATCGGAAGCAAACCAAAAATGGTGGCGGTGGTTGTCATCAAGATCGGTCGCAGGCGGGTGCGTCCCGCTTCGATCGTCGCCTCGATCAGCGGCTTGCCCCGCCGCCTGAGCACGTTCGCGAAGTCCACCAGGAGCACGCCATTGGACACGACAATTCCCACCATCATGATGATCCCCATAAAGCTATTCACGCTCAGCGTCGTTCCGGTCAAGTAAAGGGCGGCGAACACCCCGGTGATCCCCAGCGGGACGCTGAACATGATCACCAATGGGTCCACCA
>WNFF01002932.1_pt1 | contig 13953 bp, 14 predicted proteins | sample 5400441 | NCBI WGS metagenome assembly WNFF01 (sample SAMN13153345, study PRJNA577476) | soil metagenome | isolation source: 120 cm saprolite under Douglas fir tree site 2 hole 3 replicate 1 | place: USA:California | collected 2015-04-18 | reverse complement strand
GCATACGACCGACAGCGGGCAGCCGTTGGCTGGCGCCCCTCCGCGTCGGCCCCGTCATACAGCCGCCCGGTCCAATGGAGGACGGTGAGCCGCGAGGGCCCGCCCCGCGCGCCGAAGGGATTCGACCGGCATGGTTTCGTCGCGCGCCTGGAGGAGATGATGAACCGGGGCAGGCTGATGATTGAGAAGCGCAAGGACCTCGCGTCGGCGTCGAAATGGGAGTCGCAGACTCAGGCCTTGCTGCGAGATGAGCTGGGCGACCATGCATACACGAAGCGTTTCGAACTGGCAATGAGGCAGCCCCGGCCCGAAGGTCTGGTGGAGGCTTATGGGGTGCTGTGGGCCGCCTACGAGGATGCGCTTAAGGGTGATCTGAAGCCGGTGGCGAAGGAAAGGCGCCCGTCCTGACCGGGGTAACCCTAGACCCTCAGGCTTACAAATACGAGGTGTCGCAGCCTCTATCGGTCCAGTAGTCCTCGAGGCCGTGCTCCGGCACCGTCTGGAACTCGAAGGTGTAGAAAGTGACGTACACGCGGTCAGCGAGGGCCGCGGTAGGCGGCCCAGGGGTCATAGTCGACCTCGAGCGCCTCCTGAGGCGGGCGCTGCTCAGCCGGGACATGGGTCAGGTTGACCCGGATTCGGTACCATGCCGAGCTTCGGCCGCGCATCGCGTCGACCAGGACGTCGGCGGGTTCGAGGTGGGGGACCACCTCGGGGTGGCGCGACTGCCAGCGTTCGAGCCCTTCCCGCGCCTCTTTCTCCGTCCGGGCGCGGGCGATCTCGACCAGGGGCACGGTGGTCCGGCGGCGGCCGGTCGGGCCCGCATCCTTGCCGGGAGCCGCCTGCGGGATGGCACCACCGCGGTCGCGCGCACGCGAGGGTTGGACCCGGGGCGCCTCCCCCGGCTGCCGCGGGTAGTTCGGAGGCCACGGCGCGTCGGGCAACCCGGCCGCTTCCTGGCGCGCGGCAAGCTCCAACAGCGCTTCGAGCGACCCCGCCTCGGCATCGATCCCGGCTCCGGGATCGCCGATGGCGGCGAATCGGGCCGGCACCGTCGCCAGTGTGAAGGCCTCGGGCTCGCAGTCGGGCACCTCGTCCCAGCGGAGCGGCGTCGACACACGAGCGTCGGGCGTCGGCCGGACCGAATAGGCGGAGGCGATGGTGCGGTCCTTGGCGTTCTGGTTGTAGTCGAGGAACACGCCGTGGCGCTCCTCCTTCCACCACTTGGACGTCGCGATCGCGGGCGCCCGCCGCTCGACCTCGCGCGCGAATGCCACCGCCGCCCGACGCACTTCGGGATGAGTCCAGCGCCGCTCGATCCGGCAGTAGATGTGCATGCCGCGCGATCCCGAGGTCTTAGGCCAGCCGGTCAGGCCCATGTCATGGAGCACCCTCTTCGCCACCAGCGCTACCTCGCGGACCTGCGACCACGGCACTCCCGGCATCGGGTCGAGGTCGATCCGCAGCTCATCAGGATGGTCGAGATCGTCGCTGCGCACGGGGTGCGGGTTGAGGTCGATGCAGCCCAGGTTGACCACCCAGGCCAGCTGGGCGGCATCGCGAACGACGATCTCTTCGGCGGTTCGGCCCGAAGGAAAGCTGAGCACCGCCGTCTCGATCCAGGGCGGGCGGTTCGCGGGCGCTCGCTTCTGGAAGAAGGCCTCCCCTTCGGCGCCCTGGACAAAGCGCTTGAGCGCCATCGGGCGGTTGGAAACGCCCCGCACGGCGCCGTCGGCGACCGCCAGGTAGTAGTGGAGGAGGTCGCCCTTGGTGTACCCGGCAACCGGGAAGAAGACCTTGTCCGGGTTGGTGATCTGAACCTCGCGGCCCGCTATCTGCAACGGCGTCCTCCAGCGACTAGGGCGCCTGCGGCAGCTTGACCTCGCCCCGGCGGACCACAGGGGCGGAGGGGGGCGGCACAACCGGGCCGATGTCGCCATCGGGTGCCTCATCGAGGTCGACGATCACCGGCGCATGGTCGCTCGGCCCGCTGCCCTTGCGCGCCTGCCGGTCGACCCAGGCAGCGCGCACCCGCGCCGCCACGGCGTCGCTGGCCAGGACCAGGTCAATCCTCATGCCGAGGTCCTGGTGGAACATGCCCGCCCGGTAGTCCCAATAAGTAAAGACGCGCGACGCCGGCCAGTGCTCGCGGACCACGTCGTGCAGGCCGTGCCCGACCAGATCGCCCAGCGCCATCCGTTCGGACGGCGTGACATGAGTCTGGCCGCTGTAGGCCTCGGGATCGAAGACGTCGGCATCGGTGGGCGCGATATTCATGTCCCCGCAGACTATCCGCGCCGGGGGGCCGGCCTGAAGCAGCCGGTCGAGGGCCGCCAGCCAGGCCAGCTTGTAGTGGTAGTGCTCTGAGTCGGGAACGCGGCCGTTGGGCACGTAAACCGAGTGCACCCGGACCCCGCCGCAGGTGGCCGCGATCGCGCGTGCCTCCTGGTGAGGGAAGCCGGGTCCACCCGGAATCCCGACTTCGACGTCATCGAGGCCGGCCCGAGACAGGATCGCCACCCCGTTCCACTGAGCCTCGCCGTGGTGGGCGATCTCATACCCGCGTCCGCGCAGGGCGGCGCCGAGCGCGTCCACGAACGCGTCGTCGGTGAGCTTTGTCTCCTGGAGGCAGACCACGTCCGGTCGCCGTTCGTCGAGCCAGGGCAGCAGTCGGGGTATCCGCTGCTTCACCGAGTTGACGTTCCAGGTCGCGACCCGCACCTTCGCCATGATCGCCTATTGATTGCAGTCAAACTCAGCGTCGATGACCTACGTCGCTTTTCTGAGGGGCGTGAACGTCGGGGGCAAGGGCATCGTCTCGATGGTGGCCATCAAAGACGCCCTTGTCGCACTCGGTATGTCAGAGGTACGGACCTACATCAACTCGGGCAACGTCATCTTCTCGACTCGAGCATCGGGCGCCCAGCAGCTCACGGACCGGATCGAGAAGGCGCTCGAGCAGCACACCGGCATCGCGATCAAGGTGCTTGTCATGGACCACAAGGCCCTGAAGAAGATGGTCGACGCGATTCCGCCAAATTGGGTCGACGACAAAACGATGCGGACCTATGTCCTGTTGCTTTGGAAGGAGCTCGACGATCGCGGGATCCTCGATCGTCTCCCGATCAAGCCCGGTGTCGATGAGCTCAAGTACACGCCTGGGGCTGTCGTCTGGCGCGTCGATCGCGAGGACGTGGGCAGGAGCCAGATGAACAAAATCGTCGGCACGCCCATGTACAAGAAGATCACCGTCCGCAGCGCGAACACGATGCGAAAGCTCAAAGAGCTGACCGCCACACCTACACGGCTCTAAGAGCTGGTGGAGCGCGGCACGAGTTTGATCGTTGTAGATCGCGCGTCAGGAGTCAGCACGCTATTGAGGATGCTTCCGGAGTACCGGCGGTATTTGGCCAGGTAGGCTGCATCGACTTCCACGTCGATGTCGTGGCCGGCGTCAACGAATGTCACGTCTTGCTGAACGCCGCCCGCCCGTATCCGACCTTCGTGCCTCTCCTGGGTACCGCGGAACCAATGAGCACTTCGCCCGTTGACTGATCGCACGTATAGGTCGTCGCCGTGACGCGCGACCCAGATGGTCACCGGCTTTCCGACCTTGCCGTCGCGCCGGACTGATGCGATCTGCAATTCTTCCGCACTTCCGACCTTGTCGAGCTGGTCGCTCGTCCACTGCGTCATCGGGGTCCGTCATAGATCGCCGCCCGCATCACTACCCCTCCTCGATCGAGGCCGACTCGCGTCGTTGCTACACCGCGACTGTGATTTCCCCCGCAGCGGCGGGGGTCGCTGGCAAACGCAGGTACCGCGCCCACCACTCGAGCACAGCGCGCATGTGGCGCACGCGGTTCCACGGCTTGCCCACAATCGTCATCGCGTGAGGCTCGCCATGGAAAATGATGAGCTCGACCTCCCGCCCGAGCTTGAGCAGACGCATATACACCTGCTCAGCCTCCTCGAGCGGGGTCCGAAGGTCGCCGGTCGAGGCGATGATCCGGAGCGGTGTCGTCATCCGGTCCACATAGGTCACCGGGGACAACCGGCGAAACAGCTCAGGATCGTCCCAGGGCTCAGCGTCGAACGAGAGGTGACCGAAGTTCCAGCCAATATCGCTCGATCCGTAGAAGGCCTGCAGGTCGGTGACAGGCCGCATTGAGATGGCGGCCTGGAAGCGGTCGGTGTGGCCGATCACCCAGAGTGTGGAGTAGCCGCCATAGCTGGCGCCGGTGACACCGAGCCGCTCGGGATCCGCGATGCCCTCGGCGATCGCTTTGTCAACCAGCGCCATCCAGACGGGAAAGTCGAGCTCGCCCCATCTCCCTGTTAGGCAAACGGAGTATTCCTGCTCGTACGTTTGGCTTCCTGGCGAATTGCAGAATAGGATCGCGTACCCCTGGCCGGCAAGCGTCTGCATCACATGCGAGAAGGACCAACCCCACGCGGCATGGGGGCCGCCATGGATGTTGAGGATGGCCGGTACACGACCGCCGGAGTATCCCGCTGGCAGGAGAACCCAGGCGTCGATCCTCCGGCCTTCATGTTCGAAATCCATGATGCGGACCTGCCCGAGGGCCCGCTCGCGGATCCAGGGATTCGGCTCAAAGAGCACGCGTTCGTCGCTGCCATCAACATTGGCGATTCGCAGCGTCAGCGGGTCATCGAAGGATGAGCTGAGGAACGCCAGGCGACCACCGCCGAGGCTGAAGGCCGGAATCACTCGATCGCCGCTCAACACCGGCTCGGGGGGCCCACCGTCACGCGCGACGCGGTCAACATAGATGCGGCCGCGGTCAGTCATCGGTGTGTATAAAGACTCGCCATCGTCTGTCCAGACCAGTTCTGGCACTTCGCGCGGCGGCAACATATCGGCCATCACACCTGCCCACACCGATCGGTCGATGCCGGCGGTACGGTCCTCGCCGTTGACGAAAAGCCGCTGATTGCGCGCCGAGGTGGAACCTGGGCCTGGGCTGATGGCGACATATGCCAGCGTCCCACCCGGGGCGAAGGCGAAGGTCGTGACCGTCGCGTCCCCCGGCGTCAGACGCTCCGGCTCACCTCCTCCGAGGTCGATCGCCCAGATGTCAACCACCTCTGACTGCCACCAGTCGTCGGCGTGGTTGGCCAGGTAGGCGATGCGACCGTCGGGCGTCCATCGCGGCCGTGCCGCCGGCCACGGGCCTTCAGTGAGTTGCCGCAGCCCCTCGTTTTCCCCTGAGCTGTCGACCACCCACACCTGGGGTTCCTCGTCGTCGAGCTGTCCCAAGCCGTCCAGTCGGTAGCGAAAGCGGCGGACCAGATGGCGCACCCGCTCCTGGTAGCGCTTGCGGGCCTCTTCTTCATCCTTTGCCGGCAGCATGTCCGGATCCTTGGGCCAATCCGGACGCCCGAGAAGGGCCAGCCGGCTCCCATCTGGCGACCAGTCGAATTCGACTATGCCGCGAGGCAGGCGTGCCGCCCGCGTCGGTTCGCCACCACCGAGGTCAAGGATGTATAGATCGTTCCGCCACTCCTGCTCGCGGTTGGCGAGAAAGGCGAGGCGCGTGCCATCGGGCGAGAAACGTGGGCGATGATCCCGCCGCGGACCGCGAGTCAGCTGCCGCGGCGGTGCAGATCCATCGCCGGCGACGACCCAGATTGCGCTGCGCTGCTGGTTCGCGTCGGGGTCCTGGGTCATGACGGTGACCGCGACCAGGTTTCCGAACGGCGAGACGGCGGGGTCGGCCAGCATCCGGACCACATGGATGTCCTCTGGTCGAAGTGGCTCAGCCACGAAACGAGACGCTAGCACGCTCATCAAGACCGTGGGGTCGCGAATATTCGTTACAACGTCGAGGTTGCGGCGCCGGTCCTGTGACCGGCGCCGCCGGTAAAGGTGATTGCTCGCTACGGCACTCGGTTGAGCCTAGAGCGTAGTGACCGGGATGCAGATCTCGCTTTCGAATTCGCCTGTTTTCTGGTCGAAGCTTGCATCGATCGGGTAGTGCTCGAAGAATGGGCGTGAGTCGAGCTGCATACCGCTGCCCGGGAGCCAATCGCGCAACAGCCAGTCCCACGCCTCGCCAACCTGCCGATCGGTGCCCTTGAACTTGCCGACGGCGTATTTGCCTCCAGGAATCACGGTCATTTGGTGATCCCCCGCCCCGACGAAATTCTCCGGCACTTCCACAGCGGCGTCGTAGCGCAACTTCTCGGGTGCCGTGATGCCCGGGTCATCGTGGCTGATGCCGTACCGCGGCCGGCCGTACAGCCCGTTGGTCTGCATCCACGGATCAACCGTGTTGATCCAAAAATCCGAAACGGGTTTGCCAACGGGCCCTACATAACGGAGATACGCGACGGTAGTCGGTTGTCTGTCAACGATTGTCACTTTCATGCTTCCATGATTCCCTGAGGCCGGCGCCGGCGCCTGATCGAGCTTGCTTTTCAACTGATTGCGATTGCGGAGTTGCGACACGCGCCACGCAGTCGGCGTGGAGCCGAAGCGGATCTTGAAGGCGCGGGCAAACGCTTCGGTAGAACCAAAGCCGACTGAAAGCGCAACTTGCAGGACCGGCAGCCGCGGTTGCACGACCAGAAGCAACGCGGCCATCTCCAGCCTGCGTCGACGCACGTAATCGCCGAGCGTCTCCCCGAACCAGGCGGTGAATAGGCGGTGAAAGTGAAACGGGGAGAAGTTGGCGACTTTGGCCAGCGTTTCGAGCTCCAACGGTTCGTCCAGCTCTCGGTCGATGTACTCGAGCACGCGGTGCATGCGCGCGACGTATTCCGCGCGGCTGTCCCGAATCAGCGCGAGCCCGGCGACTCTCCCGCTGCCAGCTCTCGCAGATGCTCGCCGACGTCCCACGTCCAGAATTCGACCACATGGCCGCCGGGGTCCGTCACGTAAGCGGCTCGCCCGCGACCATGGCCATACCTCGAGTGGTCGTGGTCAAGCACGGCGTAGCCCCGCGTTCGAAGCCGATCAATCACCGCCTTGTAAGCATTAGCCGGGAGCCCCATCGCGTAGTGGACGTGGACGCCGCCGCGCCCTCCGCCCAACCCGATCTGTGGTCGCCACAGGCCGATGCGCGTGCGGTCCGCGGCCATCACCCAAACCGTCTCGTCGGCCCAGCGCTCAACCACCGGAAAGCCCAGGACGCCGGCATAGAATTCCTCGGCCGCGGCCAAATCGTTCTGCTCGAGGGTGAGCTCGGACACTCCATTGACCGGAACTGCGTCATCGCTGTCCATGACGTCTATTTTCTCGCGGAGCCGAGAGACGAGGCCTCCTCGCGGCGGGTTGATTCACCTGGAGCGTCGCCACGAAGTCGATGCCACGCTGAACCCATGCCGCGAGCGCCGCGTCGCTTCGGAAGCCTTTAGGGTCGACGATTACGAAGCCGGACAACGGCCGGCCGGCGAATTCCATCGGCCGCACGTGCGGCTGGGCCAGCGCCCGCTCACGCGCATCGGCCCCGACGCGAACCATCAGATTTCTGCCGGTGACGCCGCAGCACATGCTGCCGTCCACGACGAAGGAGAGACCTCCGACCATTCGCTTCTCGGCGACGTCACCCCTGCTTGAGAGGATCCGCCGGACTCGTTCGGAAGTCTTCAGGTCGTAGGCCATCGCCTCATTGGTCCTTGCTCTCGAGGCTACCGCGGTCGAAGCGCATCCGGTTGATCACCGCCCCCAACAACAGAACCATGCTCAATAGGTACGTCCACGTGCCCACCACGAAGAGGAAGCCGAAGCTGCGTCCGTAAGTGGCCGCACCGCGGGTGAGGTGGAGGTAGAGCGGGAAGGCCAGGTTCAGCAGCTCGATTGACAGTCCGGCCACGACGGCGCCCGGCCACACCTCCGAGAAGCGGGTTCTTCGGCTCGGAACGACGCGGTAGATGACCATGAGCAAAGCGGTCATCACGATCCATCCGAAGACAAACCCGAGCACGGCGAGCCCGGGCGCAATCGCCAAGGCAGTGCTGATCCCCACCGACGCGCCGATCGCAACCACGAAGACGCCCAACATCGACACGCCCATCAATCTTGTTCGCCAGAATGAGCGGGAGGCGCATAGATAGATCTGGTTCAGCGCAAACTCCATCGACGAAAACAGGTTGGTGCCGCTCCACAGCAGCGCCAGCAACGAGAAGAGCGCCAAAGCGCCGGCCGACGTCTTGGCATGCTGGAAAGTTCGCAGCATTCCGGCCTGCTCGCTGGGCGGAAACGCGACCACCAGCACCCTTTCCACCCCGCCTTTGATCTCGTCGGATTGCGGAAACAGCCCGACCAGCGCAATCAGCCCCAGCATCAACGGAAACATCGATAGGAAGGCGTTGAAGGCCAGGCCCGCCGCGTGGTCCGAGGCATGGCTGGCGAAATACGCCATGACGACGCTGACCGGCGGCCGCTGCCGCCAGGAACTCAGTTTCGGCGCCGCTGCCACCTCAATGTCGTGGTCGCCATTATCCAGGCGAAACGCCCGCGCGCGAACGGTCGAAGGCATCCCTATTGACAGCGGTTCGTTTCAGCCCACATGCTCTGAAAGTTGGATTGCCTGCCCTCCTTCGAGGGTGTGGAGCAGGGTGGAGGCGAGATCGATGAAACGAATACGTCGGTTGCTGATGGCGGGATCCCTAGTGCTGGCTTCGGCGCCCATGTTCGCCGGGGTGCAGACGGCCCAGGCGGGGGCGGAGCAAACCTATCTGGTCGTATACAACCAGCAGGCGCTGCCTGCAGACGCCGCGGCGAGCATATCGGGCGCGGGCGGCACGGTCGTTGCGACTTATGAGGCTATCGGTGTTGCCGTAGCCCGCTCGGACAGCTCCACATTCCGGGACAACCTGATCAAGGACTCGAGGATTGACGGCGTTTCGGCGACGCCCGCGTTGGCCACGCGGCTCAGTGACGACACCGTGGTCGACGACGCGAGCACGACCGCGCTCACCGCCACGTTGACCTCCAAGCAGTGGGACATGGATCAGATCCACGCGCCCGCCGCCCGGGCTATCAACAGCGGCAGCCGATCGGTCACGGTGGGCGATATCGACACGGGTCTCGACTACACCCACCCCAACCTGGCTCCGAACGTCGACTTCAGCAAGAGCGTCTCCTGCATCGGTGGCGCGCCCAACACGAGCCCGGCCGCGTGGAAGGACGACAACGGCCACGGCACCCACACCGCCGGCACCATCGCGGCGGCGGACGTCGGCTTCGGCATCGTGGGCGTGGCCCCGAACGTGAAGATCGCGGCCATCAAGACCGGCGATGCCGCCGGCTTCTTCTTCCCCGAAGCCGTGGTGTGCGCTTTCGTCTGGGCCGGTACGCACAACATCCAGGTCACGAACAACAGCTACTTCGCAGACCCGTGGCTGTTCAACTGCAAGAACGACCCCGTCCAGCGAGCGATCTGGACGGCTGAGCGACGCGCCATCCGCTTCGCGATGCAGCGTGGGACTGTCGTGGTGGCGGCGGCTGGCAACTTTGCCGACGATCTCGCGCACCCGACCATGGACGCCACGAGCCCCGACGACACAACTCCAGTCACCCGCGAGATCACCAACGCATGCGCGGTGATCCCGGTCGAGGTCCCGGGCGTGATCGGCGTTTCCGGCGACGGGAACCTGAAGATGAAGTCGTTCTTCTCCAGCTATGGCGTCGGCGTCATTCAGGTGGTCGCCCCGAGTGGCGACTCGCTTCTTCAAAGGACGGCGGCCGCGCCGAACGGTCGCGTGCTGTCGACCTGGCCGGCAAACCTGGCTTCTCACTGCGTGAGGAAGGTTTTTGTAGGAGCTGTCCTCTACTGCTATGCCCAGGGCACCTCGATGGCGTCCCCTCACGTGGCGGGCGTCGCTGCCTTGATCGTGAGCATGGGCATCACATCACCGGGAGCGGTCACGGCGAGGATCGACAACACCGCCGATCCCATGCCCTGCCCGGCGGACGTTTCGATGTATGCGTTCTTCCCGTCGGCGAACAACGGCGCGCCACAGGCGTGCCAGGGCGGGACCGGCTACAACGGCTGGTTCGGTCATGGCCAGGTGAACGCCCTGACGGCGGTCGGCGGGTAGCCCCTCGGGAGGGTCCGAGCGCTTCAGGCGGAGGAGGAGGGACCGAGCCTCGGCGGCCCGGTCCCTGCCTTGCTACTGAGGCTTCAGCTCGCTTTGTTGGCGAACTCGTTCGTGTAGGTCTCGCTCAGGTTGGACGTCTTGCCCTTGAAACTGGGCACATAGCTCTGCTGGATCTGCATGACGGTCTCAGGACCGCCAACAGGCATCTTGCAGTCCGTCCCGAAGATCGAAAGCTGGTTTTGAAGCGCGGTGACGTACAGGTCCTTGTTGCTGGCGTAGTAATCGGCCGGCATCTTGTCAGCGATCTGCGCCGCTGTGTGCGTGTGGATGAACTTGAGAGTCTTGACGTAGGCGTTGACGAGACGCTGCGCGACGTCCTTGTGGCTGTTGACCCAGTCGTTCTTGGCGAAGATGCCGATGAAGGGGTAGTCGCCTCCCAGGGCGGCACGCGTTGAAGCCGGCGTACGGAGGTCGACCAACACTTTGCCTTTGCCGCTCGTGGTCAGCCGGGAGATGGTGGGCTCGGTCGTCATGCCGCCGTCGATCCTCTGCTGGTCGATCGCGGCGATGAAGGTGTCACCGGCGCCCACGGCAATGAAGTGCTCCTTGGTCGGGTCCAGCCCGGCCTTGCCGAGGATCGCGAGAGTCAATGTGTGGGTGCCGGAGCCGATAGAGGTGACGCCTAGGTTCTTGCCCAGCAGGTCCGACGGCGATTTGATCGAGCCGGCCTTGCGCGAGTCGATCACCTCCGCCTCACCCGGCGCAATGCCGAACTGGCAGATGGTCTCGATCTTCTTGCCGAGCGCGTTGAGCTCCATCGGGTGCGAGTAGGCGCCGGAGCCGGCGTCGACGTTGCCGGCGACAACCTCCTCCTCCGAGCCTTGCCCGGAGCCCTCGTCGACGAGGGTGACGTCGAGGTACTGGTCTTTGAAATAGCCGAGCTGCTGCGCAAGCATGTTGGGCAGGTAGATCTGCTTGTTGAGCCCGCCGACCATGATCTTCAGGGAAGCCGTGGTCGGGACGCCGGGGGCCGGCGCGGGGGCGCTGCCACAACCCGCCAGCACCGCGACAGCCGCAAGGGCGGTCAAGAAACGTCGACTGAAAGATTGCATACGCCGCTCCTCCTTCAAATCCGTGTCTCGGTGGCGACCGGCGGCCGCCACTTGATCAGCCGGTCCTCGAGCGCAGTGATCAGTGCCTCTGCCACCAGCGCCATGGCAGCCAGCAGCCCCATACCCGCGAACACGCCGGCCGCGTCGAAGTTGTTCTTCGCCGCGTAGATCAGCTCGCCGACACCGGCGGTCGCGCCGAAAAGTTCTCCGACCACAGCTCCCACCAGCGCGAGCCCGAAGCTCGTGTGGAGGCTGGCGACGATCCACGAGAGGGCGGACGGGATGAGGATCTCGGTGGTCAGCTGCCGGTCGCCGGCGCCGAGGATGCGAGCGTTGGCGATGAGGTTCCGGTCAACCTCGCGGACGCCCTGGAACGCGTTGAAGAAGACAACGAAGAAGACGAGCACCGCGGCGGTCGCGATCTTCGATTTGATGTCGAGGCCCAGCGAGATTGCAAAGAGAGCGCCGACCACCACGCGCGGAATGGCGTTGGCCGCTTTTATGTAGGGCCCGAGGACGTCGGACAGCAGCCGGCTCCGGCCGAGCGCCACGCCAATCAAGACGCCCAGGACCGACCCCACGATGAAGCCGCCGACCGTCTCCTCCATCGTTGTCAGCACCTGGTCCCACAGCGGGCCGAGGTCGGTTCCCTGGGTGATCCAGTACCAGGTCTTGGCTACGATCGCGGAAGGCTGGGACCAGAAGAAGACGTCGATCCAACCGAGCCGCGTCGTAAGCTCCCAGCTGCCAAGAAACACCACGGCGACAAGCAGGCGAAGACCGTTCACGTTGAGCCGGCGGAGCTGCGCCTCGCGCCTCCTCTTGGCGACGAGGTCGACGCCCTGGCGCTCGGCCAGGTCGGGACGAGCGCTCATGGGCGAGCTATGCCGCGCCGCTGCGCTTCTGACGTTCATAGCTCACCAGGACCTCGTCGCGAAGGTCCTTCCAGATCTCCTGGTAAATCTCGGCAAACCGCGGCTGGAACCGGATCTCGGCCACGTTGCGCGGGCGGGGCAGCTCGACCTGATAAGTGCTCTTGACCGTGCCCGGCCCGGCGGTGATGACGAACACCCGGTCGGAGAGAGAGATCGCCTCTTCGAGGTCGTGCGTCACGAATACGACCGACGCCGAGGTGGCCGCCCACAGGCCGAGCAGCTCGTTCTCCATCAGCGAGCGCGTCTGAACGTCGAGGGCGCTGAAGGGCTCGTCCATGAGGAGGATGCGTGGGCCGTTGATCAGGCTTTGCGCCAGCGCCACGCGCTTGCGCATCCCGCCCGACAGCTGATACGGGTAGCGGTCCTCAAAGCCGGCCAGGCCGACCCGGGCGATCCAGTCCCGGGCCTTGACTCGGGCGTCCCGGTTCGAAGCCCGGTGGTACCGAGGGCCCGCGGCCACATTCTCCAGGACCGTCTTCCAGGGGAAGACCGCGTCTGACTGGAACATGTAGCCGATGCCGTCGGCGATTCCGGTCACGGGTAGGCCGAGCACGTCGACCTCGCCTTCGCTCGGCGGCTCGAGCCCCGAGATCAGGGCGAGGGTTGTCGACTTGCCGCAACCGGTCGGTCCAACGACGGCGCAGAACTCACCCGGCTGGACCGTAAGGTTGAGATCGCGCAAAGCGGTGTAGACGCCGCCGGAGGGAGTCAGGAATCTCTTGGTCACGCCGCGAAGCTCGATCGCCGGGGCCATCGACACGGACTCTGGGAGCCCGAAGCGGCGAGCACAATCCATGCGGTCTTTGTGGCCGTTTTGGTCTTTTTGGTCGCAGCGCGACAGATGGATCGCGTACTACGATCGGACAGGATCCCGTGAAGACGCGGCTACCGCTCGCCTACCAGATCCTGGCTTTCCAGGTCGGCATCCTCCTGCTCTCGGCATTGCTGGGAGGTGCGGCCGCGGTCTGGCAAGCCAGCCAGCAGCTCGACCGCCAATACGAGCAGCGTTCGCTGGCGATCGCCGAGTCGGTCGCGTCCAACACTGCAGTCCAGCAAGCGCTGCTGGTCGGCGACCCGGATGGGCTGATACAGAGGACGGCGGAATCCGTCCGCCATACGACGGGGGCGACCTACGTGGTGGTAGCCAACCGCCAGGGCATCCGATTCTCGCACCCGAACCCGGCCATGATCGGCAAGCCGGTCGACGAGCAGCCAGCAGTCGTGCTGGCCGGCAATACGTGGGTTGGAGTCCAGCGCGGCACCCTCGGCATTTCAGCGCGGGGAAAGGCGCCGATCTTCTTCAACGGCCAGGTCATCGGGCTTGTCTCCGTCGGCTTTCTCGAGGCGACGGTTTGGCAGCAGCTGCTGAACGAGCTGCCCGGTTTCGCGCTCACGGTTCTGCTGGCGCTCGCCATCGGAGCGGCGGGTTCGATGTGGCTGGCGTCGCGCTTGAAGCGGCAGACGTTCGGGCTCGAGCCGTACGAGATTGCAGGCCTCCTGGAGGAACGCGAGGCGAGCCTGCAAGGCATCCACGAAGGAGCCATCGCCACGGATCGGAACGGCACGATCACGCTGGCCAACGACGAGGCCCGCCGCCTCCTGTCCCTGCCGGCTGATTGCGTGGGCAGCCGAGTTTCGCAAGTCGTTCCACCAGGACGCCTCCTGAAGTTCCTATCCGGCGGGTTGAACGATGAAGACGAGGTTCTGCTTGCGGGCGATCGTGTCCTCCTGGCCAGCCGCAGGGCGATCCGGGTCCGCGACATCGAGATCGGCCATGTCGTGACTCTGCGCGACACGACCGAGCTCACCGGCCTGGCGCGCGGGCTTGGCGTCGAGAG
>WNFF01002930.1_pt1 | contig 13955 bp, 14 predicted proteins | sample 5400441 | NCBI WGS metagenome assembly WNFF01 (sample SAMN13153345, study PRJNA577476) | soil metagenome | isolation source: 120 cm saprolite under Douglas fir tree site 2 hole 3 replicate 1 | place: USA:California | collected 2015-04-18 | reverse complement strand
TCCGTCAATCGGCTTTGGCCCCGGTGAGGAGCACTGGGCGCACACCGCACTCGACCAGGTACCTGCTGCTGAAGTTGTGCAATGCGCTGATTTCTACGCTATGCTGCCGCTTTTCCTGGACGCCGCCAGGTGAGCAAATTGGCGGACGTAGTAGATGGACGACGGGAGGGTTACTCACGGTATTTTTGGTAGCAAGATGATTAGACTAGCTGTAGATGCGAGCCGGGCGACCGCGAGGGTCGCCTCAACATAATATTGCGGAGGTCCAGTGACTAAATTAGCTGTAGTTGCCATTGGTGGCAACTCTTTAATCAAAGACGATGCGCATCAGAGCGTACCCGATCAGTTCAATGCAGTACGTGAGACGGCTATACATATCGCCGATATGATCGAGCAGGGATGGAATGTGGTCATCACCCATGGCAACGGGCCACAGGTGGGGTTCATTCTGCTGCGCTCAGAACTCGCGAGCAATGTGTTACACACTGTGCCTCTCGATTCTTGTGGCGCGGATACACAGGGCGCTATTGGCTACATGATTCAACAATCGCTTTACAATGAATTTTTACGTCGTGGCATTCAACGCCAATGCATAACGGTGGTCACACAGGTGCTCGTGGATAGTAGTGACCCGGCCATGCAGAATCCCAGCAAACCAATCGGCTCATTTTATTCTGAGGAGGAAGCACGAGCGAGGATGAACAAAGAGGGATGGATGATGGTTGAGGATGCCGGTCGTGGCTGGCGTCGAGTTGTACCCTCGCCAATTCCCAGAGAGATCATTGAACGAGATGCTATAGACTCGCTGATTAAAAACGGGTTTGTTGTAGTCGCCGTCGGTGGCGGCGGTATCCCCGTTGTGCGTGACAGTGCTGGCAATCTTGGGGGTATCGAGGGTGTCATCGACAAAGACCTTGCTTCCAGTCTGCTGGCTACCGAATTGAACGCTGACCTCTTGCTGATCTCCACCGCTGTCGAGAAAGTTGCTCTGAACTTCAAGAAGCCCAACCAGTTTGACCTCGATCGAATTACACTAACTGATGCCAGGCGGTACTACGAAGAGGGTCATTTTGCCAAGGGTAGTATGGGGCCAAAGATTAAAGCTATCATCAGCTATCTCGAACGAGGTGGATATGCTGCGCTGATTACCATGCCCGAAACCATAGGCAAGGCCCTCGCGGGACTGACGGGTACCTGGGTCGTGTCTGAAATGGAGGGGTACCCCCCCCTTGGGAGATGAAAGACAGAACAACAGAAAGGATCTTATATGAAAACTAATTTGCGTGGACGAGACTTTATCAGCACACAGGAATGGACCAGAGAAGAATTGGAGACTGTGCTGCATCTCGCTTTTGACCTCAAAATGAAATGGGGACTCGACCTACCGACGCGTTTGCTCGAGGATAAAACTCTGTTTATGCTCTTTTTCTTCTCCTCAACGCGCACTCGCAACTCTTTCGAAGCTGGTATGACACGCCTGGGTGGCCATGCCATTTTCTTAGAGCCGGACAAGATGCAAATTTCGCATGGTGATACACCCAAGGAGATTGGCAAGATTCTCTCTTCGTATGGGCACGGTATCGCTATTCGCCACTGTGATTGGGGCGATGGGAATAAATACTTAAGAGAGGTAGCGGAATATGCCAGCGTCCCCGTAATCAACATGCAGTGCGACATCTACCACCCATGCCAGGCTATGGCTGACCTCATGACCTGTATTGAGAAGAAGGGAGATGTACGTGGCAAAAAAGTGGTCATGTCCTGGGCCTATGCCAAATCGTATACCAAGCCACTCTCGTTGCCTCAATCGGTTATTGAACTCTTCACGCAGTTCGGCGCTGATGTCATCCTGGCCCATCCACCTGAGTTCGAGCTGATGCCGGAGATCCTGGATACTGCCGCTGACAATGCACGTAAAACAGGTGGCAGCTTTAAAATTGTGCATGATATGGATGAGGCCTTTGTAGGCGCCGATATCGTGTATCCCAAGAGTTGGGGCCCCCTTGTCTCGGTAAAGGACCCTTCAAAGATGGTTGACACGATCCGTCACTATGAAAATTGGATTTGTGATGAGCGCCGTATGTCACTGGCAAAAGAGGATGCCATTTACATGCATTGCCTTCCAGCCGACCGTGGGGTTGAAGTAACTGACGCTGTTATCGACGGTCCCCAATCGGTTGTGTATGACCAGGCCGAGAACCGAATGCATGCGCAGAATGCAATTATGGCTCTCATAATGGGAGGGCGGTAAGCGGTCCAGAAAAATTCAACCTAGTGAATGTTCTCTGATAACCTCCTCAACGGTCCGTAGGAGCGTTTCCTCAGAGAATGGTTTGGGTAAGTAGCGGTCTGCACCTTGACGCAAGCCCCAGGTTTGATCGAGTCTCGTGTTTTTGGTGCTTACCATGATGATTGAAAGATGACGCTGTGGATCTAAGGCACGTAATTGACGGCACAATCCGAAACCACTGATTCCTGGCAGTACAACATCGATGATGACACAATGCGGGCGTTCTTGGAGGGCCTTCACCAATCCATCCTTACCATTAGATGCCGTAATCACTTGATATCCTACTTTTGCAAGTGTGCGGGCCATTAATAGACATAAAGTGGGGCTATCATCAATGACGAGAACTTTGGGTGTATTTGGCACAGATATTGACCCTCTTTCAATTTAGGTGCTTCGTACCAGTATACAGTAGTATATTCCGTAAAGTACAGTATGTGTGAGCGAACAGGTATAATGGCCTATGTCGATGGGCTAATAGTTTAACGCTCAATGGACTCGTATGTTGTCTCTAACAGGCACTGAGCAAAGAGGAGTATTTATGCGAACACTCATCACCAACGGTCACATAATCACTGCCACTGATGATTTTCGTGGAGACATACTTATCGACAATGAACAAATCGCTGCCATTGGCTCAACCGGGACCTTTGCTTCGCAGCAGAGTGACATGCTGCTGGATGCGCAGGGTAAGTATATCTTCCCTGGTGCTATCGATGTGCATACACATATGGAACTTCCACTGCCCGCAACTGTTGCCAGCGACGACTTCGAGACTGGTACGATAGCAGCCGCGTGTGGAGGAACCACCACCATCCTTGATTTCGCCAATCAGCAACGGGGGCATAGCCTGGCTGAAGCTCTCCAGTCCTGGCATCGCAAAGCCGAGGGAAAGACTGTTATCGATTACGGTTTTCATATCACGATTACCGATCTTGCCTCTGCTCCTGAGGCCGCAATGGATGAAATGATTGCCGAGGGCGTGACGACCTTTAAATTGTTGATGGCCTATCCAGGCACTTTCATGGTCGATGATGAGACGATTTATCGTGTGCTGCGTCACTCTGCTCGCCTGGGCGGATTGGTAATGGTACATGCCGAGAATGGCATAACTATTGATTTCTTAGTACGTGAGGCCATAGCTGCTGGCCACACTGCTCCGATCTATCATGCTCTAACGCGCCCTTCTCTCCTGGAGGGCGAGGCTACGCAGCGCGCCATCATGCTGGCTACACTGGCGGAGTCACCTCTCTATATCGTGCATGTCAGTTGCGCACATTCGCTGAATGCTGTTGCTGCCGCTCGCGTTAAGGGACTACCTGTTTGGGGAGAGACGTGCCCGCAGTACCTGTACCTGAATGACAGTTACTATGCTGCGCCAGGCTTTGAAGGAGCGAAATTTGTATGTACCCCGCCTTTGCGCAGTGTCTCTGACAACGAAGCCCTGTGGATTGGTTTACAACGTCGCGAGCTTCAAGTGGTTTCTACCGATCATGCTGCCTTTAACTATCATGGGCAGAAAGAACTGGGATTGAACGATTTCACAAAGATACCCAATGGCCTGCCAGGAGTTGAGCATCGCGTTATCCTGCTTTATGATGGTGTGCGCGAGGGAAAACTGGATATACATCATTTTGTGGACCTGGTCTCGACTACACCTGCGAAACTCTTCGGGCTTTTTCCCCGCAAAGGGACCATTGCTCCTGGCAGTGATGCTGATCTAGTTATGTTTGACCCCGAGCGGACATCTACGATTAGCGCCGCAACACAGCATCAGCGGGTTGATTACACTCCCTATGAAGGCAAGCGTGTTCAGGGAGTTCCAGATACGGTACTCCTGCGTGGACGGGTAATCGTACGAGATGGTGAGTACGTCGGCGGCGAAGGTGGTGGGCAGTATTTACCGCGAAAGACTTTCACCGTTCCAAGTTAGCCAAGGTCTAGGGGTCTTCTTTTTGCTGCTCCCGTGGTGGCACGAGCTTGTGTTCGACGGCGAATGCCGCTGCCTCGCTTCGGCGGGAGAGTCCCAGCTTCTCCAGGATATGGCTGACATGATTGCGCGCAGTCTTTTCGCTGACATACAACGTGTCGGCAATCTGTTTGTTAGTATAACCACGCGCTATCAGGGTCAGCACTTCGCGTTCGCGCTCGGTGAGTTCGCTCCCTGGCATTTGTGCCAGGCGCTCCATAGCCTGTTTGGTGACATTAGCATCGATCAATGTTTGACCTGAAGCAACCAGGCGAATCGAACGTAGTAGCTCAGCCCGGCTCAAATGCTTCAAGAGGTAACCACTAGCACCAGCCAGAATAGACGAGATCACAGCGTCATCATCGGTGTAGGAAGTGAGCATAAGGATGTATACATCAGGATAGCGGCTTTTAATCTCGCGGCACGCTTCGATTCCATTCATCTTCTCCATGCGCACATCCATGAGGATTAATTGTGGATCCAGCACGGCCATTTTTGCCAGGGCTTCCGCTCCATTACTGGCTTCTCCGACTACTACGAGATCTGGCTCTGCCTCGAATGCGGTACGCATCCCGAGGCGTACGACCTCGTGATCGTCTACGATCATAATGCGTGTTTTTGTCATATAGCCTCCTTAGATGGGAATGCGTGCAAGTACACTGGTGCCTCCTGCAGGCCTCTCCCTTACTTCGAATGTCCCGCCTAATTCTTCAGCCCGCTCACGCATACCTCGCATGCCATGACCCGAATAGATGTGCTGTCGTTCGCTGTCAGCCCCAAGATCGTAGCTGTGAGGTATTGCATGTATACCTTTGCCATCATCGCTAATCTCGACTTCTATGCAGTCCGGTAGATGCTGCAAGTGTACCCGGATCTGAGTTGCACTTGCGTGCTTATAAGCATTCGTAAGTGCCTCCTGTGTGATGCGAAAAATGGCTGTTCCCACCTGTGCGGTCTTGCGTGCGCGCCTTTGATCCCCGTTTGACGAAACTTCGATGCCTTCGACTTCTAAACATGCTGGCAGCCCGCTAATCGCTTCAAACTCGCGCAACTGGTTGGTTAGCATCTGTGTCAGGGTGGTCGTGCCAGACATCAATGGCTTTAGGGTGAACATATAATGGCGTGTTTCCCAGAGAGCTTGCTTCGAAATGGTCACCAGCTTATGTAATTGCTCAGATACAGGTGCTAGCAATAGCGACTCTTCAGTAGAGGCTTCAGTTATGCGCTGCAGGAGAGTAGCACATGTTTCGCTATTCAAACTCAACATGTAGATAAGCTGGGCGACACCGTCATGAATCTCGCGAGCGATACGTCCACGTTCTGCTGCTGCTGCCAGGTCGGCAGTCTGCTCAGTCAGGCGGACGTTCTCTAATGCCACAGCCAGTAGCGTTCCTACGATTTTTAAGAAGTTCTCTGGTCTTTCTTCAAAAGGCGTTTTTCGTGTGCTCTCGGCACCCATTACCATATATACCTGCCCCTCTTTGGAAAAAGGCAGGTAGATACGAGCTATGCCGTCGGGTTCTTCTTGTCCCTCCATCTCTAGAGGCTCAAAAGTGATCAGCTTTTCCCCCAATTTCGCCACTTGCTCTAGTAACGCCTCGCTCGAGTCAGGTGATGTTGCCTTGATACGGCCGGATTCGACGTAGGTTTCGATCTGAGGCTGCGGATTCTTACTGTCTCCTTCATAGCTAATCATTGCTATTATAAGGTGTTCAAAGTGACCACCCTGGCGAATCTGCTTAACGTTTTGCTGTAAAAGTTGTTGGCTATTGCTGGCCCCGGCTACTAACGTCTCGCTCACGCGTAACAAAGACCGCTGCCTACGCACGCTATCTTGATCGCGCCTTTTATTACGTGTCATGCTGTTAAGCAGTGTTGCAATATAGGCTGTAAAGATGGCGACTAGCGGGGCGTCGAGCACGGAGCCTAAGAGATCCTGTATTTGGAACACGTAGGGATGGTGCGCCATAGGTGGTGGCAAGAATAAACCGAGCAGCACAAATAGATCATAGCCGACTGCAGCGGCTAAACCGCCTCGATAGCGATAAGTGAACCCGGCAACAAAGACTGTTGAGAATCCATAGCGGTAAAATGGTGATCCATTCCCAAAGTGGGGAGATTGATAGATCGCACTGAAATACATGGCCAGGCCGCAGATGATTATATCCAGACCGTAGATAGCAATATCCTTGTAAGGATTCCCGGATCGAGCCAAAGGAGGCAGTATCTCTGGGTCTTCATCTACAGCTATTGGTTGTGGAAGATTGCGTTTCCATAATATGCGTCTCGCTTGCTTAGTTTGTTGCTCTTTAGCTTGTTCTGGCTTATATTCCTTATTTTTACCGGAAAGGCTGGGAAGAAATATTTTGAAAACGGGAGCGTAAAAGGTGACCACTACTGACTGTATAAAGGTGACGCCAAGGAGAACTAATAAGAGAGTCGTCGGTTTTTGGGGAGATAGCATGATCCAGGCAAGAGCATAGAACCACCATGTCCAGCGCCAGATCAGGAAGAAGTATGTTGGGATGCTACGCAGGCGTCGCAGCGTAGTCTGGGGTATGTTTCTGATACGTGGTTTTATCTTCTGGTTCATGGCTCTTAAGGCTACCTGTCTGCTCGCAAGATACGCATCGCCATCCAAGTTCAGTTCTCATCTTTAGGCAGTATGCATTGTTTTAGTGAACCTGTCAATAAGTAGTTGCTTGAAATACTCCAATATGAGATACTGTTTTAGGAGAAGAATACGAACTTGCTAGAAAGGGACCTACAATGCCGGGACAGACACGAAGACCAATTCGTTCACTGGGTGTACTTACTGGCGGCGGTGACGTACCAGGATTAAACGCTGCTATAAAAGCACTGGTTTATCGTGCGGAGCCGATGGGTATCCGCATTATAGGTTTGCGTAGAGGGTGGAAAGGTATCACCTACATCGATCGATCACGCAGCATACACTCCCAGATATTTAATGCTGAGGACCCCAGCACGTGGCAGGACAGCTATCTGATGCCTTTGAATAGACTGAATACGCGCACCATCGACAGGCAAGGTGGAACCATCCTGCAATCCTCCCGTACCAATTCCGCACGCATGCGTGTAGGTGATCTTCCACCTCACTTGAAATCTCTGGGTGTTGGTCACGCGTCAGATGACACTGTTGATCTCACAGATGAGGTACTGGCGAACTTGAACTTTCTTGAGCTGGATGGCCTGGTGGTTATTGGTGGAGATGATACCTTGAGTTATGGTTCTATCCTCTCAGCAAGAGGGGTTCCCGTCTGGGGGATACCCAAGACGATGGATAATGACGTGCATGGGACGGACTACTGCATCGGCTTTCAGACGGCCATCAACCGGGCAGGAGAGTTTATCAATCGTATTCGCTCGACCGCCGGGTCGCATAGCGAGACGGTCCTGTTCCGCTTGTTTGGCCGCGATGCTGGCTTCACCGCCTTAGAGACAGCCATCGTTGCCTGGGCTGATCGCCTGCTAATCCCAGAAGTACCAGCCAATATTGATGCTCTAGCCGAACTCATCGTAAAGGACCGGCGCAATCCCCAGAACTATTCGACGGTGGTGCTCTCGGAGGGAGCGAACCTGGGTATGCCGGTTCCGGAGGTTGGCCAACCCGATGCCTATGGCCATCGCAAAAAGGCCAATGTAGCCGAGTCCCTGGCCGAGCAACTGGCGCAGCGTTTACCAGGTATCCGCTTTCTGCCGATTGACCTGACGTATTCCCTGCGTAGCGGGGAGCCGGATGTCTATGACAAACATATGGCCATCTTTTATGCCAACCTGGTGATGAGCCTGGTTGAGCCGGGTGTCCATGGTGTGATGGCGGCACACGGCGATGGGGCCTTTATTTATACTGATATCCCAGGTAAGGACTTGCCGACGCGGCGTGTGGATCCTGCTGACTATCACCCCACCCGCTATCGTCCTCGCTTCGAGCACATTACAGGGCACTATAAACCACAGCAGTAGAGATCCGGGTGCATTAAATTGCACCCCTACGTTTCCATTTCACACGGAACTGTATGGAAAACGGGAATGGTATTTTTGGGGCAGATGCAAAGTGATTTTGTTGCAGAGTATCCCGGTCTCTTAAGTAGATAAATAATGAAATTGAAGAAGTACTGGCTAATGGCTTTAACAGTGTTACTCGTGCTTTCGGTCGCACTATTGACGCTTGCCAGTTGCAACCTTGCTCATGAATCTGCAGGAACCGTACCTCAAGCTCAGAACGATTGCAGTAGACAGAAGGTCAGTAGCAGCAGTAATGGTTCTCCTACGACTCGCGCATGCCAGAGGCGGCTGCTCGTTTTTTCTAAGACAGGCGGTTTCCGTCATGCCTCGATCAAGGATGGAAAGATAGCTCTGCAAAAGCTGGCTATCGAACATAACGTTGCGGTCGACTTTACGGAAGATGCCTCGGTTTTTACCGATGCTAACCTGGCACGCTATGATGTCGTTGTCTTCTTACTTACTACCGGTGAGATACTCAATGACAGCCAGCAGGCAGCGTTTGAAAGGTATATTAGGGCAGGCGGTGGGTATGTAGGGGTACACTCAGCCAGCGATACTGAGTACACCTGGCCCTGGTACGGTGGGCTGGTGGGCGCATACTTCGACCGCTTACATGGTCATTCGAAGATTGTGCAAGCGACAATTCACGTGACCGATAGGACTCAACCATCGACCTCCATGCTGCCTGCAGTTTGGGTGCGTACAGATGAGTGGTACAACTTCGCTTCAAACCCCCGTGGAAGGGTACATGTACTGATGACCATAGACGAACGTACATACAAGGGTGGAGTGATGGGCGCTGACCATCCCATCGCCTGGTATCACGAGTATGATGGCGGGCGTGCCTGGTATACTGCAATGGGTCATACTTCTGAAAGCTATTATGAACCTTTATTCCTTGCTCATCTATGGGGTGGCATTGTATATGCAGTAGGAGGCAGGTAGAGGCCGACGGCGGTGTCACATTCAGCATAGGTGGTTCGGTGGTGCTCAGTACAAAAAAGAAACAGTTTGAGCACGAAGGTGAGCAGTCCCAAAGCGCATGAGCTAAATGTGAAGATCGCTGACCTAAGCATTTTCTAATGCTCGATCAAGCGCTTGCCTAAAATCCTCGCTCTCTGTTGTCCAATCCATTATGGGCTTGTATGCGTGCCTTCTCCACTGGTAGGGCAGGTCAACTATCAGCCCAGGACGCGGGGCAAGGCGGGCCATCGAGAAGAGATCGTGCAGAATAGTGTACTGCTGATCCCGATTACCTGGCTCTCCTAGAGCGTGACCAAACGGCCAGTGCAGATAGAGCATACGTGGCGCTTTCACCTGGGTAGCCAGTTCTCGTACCAGTGCCAGCGCAACGGTAGTTACCCCGTGAGCCTCAATTTCTCGTGCGAGCAGTCCCACGGACCGCGTGCAGGCTGGTCAGGCAGGTACCAGCACAACAAGATCAACACCGGCTTGAGCCAGCAAAGAAGCAACCTTGCGCCCCTGCACGATTACCTTTTGTGGGTCCTTGATGAATCCGAAACCGTAATGGACATCGGCCACACACCCAATAACCCCTTCTCGCTCTAGCTCAAGCAGCCGTTCTAATGGAAAAACCAGGTTCGGATCGCTCGCGGCATCCCTGCGATCATAACGTCTATGGCTGATACAGAGGTCTTCGTTAAGGGCCGTGCGTGGAATAACGCGAAACGAGGCATCTGACGCGAGATCAAACGGCTGATCGGAGCAGAGATGGATACCTCCCGTAGCCACAAGGGCAACGGTTGCCTCAGATAGAGGTCGTTTCAATGGAGTCCAGGGAATATTTTGCGCCGATTTTATTGTCAATCGAAGCTGCAAACCGGCCGCCGTCTTGCCTGTCCAACGAGCGAAGCGCTGCCCATACTCCGAATCGTTGGTCCAGCGAAGCACTCGTTCCCGGAGGCGATTGATAGGTGTTACTCTTGGCTGTTTATTCATGGAAGAACTCCCTTCTCTACACTTCTGTATTTTGCCTACAGGATATGGATTATGCCTGCGGGGCCAGCACACGCCGCATTGCATCAACTGTCTGGTCAGAAACCTGTGCGACGGCCTCACGATCCAGGTGCTCCCAGTGTGCGAGGAGCCACCTGTCACCGATATCGTCGAGCGCCTGGAGCCACGCGAAGATCAACTCATCCGGTATATCGGTGCGGACGACACCAATTTCTTGTCCTCGCTTCACGATAGTCATTACATAGGTGATGATTTGTTTAGCAAAGGTAGCGAGTGGCTCGCGTTCCAGGACTGCAGGCGATAGACGCCCCGCCGCTTTAATGGCCGCGAATAACCAGGGCTCTTCAAATGACCGGAGCAGCGGCTCGCGGTGCAGATCGGCAAAGATCGGCCAGAAGTTCTCCTCCGTGAGCGCCGCGATATCTACTTCCTGGTTGATGAGTTTGAGGCGCTCGTTCCCATACTGCACAACCGTGAAGAACAGGTCGATCTTATCCTCGAAATAGTAGTAGGCAGCCCCTTTACTCATTTGCGCCCGTTCCAGGATACGATTTACCGATCCATCCTCGAAACCATGCTTCGCAAATTCCTGCGCTGCTATCTCCAAAAGTCGCTCGCGCTTCTCCTGTGGCAGCTTGTCAAAGCGTGGAAATGGCACGGGTGCACTCTCCTTTTAATTACTGTATCTCATATACATTTTTAGACCGCTATCTTAGACTAGTTGGTCTAATTATAATTGGATCAGGAGAAGCTGTCAAGGTTTGTGGGTCTTCGTAAAATGAAAATCATCCGTTATTAATCTCGCGGCAGCGTGTCGGGTATGAGGTGATACTGTATCTTCAGAGCGATGATGCGTGCAGCCGCCTCGTTCACGCGCTCCAGCGAGAGCCGACCATCCTGGAGCGCCTGTCTGAGTGCCTCGATCACTGCCAGCGTGCGAGCGCCCCCCATTGGACTCAGAATCATGTCATTCCCGGCCTGGATCGCGAGCACCGCCGCTTCGGGCTCGCTCCAGCGCGCGGAGATGCCACCCATGTAGAGGGCGTCGGTGAGAACCACGCCATCGTAGCCGAACTCTTTGCGCAGGATATCAGTCATGAATATATGCGACAGTTCCGCCGGCATTTTCGGGTCGATGGCGGGCATCAGCACGTCGGTCGACATGATCATTGCAGGCCGCACCAGTGGGTTTGGCGAGTTGATAAAGGTCTTATATGGGGCGAGTTCGGTCGCGTAGATCTGGTCCCGCGAGCGGGTATCGGAGGGCAGAATATCGTGTGCATCATATGGAGTGTCGCCCAGGCCGCCTGGATAGTGCTTCAAACAGGCAATCAGCCCGTGACTCTGCATGGCCTCGATATAGGGGCCAGCATATTTGATCACCGAAGCAGCCGTGGTGCCAAAGGTGCGACCGGCGGTGTCGATGCCAGGGACGATCATCACGTCCACGTCGGGGGCCAGGTCGGTATTGAGGCCGATTGAGAGCAGGTCGTGCGCCATCTTCACCCCCTGCTGGCGATCAAAACTCAGGCTCCCCGCCTGGTAGATCTCCCAGGGACCGGGTCGGGATCCGTAGATATGCACCAGGCGATTGACGTACGCGCCGCCCTCTTCATCGACCGAGGTCAGGAGGGGGATCTTCGCACGCTGCTGGGCAAGGCCGGTGTTTGTCCTGGCCTGACTGGTGGTCTGCAGGTGGGATTCATACATAATCATCCCGCCGACATGCAACTGGGTAATCATATAGTCCAGGTCATCGGAATAGGCGTTCTGCTCGCTCTCGGTCATAATCATCTGGCCCAGCTTCTCGGCCAGCGACATGCGCGCGACATAGAGGTAGGCAAGCTGCCTGTAGGTCATACCATCAACCAGGTGCCAGAGCGCATTCACCTGGGACGCGTTATAGGGCGGTTCGACAAAGGGTCCCAGGGGCCCAGCGGGCACTGCTGCCTGTCGACCTGGAGCCAGTGGGCCTCTCGAAGCGAAATGCATCAACAAGCTAGCAAGAACCACAATTGCGGCCAGCGTGACCAGGGTCAGTGAGACGAAGAGGCAAGTCCTGCGCCGTCTCAGTCGCGGTCCGCGAAATGCGGGGCCTCGCCCCGGTTCCTCCGCAGCCTCGCGATAGGTTAGCGGGATTATTTGAGATCGTTCAATATCTTTAGGCATAAAGTTTCGTGGTAAATGTCCGTTTTTGCTAACTATAGCAAATCCAAGTATCCTGTGGCAATAGCGCATGCCCAATCATGCTTCTAAGGGTCCCTTTGAAAAAATTGGAAAAACGTGTGTGTCCTATTTCAGTATATATGAAGGTGTTCTTAATTCTAGGAAGCGTGGCGGTTCCGATCCTGGCGCAGTCGTTCTAATACCCAGATGCGTATTAGTGTGGCCTTCTTCACCCCGCGCTCACGTGCTATTGCCTCTAATTCGTGGTCGGTTTCTGGGTCAAATCGAACCTGTACATTTGCGGAGAGCCCGCGCGTTGCACGTACCTTTACTGCTTCGGTTTCTCCTCTAAAGTCGGTGATGCTGTGAGTATCCCAGAAATTGGCTTCTTCTTCGTAGCTGTTGAAAGCTGGAATTGAGCCGTGCGCTTCTGTGGGATACTCTGGCCCATTGTATGCTGATTTATCGCTCATTGTTGTGTGCCTGCCTTCCATTCGCGGTATTCGCGGCGCTCTTTCCTATCTGCTGGCCGGGCGCTGACTGGGTAGTATTGCTTTGATCCCTTGGGTGCCAAAATGAGTACAATTAGTCGTTTGTCTGCATTTGGTCCAATGACGAGAAATCGGTCTGCGTATGTGTGGCGTACGTACAGGTTTTCAGCCGGGCCGTATGCTACCTCCTCAACCTCGGCACGTGTCAACTGGTGGCGCTCCCAAATATGCGCCTCATTAATACTATCCCACACAAGTGCTAAAATACTAATTTCCTTCATGGGTCTATTGTAATGAAAATCATTACAATGTCAAGGGCATAATTAGAGAAGCATCCGCAAGATTTCCAGAGGGCCGCGAATAAATTTTTGCAGCAACGGCAATGTAAATATGTAGTGAGCCACTTACATCACAAGGTAGCTCACGCGATCTTCTCCTACCACAATTAACCCGGATTGGTACTTTACCAGCGTATCCCCCTCTTGCACGAAACCGGCGGTAGCGGCGAAGGTTTTGAAGGTACCCTGCTCGATCTTCTCCTGGACGATGCCGTTATCGGTGGCGTGGAGCAGAACGCCGGCCGTGTATGCCTGCCCGTGGATGGCTGGGCACGGGTGGTCGGCACGCTTGATCCTGGGAGATGAGTAGACGATGTTGCCAGCGTTGTCGATCATCTCGGTGTGCAGGTAATCGGTACCCTGTTCCTGGGTATGGCGTCGAATGAGCGCACCCGAAGTGGAGAAACGCGCGGCGATGTCAAGCAGCGACTCACTGGCGTCGAGTAGAGGAAGAGCAACGTCGTAGACGGCGTGGCCGCGTATGAGCCAGTACATTTGCTGGTGAAACACCTGGAAAAAGCCAAAGACAGTGGGTTTGCCATCGCCGGTGCCGGGGGCGACGGTGAACCAGGTCTGCTTTTCCATGACCGTGCGCAGGGGCCTGCCCTGCAAGGTTCCGTCTTCAATGGCAGCAAACATGAGCGCGTTGTTGAGGATGTAGAAGACGTGGGTATCTGAAGCGCGGAGCATGGCCCGCCGGT
>WNFF01003558.1_pt1 | contig 13962 bp, 11 predicted proteins | sample 5400441 | NCBI WGS metagenome assembly WNFF01 (sample SAMN13153345, study PRJNA577476) | soil metagenome | isolation source: 120 cm saprolite under Douglas fir tree site 2 hole 3 replicate 1 | place: USA:California | collected 2015-04-18 | reverse complement strand
AGCCGGCCATACCGATCACGGCGGCATAGACCAGCAAGGCGCCCGTATCCAACCCTTGCTGATTAAAAATGCTCTCGATGCCCAGCAGGCGCAGCGAAATGCTGAGCACGACTAAGATCGCAAGGTTGGTTACCAAAAACAGAAAAATGCGTTTTACCATAAAGATAGGCTCCGTTAACTTAACCTTATAAGTAATGCCGGTGGAGGCTAAATTCAAGACCGCCTCCGCTTTTAAACTCAACCTTGGAAAAACTGCGTCCTGACCCCGTCCAGCACAAATTGCACGGCAAGCGCGGTTAAAATTATGCCCAGCACCCGGCTGATGACATTCGCCCCGGTCTCGCCGATAAAGCGCAGAATATGCACGGCAAACAGCAGGGTTACCAGGGTGATCAACAACACCAGAACCAATACGCCCAGCACGATTACCATGATAAAAGGCTGTTCGCGCCCATTCGTCAGCATCAGCAAAACCGTGGTCAGTGCGCCCGGTCCGGCAATCAAGGGGATGGCAAGCGGAAAAACCGAAATATCGTTTTTATGCTCGGCCTCCTGCTGTTCGCGGAGAGTGGTGGAGCGCAAACCGGAATGCCGGGCGAAAAGCATATCGATCGCAAGTAAAAAAAGCAACGCGCCGCCGGCGATGCGAAAGGCGGCCAGACTAATGCCGAGGACGTGCAGCAAACTGTTTCCGGCGCCGACGAAAAGAATCAAAATGACGGCGGCGATCAGCGTGCCTTTGATCGCCATTTTCCTTTTGTATTCTTCCCTGCCGCCGTGCGTCAGCGCGATAAACATCGGCGCCACACCGATCGGGTCGATAACTACGAATAAAACAATAAACGTATTAATAAACAAATCGAACATGACTAAAATATAAATAGGGCCGGCTGAATTAGTGGGTTATCATAGCTTATTTCGCCCTGCTGTGATAAAAGGCGCTTTCGTTCACTACTCTAAATTTTAAGGCTGGATCTCGTTCAATGACTGTCATTCGGCAAAACGATTTTATCCATAGCATCGCCGATGTCCTGCAATTTATTTCGTATTATCACCCCGCCGATTTTATTCGCGCGCTAGGTCAGGCGTATGAACGGGAGGAATCGCCGGCGGCGCGCGATGCCATGGCGCAGATTCTTACCAATTCGCGCATGTGCGCGGAAGGCCACCGGCCGATTTGTCAGGATACCGGCATTGTCGTGGTATTTTTGAAAATCGGCATGAACGTGCGTTGGGACGCGCAAATGAGCGTCGCGGACATGGTCAACGAAGGCGTGCGGCGCGCCTATACGGATCCCGACAACACCTTGCGCGCCTCCATTGTCGCCGATCCCGCCGGCAAGCGCAGCAATACCAAAGACAACACGCCCGCGGTCATCCATATGGAGCTGGTATTAGGCGACACCGTGGAAATCAATATCGCCGCCAAGGGCGGTGGTTCGGAACATAAATCCAAGTTCGCTATGCTTAACCCCAGCGACGATATTGTTGAATGGGTGCTGAAAACCGTGCCGACCATGGGCGCCGGCTGGTGTCCGCCGGGGATCCTCGGTATCGGCATCGGCGGCAGCGCGGAAAAGGCGATGATCCTGGCAAAGCAGGCGTTATTGGAGCCGATCGATATCCACGAATTAAAGGCGCGCGGCGCGCGCTCCGGTTTGGAGGAATTGCGTCTGGAGCTGTACGAAAAAGTCAATGCGCTCGGCATCGGCGCGCAGGGCCTGGGCGGTCTCACCACGGTGCTCGATGTCAAAATCCTGGACTACCCCTCGCATGCGGTCTCGAAACCGGTCGCCATCATCCCCAACTGTGCCGCGACGCGTCACGCGTATTTCACACTCGATGGCAGCGGGCCTGCCCATCTTCCTGTGCCCCATATCAGCGATTGGCCGCAAGTTACCTGGAAGGCGTCGGCACAGGCGCGAAAGGTTAATCTTGAAACGATCACGCGCGATGAAATTGCAAGCTGGAAACCGGGCGAAACCTTGTTGCTTACCGGGAAGATTTTGACCGGCCGCGATGCCGCGCATAAGCGCATCGTCGATATGCTCGCGCGCGGCGAAAACCTGCCGCCGGGCGTCGATTTAAAAAACCGCTTTATCTATTATGTCGGCCCGGTCAATGCCGTGCGCGACGAAGCGGTCGGACCGGCGGGTCCCACTACATCAACCCGCATGGATAAATTTACCGATGCCATGCTGGGCAAGACCGGCTTATTGGGCATGATCGGTAAAGCCGAGCGTGGCCCGCAAGCGATTGCGGCGATTAAACGCCACCGCGCGGTCTATCTTATCGGCATCGGCGGCGCCGCTTACCTGATCTCGAAGGCGATACGTTCCGCGCGCGTGATCGCGTTCGAAGACTTAGGTATGGAAGCAATCCATGAATTCATCGTGGAGGATTTGCCGGCGACGGTCGCCGTCGATGCCAACGGAGAGTCTATCCATACCACCGGGCCGGCGGCCTGGCAGGCGCGCATCGGCAAAATACCGGTCATCCGTAACTGATTAGATTGCTTTGATCCTGGCCGTGCTTAATCCTAATTTTAGAAGATATGCGAGGGATAAAAAAACGGAATTATATACCTCGCAAACCCAATAATGTTCAGGTTAGTTAGTATATGTTGAATCTGTTTACCGCGTTTATTCTTTTTCTTTTTTTGATGAAGCTTTAGCTTTACCTGTAGAAGCTGCTACATTAGGCGGAGTTCTGTTGACTTAATTTGCTTGGTTTATCGTCTTTGGATTGTCTTTTCTTTTAGCTCACTCTTTTTCACCGTTCGGTTCCGGCAGGGCGAGTTCTCTTTGTGGTTCTTCTGGTGGGATATCGAGTTCTTCAATGCGCGTTACTGCTATACCCTGTAATTTAGCCATCGTATGTATTCCGTCGTCGTTAGAATAAATCCTATCGGCTCCATTTACTTTAGCAATGGCCACAATCTGGCGGTCATATTTCAACTTGGCATACGTCTCTGCTTCGGACAACTTCTTTTTCTTACTTTGTTGATCCGTAAATAATGCAACCTCAATTGCCGCCCTTTGGTCAAAATCTGCGATCTTAAAACGATAGGTATTATTTAATAGATTTAGATACTCAGAGGTGGCTTGTCCTGTACGCACCAAAATTTCACTAAGTGTTGGTGTAGGTATAAGAATTCTCGTAATTACTTTCCGATAATGTTTTGATTAAATACTCAATCCTCTGTTTTGCATGCTCCAAAGGTTTTCCTGTTGATGGATCATTTGGAGGCTTCGCATCTGGATGTATTAATAGTAAAAGGATGCTTGAGTCAAAAACGACCATCAATGGACCTCGTCCGGCCCTTTTCTGATGTTTTCTAGCAGCGCGATCGGATCGTTCTCGTTACTCCATTTACTCTCTTCTATTTTTCGCAATCCTTCAATGGCTTCTTGTAAATTTCTATCATCCAATGTGCCAAAGTCTTTTACTGTAAATTTCATCAATTGCCATTGTTCCAACTCATCGCGCTCCCAACGGCCTTCTCCAAATATCCTCAATGGTGCCCCGAAAAGATGCTGAGCCATGTGCCGTGCTTGATCTCTAGTAACAATGCAATTCCATATTCTTCCTTCCACGTCTTGGATTTGGGCGTGGGCAGTTATATCCCTACCGCCAATCCTAATGAGCACTCCTTCTATTTCGGTATGCTGAGTAAATGGACCAATCCTTTCGGGTTTCGGAATTTCGTGGCCGGGGAACCTGATTATTTGAGCGGTTCCTTTGATTATTTCTGCTACCGCGTTATCGTCTTGCAGCATTTTATTAATGGCTTTTTCCGCTTTTTTCGCGTCTTCCGGCGGGTCGTCACTTTTTAACAAAGCCAACCTACTCTCGACTTTTGGTAAAGCCTCTCGCTCAATAGCCGTGACAATTTTTGTGCTTCCTTCATCGAGCTTTTCAAAATGAACTCGATCAGTATTACCAAGCAATGCAGCGAATTGAGCCAGATACTCCGCCAATCTCGACATCGGAAAGGTTTTTGGTGTGTAAGCCTCAATCTTAAATATGTATTTATCTTGCTGGCTCATTTTATGTCACAAGCATTTGTCTAAGAGACACGTCATTTCTTTCTGTTAACAAGACCCTTGGTAGAGCGGCCTCTTTTCTATAGTGTATACTTCCGTAAATTAAACAACAGCTCTGCGTGTGGACTCTTCTTTAAATTTTAAATATGAATGGCGCGCTTTCCTACGCCGAGCGCCGCTTCATGGAACACTTCCGATAAAGACGGATGCGCATGGATGATGCGCGCGAGGTCCTCGGCGCTGGCGGAAAATTCCATCGCCACCACCGCTTCGGTAATCATCTCGGAGGCAAGCGGACCAATAATATGCACACCCAAAATTCGATCCGTATTGGCATGCGCCAATATTTTGACAAAGCCGGCGGTTTCATGGATAGCCTGCGCCCTGCCATTTGCCGAGAAAGGAAATGTGCCTTTATTGTATCCAATGCCCGCGGCCTTGAGCGCTTCTTCCGTCTGACCGACCCAGGCGATTTCCGGCATGGTATAGATGATCCAGGGAACCGTTTCGTAATTAACGTGACCGGCTTGTCCGGCGATCAATTCCGCCGCCATGACGCCCTCTTCCTCGCCCTTATGGGCGAGCATCGGGCCGCGCACGACATCGCCGATGGCATAAACATTTTGCAGATTGGTGCGGCAATGCTGATCGACCAGGATAAATCCCTTGGCATCCAGTTTTAGGCCGATCTTATCCGCGCCCAGGTCGCCGGTATAGGGGCTTCTGCCCACGGCAACAATGAGCTTGTCGACCTCGAGTTTATGCTCACCCTGCTTATCCTGATATTCCAAGTTCACTTGTTTTTTGCCTACCTTCACGGAGGTCAAGCTGGCGCCCAGATGGATATCAAGCCCCTGCGCGGTGAACAGGCGCAGCGCCTCTTTACTGACCTGGGCATCAACCGCCGGCAGAAAATCCGGGATGCGTTCGATGACGGTAACTTGCGCGCCGAGCCGCCGCCACACGCTGCCTAATTCCAGGCCAATCACGCCGGCGCCGATGACGCCCAGGCGTTTAGGCACTTCCGGGAACGCGAGCGCGCCGCTGTTGTCCACGATGCGGTCATTATCCACCGGCGCCTGGGGCAGCGGCGTCGGCACCGAGCCGGTGGCGATAATCACATGCCTGGCCTCGATTTGTTCGGTTTTCTCTTGCGAGGAAACTGCGATCTGCCAGGGGCCCCCCCCGCCCACCAGACGGCCATGGCCATGCAGCGAGGTGATTTTATTTTTTTTAAATAAACCGGTAACGCCGGAGGTCAGGGTTCGGACAATTTTATCCTTGCGCGCCAGCATGGTGCCGACATCCAGGTGCACGCCATCCACCTTGATCCCGTGTGCCGCAAACTTGTGCTCGACCCGTTCATAATTCTCTGAGGAGTCCAGCAGCGCTTTGGAAGGAATGCAACCGACATTCACACAAGTGCCGCCCAAACTGGGTTGTCCGGCGCTGTTTTTCCATTCATCGACACAAGCGGTATTAAGCCCCAATTGCGCGCAGCGGATGGCCGCTACATAACCGGCGGGGCCGGCCCCGATAATTACTACGTCAAACGATTTTGCCATGCTAATCCTACATTATTTTATTACCGTGCCGCGGTCACATCTGTAACAACATGCGCGCAGGGTCTTCCAGCGCTTGTTTAATTTCGATTAAGAACAGCACCGCTTCGCGCCCATCAATAATGCGGTGATCGTAAGACAAGGCCAGGTACATCATCGGACGCGCCACGATTTGCCCGCTCTCAACGATGGGCCGCTCTTGAATCCTATGCATACCTAAAATGGCGCTTTGCGGTGGATTGAGAATCGGCGTCGACATCATGGAGCCGAAAATACCGCCGTTGGTAATAGTAAACGTGCCGCCGGTTAAATCCTCCATCGACAATAACCCGTCGCGCGCCTTGCGGCCGAACTCCGCGATTGAGGTTTCAATTTCGGCAAACGATTTTGCATCGCAATCGCGCACGATCGGCACAATCAACCCGCGCGGCGAGCTGATGGCAATGCCGATATCAAAATAGCCGTGATAAACAATGTCGGTTCCATCCACCGAGGCATTAACGACGGGAAACTTCTTCAAAGCGGAAACCGCCGCCTTCACGAAGAATGACATGAAACCCAATTTGATGTTGTACTCTTTTTCAAACTGGTCTTTATACCGATTGCGCAGCTCCATGACCGGCTGCATGTTGACGTCGTTAAACGTAGTCAGAATCGCGGCGGTGTGCTGCGCCTGCACCATGCGTTCGGCCACACGGGTCCGCAAGCGCGTCATCGGCACGCGTTGCTCGGGACGGAGCCCACCGGTAGTAGAGACCGGCGCCGGCGCCTGTACTGGCGCCGACGGCGTTACCGATTTATCCATATAGGACACGACATCTTGCTTGGTGACGCGCCCGCCACGGCCGCTGCCGGCGATTTCAGCCGTGTCCAGCTTTTGTTCCTCGACCAACTTTCGCGCCGCCGGGCTTAATGCAGCCTGCGCCTCCGGCGTTTGGCCTTGGGCGATTGCCCCACCGCCGGCGCTTCTCTCGCGGGAAGCGGCTGCGTTCACAACCGCCGCTTTCGGGGTGGCTTCTTTCTTAGCCGCTTCTTTTTGCGCCGGACGCGCGGCCTCGGTGTCGATCATCGCGATCACTTCATTACTCAAAACCGTGTCACCGTCCTTCTTAAGCACGCGCGCCAAAACACCGGCCTGCGGCGCCGGCAGCTCCAATACGACTTTATCGGTTTCAATATCGATGAGATTTTCATCGCGGCTAACGAAGTCGCCCTCCCTCTTATGCCATGCCAACAAAGTGGCATCGGCAATGGACTCGGATAGGGCGGGCACTTTGACCTCGACTAACATACATGTTCTCCAAAATAACGCATCCCGCCGTTTGACGGGGATGCTTAAGGAAACTCTGAAAAAGTCATCCCTGACATTTTTGTTCGGCGCCTCCCGGCAACTGCTCCCGGCGTTGCCCTACCTTCCCACATCCCTGTGGGTCGCCTGCGCCTCACCCCTAACGGGGTTAGCACGAAAATTCGCTCCAGGCGAATTTTTCAGAGACGAAAAACGAAAAGTGTGCCCAAGATATTTAATTGGGCGTTTTTCTTCATTTTTCAATTACTTGCGTAATTGAAAAATGGCGGCACTTTCTGCGCTGCGCTTTCCTGCTGCGCTTGAAAGCCGGGGCCGGCCTTCCGTGGCCGGCCCGCTCGGCGGGAGGAAGGTCCAGTGGACCTTCCTCATCAGACCGCCTCGCCCTTATGCCGCAGGAACCTCTGATTAAATCAGAGGTTCCTTAATTATCGCAGGCTTAACGCCATTTCAATCAATGCCTTTTGTTGCTCAATATGCTTGGCCAGATAACCCACTGCCGGCGATGCGGAAGGTTCCCGTCCAGCATAACTGAGTTCTTGTTTAGGCGACATACAGGCGCGCAAGTGGTGCTGGATTTGATACCAGGCACCCTGATTTTGCGGCTCTTCCTGCGCCCATGCCACCTCTTTCGCCTTGGGATAACGCTTTAATTCCTGCGCAAATTGTTCGCTTGGAAAAGGATAAAGTTGCTCAATACGCAATAGGGCGATGTTGGTTAATTTTCTTTCCTGCCGGGCTGCCAATAAATCGAAGTACACTCTGCCGCTGCAGGCAATCACACGCGTGACGGCATTGGCATCAATCGGCTCGACTTCGCCAATCACCGTCTTGAAACCGCCGCTCGACAAGTCGGTCAGCGAAGAAACCGACGCCTTATGACGCAACAGACTCTTGGGGCTCATAATAATCAACGGCTTGCGGTAAGGCCGAAGCATCTGGCGACGCAGCATATGGAACATTTGCGCGGGGAGGCTCGGCACGCATACTTGAATGTTATTTTGCGCACACAATTGTAAATAGCGCTCTAAGCGCGCGGATGAATGTTCCGGGCCCTGGCCTTCGTAACCGTGCGGCAACATCAGCACCACGCCGCATAACCGATCCCACTTCGCCTCCGCGGAGCTGATGAACTGGTCGATCACGACTTGCGCGCCATTGGCGAAATCACCGAATTGCGCTTCCCAAATAACCAGCTCATTAGGCTCGGAAGAGGTGTAACCCACCTCGAAGGCGAGCACCGCCTCTTCCGACAGAAATGAATCGATGACCACAAAATTGGGTTGTTTGTCCGAGAGATTTTGCAGCGGGACATAAACCCCGGCATCCCACTTCTCCCGGTTTTGATCGTGCAACACCGCATGGCGATGGAAGAACGTGCCGCGCCCGCTGTCCTGGCCGGAAACGCGCACCGGGTAGCCGTTTTCCAATAGCGTCGCGTAAGCCATGGTCTCGGCGTAACCCCAATCCATCGGCAACTTACCCTCGCCCATGAGGCGCCGGTCGGCGATTACCTTTTCCACGCGCGGGTGTAATTTGAAGTTTTCCGGTATGGTGGTGAGTTTAACCGTGAGGCGCTGCAAATCCTTGACCGGCACCGAGGTATCGACCGGGTAGGTCCATTCGGTATTTTTAAACGGCGACCAATCGACAACAAACGCCCGCTTATTCGCGGAGGCTAGTTTGACTATCGGCACACCGGTATCCAAGGCCTGGCGGTAATTCCCGATCATTTCCTCGGCCTCGGCCGGGGCGACAACGCCTTCCGCCGCCAATTTATCCACATAAAGCCGGCGCGTGCCGGGATGCTTCGCGATTTTCTGATACATCAAGGGCTGAGTGACGGCGGGTTCATCCGCTTCGTTATGGCCATGGCGCCGGAAACAGACCAGGTCAATCACCACGTCTTTATGGAAGGTCATGCGGAAATCGAATGCGATTTGGGTTACCAACAGCACCGCTTCCGGATCGTCGCCGTTGACGTGAAATACCGGTGCTTCCACCATTTTCGCCACATCGGTGCAGTACAGGCTGGAACGAGTGTCGCGCGGGTCGCTGATGGTAAAACCGATCTGATTGTTGATCACGATGTGTACCGTGCCGCCGGTGCCGTAGCCGCGGGTCTGCGACATATTCAACGTCTCCATCACCACGCCTTGGCCGGAGAAAGCGGCGTCGCCATGCAGCAACACCGGCAGCACCAGTTTACCTTCTTTATCGTTACACCGTTGTTGGCGCGCGCGCACCACACCTTCCACCACTGGATTGACGATCTCCAGATGCGAGGGGTTGAAGGTTAGCGTTACATGCATGGCGCCGCCGGAAGTCGCTAAATCCGAGGAGAATCCCAGATGATATTTTACGTCGCCCGACGTCAGCTCGGTCGCGCCGTTCTTTTTACCTTCAAATTCGAGGAACAGGTCGCGCGGCAACTTGCCGAGAATATTAACCAGCACGTTCAGCCGGCCACGATGCGCCATGCCGATCACCATCTCCTGGATGGATTGATCCCCGGCGCGCTGGATCAAGTAATCAAGCAGCGGAATCAGGCTCTCTCCGCCCTCCAAAGAGAAACGTTTCTGTCCGACATATTTGGTATGGAGGTATTTTTCCAGCGTTTCCGCCGCGGTAAGTCGCCCCAAAGTGCGGCGTTTCACTTCCGCGGAAAATTGTGGGGTGGCGCGGCATCGTTCCAATCGGTCTTGTATCCAGCGTTTCTGCTCGGTTTGGGTAATATACATGTACTCGGTGCCGATGCTGCCGCAGTAGGTGTCCTTTAGAATTTGCATGATGTCGCGCAGCGCGGCTTGCGGCGGGCCGACGAGAGAGCCGGTATTAAAGACCGTATTCATATCGGCTTCATTGAAACCGTAAAGATCCGGTTCTAGTTCTAGAACTTTGGGCGGCTGATGGCGCTTAAGCGGATCGACATCGGCGTAGCGCGCGCCGAGGAACCGGTAAGCGTTGATGAGCTGCAGTACCGCGATTTGTTTCTTAATAACGGTGTTTACGTCCTGGCCGATCGGCATCGGGGTGGTCGTACTCCGTTGCCGTGCCTGGCTGGCAAAAAACTGGCGAACAGACGAATGCGCGACATCGCGCGCAGCCGCACCCGGCGCTTGTTGTAACTCATCAAAATAGGCACGCCAGGCAGGAGCGACATCGGCCGGATTCTTTAGATAAACCTCGTACAGATTCTCGACAAACGATGCGTTCGAGCCAAAAAGATAGGAATTGCTCATCATCGTCCTCATCATATTTTTTTCTCCTACCGGCGTTCCTTGTTTGCGGACCAAGGTCTGATCTGCCGGGTCTTTTCGGTTAGGTCGATTTAGATCGCTCATACTGTACGTTTCACTAATAAGGATTTAATCTTGCCGATGGCCTTCGTCGGATTGAGTCCCTTCGGGCAAACATCAACGCAGTTCATAATACTGTGGCAACGGAACAGGCGGTAGGGGTCTTCCAGATCGCTCAAGCGCTCATTCGTGGCCTGATCGCGCGTATCCGCGATAAAGCGGTAGGCCTGGAGCAGGCCGGCCGGGCCGACGAATTTATCCGGATTCCACCAAAAAGAAGGACAGGCGGTGGAGCAGCAAGCACACAGTATACACTCGTATAAGCCATCCAGCTCGGCGCGGTCTTCCGGCGATTGCAGACGCTCGATTTCCGGTTCCGGATCATGATTGATGAGATAAGGCTTGATCGAGTGGTATTGGTGGTAAAACTGGCTCAAGTCTACGACCAGATCGCGAATGACCGGCATACCCGGCAGCGGCCGCAATTCTATGGGCTGCCTCAGGCTGTATAAAGGGGTGATGCAAGCGAGGCCATTCTTCCCATTAATATTGAGGGCATCGGAACCGCACACCCCCTCACGGCAGGAGCGGCGCAGGCTTAAGGTCTCATCTTCCGCCTTAAGCAGCAGAATGGCGTCCAGCAGCATCTTATCGCCCGCCTCGATGTCAAGCTGGTAATCCTGCATGTAGGGCTTGCCATCAGTCTCCGGATTGTAGCGATAAACGGAAAAACGCATGCTGATCTGCTCCTAGTAAACTCTTACCTTCGGTTGAAAAGGTTCGACCGTTAATGGTTTCAATCGCACCGGCTTGTAATCCATGCGATCACCCTCTTTAAAATAGAGCGAGTGTTTAAGCCAGACGCGATCATCGCGTTCCGGGTAATCATCGCGCGCATGGGCGCCGCGGCTCTCTTTTCTGGCCTCGGCCGAAATCACGCTCGCAAGCGCGACTTCCACCATATTTTCCAATTCCAGCGCCTCGACCCGCGCGGTATTAAAAATTTTGCTCTGATCCCGCAATACCGCATGTTGCAGGCGCTCGGCCAGCTGCCGCATCTTTTTTATTCCCTGTTCGAGCACCGCCTGGGTGCGGAATACGCCGCAATGCGCCTGCATCACCCGCCGCAATTCTTCCCGGATGTCGTTGATGTGCTCGCCCTGGCCTTTTTTATCCCAGCGCGCCAGCCGCTGGCGGGCCGGCTCCAACGCATCCTTAGGCAATGTGACCTCCGGGCGCTCTTTTGCTAAATAATCAAGGATATGATTACCGGCGGCGCGGCCAAATATCACCAAATCCAGCAGCGAATTGCCGCCAAGCCGGTTTGCGCCATGCACCGAAACGCAAGCGCATTCGCCGATGGCGTAAAGACCGGGTAGCGGCTCCTCGCCGTTAGTTCCGGGCACCACCACCTGTCCATGCAAATTCGTCGGTATGCCCCCCATCATATAGTGACACGTGGGCACGACCGGAATCGGCTCTTCAATGGGGTCTATGTGAGCGAATTTAATCGCCAATTCGCGGATACCGGGTAAACGCGATTTAATGACCTCCGGCCCTAAATGATCCAATTTTAGCAGAACATAGTTGCCTTCTTTGCCGCAGCCGCGTCCTTCGTGGATTTCGACCGCTATCGCCCGCGCTACCACATCGCGTCCGGCCAGATCTTTGGCATGCGAGGCATAACGCTCCATAAAACGCTCACCGTCCTTATTGATGAGATAGCCGTTTTCGCCGCGCACCCCTTCCGTGATCAACACGCCGGCGCCTGCGATCCCGGTTGGATGAAATTGCCAGAACTCCATGTCTTGCAGCGGAATACCGGCTCGCAACGCCATGCCCAGACCATCGCCGGTATTAATCAACGCGTTGCTAGTGGTCTGGTAGATGCGGCCGGCGCCGCCAGTAGCGAGCAATACCGCCGAAGCTTGTATAAAAATGGGTTCGCCGGTCTCAATTTCAAGCACCACGACGCCAAGCACATTACCTTGTTGGTCTTTAACCAGGTCGAACGCGAAATATTCGTCAAAGAAATGCGTTTTCGCTTGGATATTACGCTGATATAAGGTGTGCAATAGCGCATGGCCGGTGCGGTCCGCCGCCCCGCAGGTGCGCGTCGCCTGGGGACCGCCGTAATTTTGCGACTGGCCGCCAAACGCCCGCTGGTAAATTTTACCGTTGGGCAGACGGGAGAACGGCAAGCCGTAATGCTCCAATTCATAGACTACTTGCGCGGCATTACGGCACATATATTCGATCGCGTCCTGATCGCCGAGATAGTCTGATCCTTTGACCGTATCGTACATATGCCAATGCCAGTTGTCCTCGGTCACATTACCGAGCGCAGCGGTAATGCCGCCTTGGGCCGAAACCGTGTGCGATCGCGTGGGAAATACTTTGGACACGACCGCCACTCTAAGCTCGACCTTGGCGAGCTGCAGCGCGGCGCGCAAACCGGCGCCGCCGCCGCCGACAATAACCGCATCGAAACTACGCTTGGCTATTTCCATCAGGCGCCCCATAAAATTTGCATGGACCAACGCCGCATAAACCACCAACGCCAGGATCGCGGCGGCTTCCAGCGCCAGCCGCAAACCAGTGGGGTGAACATAATCCATTAATATATTGCGCACACCGACCCAGGCGTGGAGGAACAAGCTTAAGAAAAACAATAAGCTGAACAAACGCAGCGAAAGCGGCGTGAACAAGGCCTTCCATTCAGCAAACTGCAGCGGCCGATGCGACAGTAAAAAAATCGTCATAAATAAAGTGTAAATCACCAGGATCACGGCGGAGATCCGTTGTACCAGCCAACTCAGCAAGCCGTAACCGGCGCCGGTTACCAGACGATTTACCATAACCATATTCCAATGAGGACAGTGAGAACAACGCTAACAAATAATGCCAGCGCGGCGGTAATTCTGGCTTGCGGGAGATCCACGCCTATGTGTATATCCAGAAACAAAAAGCGTATACCGGCAAAAAAGTGATGCAAGAAAGCCCATAATAAAACCAATAAAAACAATTTAACCAAAGGATGGTCCAGACGCGCGCGCGCGGCGTCGAAACCGGCGGCGGAGCCCAAACTCTGCTGCAACAGAATCAATAGAACCGGGATTGCCAAAAATAACAGCGCGCCGCTCACGCGATGCAAAATCGAAGTCAGCGCGGGCAGCGGTAGTCTGATCTGGAACAGATTAAGATAGTTAGGACGTCTCGCCATCTTTATTATTTATTACTCTCTCTCGTGGCCTCCGCTATGCGCGGGGGGATGCGCTCGATTAGGCGCGGATCAAACGGCGTCGGCAAAATATAGTCTACACCAAACTCAAGCTTGGTTAAATTATAGAGCTTGAGCACCTCACGCGGCACCGGCAACCGCGCCAATTCAGCTAATGCCTTTACTGCGGCGATCAACATAGGTTGAGTGATGCGTTTGGCGCGCGCATCTAACGCGCCGCGAAAAATGAACGGGAATCCTAACAGATTATTTACTTGGTTGGGGAAATCCGAACGTCCGGTAGCCATAATCAAATCGTTTCTGGCTTTGTGTGCCAGCGTCGGCAGAATTTCCGGGTCTGGATTAGCCAGCGCGAACACCACCGGTTTCGGCGCCATGCTTTGCAGCATCTCCGGGGTAACCAGATCGCGGGTGGACACGCCGATAAACACATCCGCGTCCACTATCGCCTCCGCCAGGGTGCGCTTGGTGGTCGGCCGCGCGAAATCCAGTTTATAGCGATTTAAAT
>WNFF01007328.1_pt1 | contig 13966 bp, 11 predicted proteins | sample 5400441 | NCBI WGS metagenome assembly WNFF01 (sample SAMN13153345, study PRJNA577476) | soil metagenome | isolation source: 120 cm saprolite under Douglas fir tree site 2 hole 3 replicate 1 | place: USA:California | collected 2015-04-18 | reverse complement strand
CGGATGGAGCCAACGGGTCGGCGCGAAGCGCCGCCCGATGACAGGCTCCGCGCAATCCGGGACCGGTGTCGCGTGAATCCCGGATTTCGCTTCGCTCCATCCGGGCTACGATGTTCCGACTTGTCCTCCATAGACGTAGGATGGGTTGAGCCCCGCGAAACCCATCATCTTCATAGAATGCAATTGATGGGTATCGCGGAGTTTATCATCGGGCGCGCATTCGCGCGACCCGGTGGCTCAGCCCATCCTGCGCGTTATTTCGCAGCGGCACCGCGGATATCCATGGGCGTGGCGCCGTAGAGCCGTCGAAAGCAGCGGTTGAAATACGAAAGGTCGCCAAAGCCGACGTCGTAGGCAATCGCGCCCACCTGCCTTTGCGCGAACGGGGGATCGCGGAGCATGCGATGGGCGCGGGCGAGGCGCCGCTCGAGCAAGAAGGCGGAAAACGTGGTGCCATCGCTTTCGAACAATCTTTGCAGATAGCGCGGCGTCACTCCGAGATACGACGCGACGCCGCCGATCGAAAGATCCCGGCAGCCGATATTTTCGATCGCATGGATCTTCGCGGCTCTTAATCGGGCCGCCCCCATCCCGCGGCCGTTTGCAACGTCCGCGGCCTCGCGGGTAGCTCCGAGCGTGAGCGCCGTCAGATCGTGCACGTGGGTCGCAACATGATGCCGAAGAACCGGCGTCGCCAACGCATGATCGTCATCCAGCACGGTGCTCGCGTAGCATGTCAGAAGCTTGAGCGCGGCCGTATTCGGGGCGATGCGATGCATGATCGCGTCGTCGACATCGATGACCATCGGCGACAACGTCGCGCATGGAATTCGTATCGCGATCGATTCGCCGCAACAACGGCGGTCGAACACGAAGGCCTCGGCGCTGCTCATCAACACCGCCTCATTCGCACCGAGCACGACCTCACGGCCGCGTGCGGAAACGTTGACGTTACCGGTCCGGTTCACAACGAGCGAGAGATCGTCATTGCCGTCCACCATCATCTCGCGCGTTCGCATGATTCGGGCCGGCGTCAATTTCCCGGATACAAGCTGCAGTCCCGGCATGGTACGTGAAGCCACAGTTGCCTCGAACGAGGCTTCGTCGTCGTCAAGCTCGATGTCAGTCTTGAGAACCGTGTAGGCGTAATACTCGCGCGACGCGGCAATCCGCTGTTCTGCCGGAACATCGGCTGCCGAGAATCGAACTGTCGCGAAGCTGTTGGTATCGGTCATGCGGCTTACTTCCAGTGGAGGCTGGTCACGATCGCGGCGAAAGCAGCCATGATTCCGCGATTTGGCGACCGCTCAGGGCGCGTCGATAATAGATCGCAGCGGAATTCTCCGCATCAACCGACGGGTTGATGGCTGCTACAGCGCGAACGATCAAAACGAGTTGAGAAACCCTTTGCGCGTGGGCGCGTGGTGGGTCGCGAGCCTGGGAAGTTTTCGAAGAGCTGCGCAGCGCGGCTTCAACGCATCATTCGTTGCGCATTAAGAATAATGTCCAGAGTACGGCGTTCAGTGGATGCGGCCTGACGCGGATGCAGTCATATCGAGATGCAGCCATCGGGCATGAGCAAAGCAATAACGCACAGGCGGCAATTCGCATGGCTCCCGGTCTCACGCCGGCCGGATGCGAAGGGCCTCCGTCACGACAGGTACTCATCATGACGATCGTTTTCATTCTGTGGGGCGCGAGCGCTTTGGCAGGGCTTGCAATTGGCCTTGCATTCGTCCGGGTGCTGGCGATCGTACTTGCCTCACCGCTGGTCGCGTTCCTGTCGGCGGCTGTTCTTTTCCACCATGGTTTCGGGCTGCTACAAAGTGTGTTGATCTCGATAGGGTCTCTTACCGCCCTGCAAGGCTTTTATCTGGCGGGCGCAGCTATCAGTTATCTGATGAGCAACGAGGTCGACGACGATCCAGTTTCGAGCGGCGAAACAACGATGCGGAAGCCGGCGGCGGCGTCTTCAGATCTCCTGACGAAGGCATCCTCTCCGGCGACGCCGGATCGCGCATCGAACATACGAGTGCCGGCGAAATCGCGAGTGACGCCGTCGCGCTTCAAATAGGTGAACACGCACCGGCGGATCATTTAACTCGCAGTTGCTCCTGATGGGCCTTTACGAGTTCGAGCATACTGTTGAATTTGAAGTCGACCTGCGGCATCTCGCCCGGATTCATGGTGGCGCCAAAACCCTGCTGGGCGTGCCGCCGGTAGATCCAGCAGGACTTCAACCCGCGATCGTTTGCCGGCTTGTGGTCGTGGAACATGCTCTCCGCCGTATGCAGGATCTTTTGTTTCTTCACACCGACCCCTTCCAGCTTCTCGATCATGTAATCGAAATTGCGGGCTGACGGCTTGTAAGACCCGACGTCTTCCGCGGTGTAGACCGCATCGAACTCCACCCGCAGCTTCCGATTGCTCGCCTGGAAACTCTCGTTGTCCACGTTGGAGAGTATGACCAGCTTGAAATACTTCTTCAAATACTGCAGCGCTCCGGGAGAGTCTTCGAACGCCGGCCAATTCCCCACAGATCGCCCGTACTCGATACAATCCTCGTGAGTCACGTGCACACCCCACTCCTCGGCAAGGCGCTTGTAGACGATCGGCAACAAGTCCCGATATCGCTTCGCCGGAGTGTAGTGCTGCTGGCTGGACTCGTGACGCGCGTGCGCCTGAAGAATCTGGTCGCGGGTCACTTGGCACGGCACCCGACCGGTGAGACCCTTCAGGGCCTCGACCATCCCGCTCTCCCAATCGATCAGGGTGCCGTAGCAGTCGAAAGTGAGTGCGTCGAAATCCGTGAGCAGCATGTCGATTTCTCCTCGCGCGTGCGACCGCGTCGGCGCTGTTGAGGGCAGGCGTAACCGGCTGGCGGCGCTCCGTCGGGCAAGACTCAGGCGCTCTTCGGCCGGAAGGCCACAACAGATCCCGTATGCTCGCTATCGCTTATCGCCATTTCAATGGCCCTTGCAAGCGCTGGTTGGCCGAACGGCTTTGATATGCGCGGCAAGGTGGAGCGAACTCCGCGAGGGAGCTCAGCATAGCCGGTGCTCAGGAGAATCACCGTACCAGGGCGCTCCGCGGCGACCGCATCGGCAAGCTGCAGGCCGGTCATGCCGGGCATCGCATAGTCTGTCACGATGAGGTCAATCGTGCGTGTGCGACGGAGCAGAGATAACGCCTCCTCGCCCGAGCGTGCCTCGACCGCTGTATGCCCCAGATCCTCCAGCATGGCCGCGGTGTTCTCGAGCACCAGCATATCGTCATCGACCACGAGCACGGAAAGCCGACGGCTGATCCGAGGTATTGAGGTTGAAGAGTCCTGCTTCACCGCGGCGGCTGGCTCCTCAGCGATCGGCAACCAGATCTCGGCTGTCGTACCCTCACCGAGCCGGCTCTTCAGCACGAGCCTGCCGCCTGACTGCTCCGCGAGACCATGGACCATCGAGAGGCCGAGTCCCGTGCCTTTGCCAACGCCCTTCGTAGTGAAGAACGGCTCCTGGGCGTGCATGAGCGTCTCATCGTCCATGCCGCACCCAGTGTCAGTAACCGACAGCGCGACGTAACGCTTCGCCTCAACACCTTCTGCGCTCCGCTCCTCTCGTGCGGCGATGGTAATCACTCCGCCCGTCGGCATCGCATCGCTTGCGTTGACGGCCAAGTTGAGGACAGCGAGTTCGAGCTGGTTGGCATCGACCTTCACCTTGGGCAAGTCCGTCGGAAAGCGGTTCTCGATACGAACTCCGGCATCAAACTTCAGGAGTGCCGTCATGCCCCGCGCCAGTTCCTGAACGTCGACGACGACGGGCTTGAGATCCTGCTTGCGGGCGAAGGCGAGCATGCGTTGGGTCAGGGAGGCGCCACGAAGCGCCCCCTGGATGGCGTTGTCCACCAGGCGGTGAATCTTCGGATCGTCCATTTGCACGCGCTTCTTCAGCAGCTCCAGGCTGCCAAGAACCGCGGCGAGCAGGTTATTGAAGTCGTGGGCCACTCCGCCGGTAAGCTGACCGATGGTCTCCATCTTTTGCGACATGACAAGGGCATCGCGCGTCCGCTCCAGCGCTTCCTGCGCCTGCCTCCGTTCACTGACATCGCGCACGATCTTGGCAAAGCCGACAGCTTCGCCGCTCTCGTTACGTACCACGACGATGCTCGTCTCGGCCCAGAACTGGCTGCCGTCCTTGCGCACCAGCCAGCCTTCGCCCGCGGACTTCCCTTCCCGCCCGGCTTGGACGAGCGCGTGCGCGGGCAGATCGGCCTTGCGGTCTTCCTCCGTATGGAAGACCGCGTCGTTCGTGCCTACGATATCGTCGCCATAGCCCATCAGCCGTTGTGCGCCAAGATTCCAGTTTGCCACGCATCCGTCCGGATCGAGCATGAAGATCGCGTGGTCGGCAACGGCCTCGACGAGAAGCCGGAAGCGCTCCTCGCTGCGCCGGAGCGCGGCGGATTCGCGCTCGGCGCGTTCTGCGGACGCTCGGTCGTAGACGGCAGCAGCAAGCCCAATGATCAGGATCAGGATCGTGGTGCCGGCGAGCAGGAACCCGAGCGGAGCCTGCCCCACTCCGACATTGCCGGCGTGCCGTACGATCGCCGCTGCAGGTACGAACGAAGCACCTTTCATCGCAGCGTAATGCATGCCCGAGATCGCCAGACCCATGACCAGTCCTGCGAACAGCCGCTGCAGCGCATCGGTATTGCGAAAGGCGAGCCAGAGCGCCACGACCGAGGCGCCGATTGCGATCACGATCGACAACGCGACCCAGCTCGGATCGTACTCGATGGAAGCCGCCATCCGCATTGCGCCCATGCCTGTGTAGTGCATGGCGGAGATCGCAAGCCCCATCGCAAGGCCGGACGCCAGTAGCGCCCGAGGGCGCCGTCCGACCACCGCGAAGGCAGCGGCCGCGACCACGATCGGAATGACGAGCGAAAGCAGTGTCTGAAACGGGTCGTACGAGATCTCGATTCCTGGCAGGCTGAAGGCGAGCATGCCGACGAAGTGCATCGACCAGATGCCGCCACCCATGGCGATTGCAGCTGCTGCCAGCCAGCCGCTGCTGGCTCGTCCGGACGCAGCGGCCCGCATCCGGGTGGCGAGGTCGAGCGCAGTATAGGACGCGAGCGCCGCAATCAGGATAGAAAGCGCGACGAGAACGGGATCGTGGGAGGCCGTGTGGTGGTGCATTCCAGCTCAGTCTAACCCAAGTCCTGTGCACATCACATAGGTGCTGTGCCTGAACGAACGACGGAACAGGTGGAAAACCTGCGGTTGCGATCGATGTCTTGCCGGGCGCCGGTTCAAGGTCGCGGAACCGCCGGCACGATATCGGGCGCAAACCACCTCAATGTGAGGCCCAGGGCGGTATCAAACCACCCCATTCCGGCCTTATTGCGCCGGCTCTGGCAGCAACTGGTCGAGACGGTAACGAGTGGCGCGCGCTGGATCCATGAGCTGGATCCATGAGATGAGGTTCGACGGCTATCGTGCCCGGCTGCATCTCAAGGATACTGCGATCCTGTTCCAGCGTCGGTTTGGGACGTCACCAAGGAAGGGGAACCGCTCGCTCCAAGACACGTGCGCGATCACCTGGCGTCGCCAAGATGGTGAATGAGTGGCCTAAGGCGGCTTGCGTTCAGCTCCAGAGTCGCAAGAGTGACGGGCAAGTTGAAGCGCCGTGGCCCGGCGCTTCCCGGATTGAGATAGAGCACCCCGTCAATGGTCTCGATCCGCGGCCGATGCGAGTGGCCGGACGCGCGTCCTCAGCGACAGGCGCTTGCGCGGGAATGGCAACAACGCTCAGCCAAGCAGCGTCGCATCCAGCGTGATCTTGGTATTCAACAGCTTCGATACCGGGCATCCTGCCTTGGCCATGCCCGCCAGCTCGTCGAATTTCGCCTTGTCGGCGCCCGGTATCTTTGCCGTCAAAGTGAGATGCACGGAGGTGATGGCAAAGCCGTCGCCCTGCTTTTCCAGCGTGACGTCGGCCTTGGTTTCCATCTGCTCGGCGGTGAGCTTGGCTTCGCCGAGGATCAATGACAGCGCCATGGTGAAGCAGGCGGCATGCGCCGCGCCGATCAGTTCTTCGGGATTTGAGCCCGGCTTGCCCTCGAAGCGGCTGGCGAAGCCGTAAGGATAATCCTTCAGCGCGCCGCTCTTGGTCGAGATCGCGCCCTTGCCGTCCTTGATGCCACCTTGCCATTTGGCCGATCCGAATGTCGTGGTCATGCGCTGCTCCATGGGATGAGTTGGGAAAGTGGCCTTTCCTAAAGTCCCAATGCGGCAGAAAATGTCCGGCGATGCCGGCGCAGCGACGTCTGACAAGGACGTGACGTTACGCGCCCACCAGCGTTTTCGCCGGCAAGACCGCCTGCACCACGAGGCCGCGGGCACGGGCGTCCATCACGCCGACGGCGCGCAGCGCCAGCAGCGTCACGGTTTGAATGGCGTCGCGCAGTCTTCCCGTATCGTCCGCATGATCCGGCGCCAGGGGCCCGACCAGCGATTCATGCAGCGCGCCAAGCAGCGCGGTTGCGGCCAATGCGGTGTCCTGCGCGGGCAGATGTCCGGCGCGAACCGCGGCCTCGATTCGAGCCGCGATCTCGCCGGCGATCTCGCGGCGGCTCGCCAGCCTTGATTCGGTGACGTCGACATCGACCGGCTCGGCCAGGATGCCCCACGCGAGCTTGCGCTGCGACAGCACGTGCACGGCAACGGTGGTGACGGCTGCCGCCAGCGCCGATGACGGCCCCGGCGCGGCGTCGGCCGCGCGGCGTATGGCGGCCAGTTCATCGCGGGAAACATCGGCGATGAGTTCCGAAATCAGATCCGCCTTGGAGGGGAAATAGCGGTAGACGGTGCCCGCGGCGACATTGGCGCGGATCGCGACCGGCGCGATTTGCACCGCGGCCATGCCCCCGTCGGCGGCGGCATCCCGCGCTGCCGCCAGAATGGCACTGCGCCGCGCCGCGAGGCGCTTCACGACCTGATTGGTCCGCCGGTAAACCATGGCGCGTTTTTCGTCCCTGGCGCATCCCGATACCGATGGAGAGCCGGTCAAGAACACGCTGTCTTCAGTGTTTTGGGCGAATTTTTTGCAACTCGCTTCAAAGAACTGAACACCTATTCAGGCCGCCTGACAAGGTGCATCGCGACTGTCTTTGGTAGGATTTGCCTTTGGTAGGATTTGCGCGACACGGCGGCATGGCTCGGCAGCCGAATGTCGCTCAGTGCGCTTTGGTTCGAATCTCGATGTCGTTGATGGTTGCGACCAGGCGATAATCTCCAAGCACGTCCGCCAGGTCCGAATTGTCCTGAAGCCATTTGCTCCGACCATCCGAGAAGTTGTCCACCAGAACCACGCTAGGCTCGTCGAGATCCGTGGCCAAGGCTAGGCGCTCGTGGCGGCCATCAGCGACGGTGCCTGCTCGCGCCGCCACCACGGACCCGCACGGCGGGCGATCAAGCCCGAGACGATCAGCGTTGCCACGAAACCGGTCGGCGCGCCCGCCAGCGGATAGAACAGCAGCAGCGCCGCGACCAATCCGAGCAATGGCAGTTCATGACGCTGAAAACCCTGGCGCAATCCGATCCGGACCAGGAATGCGACCGCTATGGCCAGCACCATCAGATCGTAGAGAAACAGATATGGCGTTATCAGCAGCGCGCCGGCCGGGAGCGCTGCGGCTTTCAACGGATAGCTGATCCGGCTGCGCCACATCAGCGCCAACAGCACCGCGACCGCGCCACTCATGATCCATTGAAACACCCATGCCAATTGCTCGGTGCCGTCGAAATACCGCACCAGCGCGTAGATGCTTTGCATCTTGCCCCATGGCGCGCGGCCCTCGGTGAGGAAGGCTTGCGAAAACATCGGCATCCAGTGAAAGAACGCCTGCCAGCTCTCGGTGCCGAAGGCGAGCCACGATGCGAATGCCATCGCGACCGCCACAACGCCGGCCGTGAAGAACACGGTCCATTGCGAGGCCGCGATCAGCACCAGGGGAAACAGCAGTCCGTATTGCGGCTTGTAGCTGAGGAGCCCGAGACAGATGCCCGACAGTACCGGCCGCGCCGGCATCAGATAGAGCGCGCCGCCGATCAGCGACGCCGTGAGGAAACCATTCTGCCCGACCAGGGTGTTGGTGAGCACCACCGGAAATGCCGCCGCCAGCAACAGGCCGAACGGCCGCCCGACGATCGCGCGCATAACAGCGAGATAAGGCACGAGGCTGACCGCGGCCCAGCCGATGAAGGCTACCGCATAGGGAAAATGCGCCAGCAGGCTGGCGACGAACAGAAACGGCGGCGGGTAGTGCCAGGCGAAGTTGCCCTGATAGCTCTGGCCGAGCACCGCGACCTGAACCTGCTTCTGGATGTCCCAGTCGTAGGCCAGCGCAGGGTGGCCATCGAGCACCAGCTTTCCAGCGGACCAGACGTTGACGAAATCGGTCGGGATGCCCAGGCCCTTGGCGTCGAAGATCCACCAATGGGCTGAAAACGCCGCCGGAAAAAACACCGCGTTGATGACGAACAGCCCAAAGCACACGTTCAGCAAGGACGCGGGAATAGCGTTGGGCTCGGTGGTCGTCGGGGCGGATACGGGCCTGGTCATGCGAAGTCCTTTTCGCGCGCGTCTCACGCCTTGGCGAGGCGCGCCCGTTCCATCAATAGGACCGATAGCGTTGAGGAAATCTTAAGCTTTAGAGCATGATCCGGAAAAGCATGCCCTCGGGCCACGACCCGATGGGTGGGTACCGGTTCTCCCTCGGGACAAACGCGAAGCGTTTGCCCGGAGATCATGCTCAACAAAAAGATATAGAGCGGGATGACGATTCGAAGAAAAGTCATCCCGCTCTAGGCCCAGCGCTGGCGCGATTTTCGCGGCGAGCTGCCGGCTAGAGCATGATGTGTTGGAACTGGATCGATTCGTCCCGTAAGCGCGAGGCACTAACGATCTCGTGTCCCGGACCCGGCATGGACAAAAAATCGCGAAAACAACCCCATGCAAAGTAGAGTGAACCCCGGCTCGCAGCACTCCTGCTGCGCTGCGTCCGGGCGCGAGAAGAAAAATGCGCCGTCGTCATGGCCCCAACCTAATCTCATCCCGCTCTAGAGCCTTTTCGGTTCTGATTGAATCAGAACCGAGGCTCTATCTCTTTATTTGACGCGTTTTTCGTCACGCGAACCGGATTCCACCCCGGATCAAGTCCGGGGCAGGCTTTCGCTCGAAAACGCTCTCGATCATGCGACAACGCCATCGGGCCGCGATAACGACGGCGCCTCGCGGCGCATCAGCGTCGTGTACAGCGCCGCCCCAAGCGTGGCACCGATCAGCCATCCCCAATCCCCAATGTTTGGTATTACGCCGTAGGCGCCGAACAGCGACAACCCGATCGAAACGAAGCCGGCACCGGCGAGCGCGATCAGCGCCGCCCGGTTCCACCCGCCGGCGAAATAGAGCGAGCCGTTCGGCGACATGGTGTAGAGATCTTCGAGGATGACGTGCTGCCGCTTCACCAGATAATAGTCGGCCACCATGATGCCGAACATCGGGCCGAGGGCTGCGCCAAAGATGCTGACGAAAATGGTGATGGCCTGCGGGCTTGAGACGAAAATCCACGGACATACCATCACCGACAGGATCGATGCGATCAGCCCGCCCAGGCGAAAGTCTATCTTCTCCGGATACAGGTTGGAAATGTCGTAAGCCGGCGAGACAAAGTTGGCGACGATGTTGATGCCCATGGTGGCGACGATGAAGGTGATGGAGCCGAGCGCCACCACCCACGGATTGCCGATGCGCTCGACGATGGCGACGGGATCCATGATCGCTTCGCCGAACACTTTTACGGTTCCCGCGGTAACGATCACCGTGATGATGGCAAACACGATGAAATTGACCGGCAGCCCGAGGAAATTGCCGACCTTCATCGCCTTCCCGTCGCGCGCGAAGCGGGAGAAGTCACCGAAATTGAGCAGCAATGCCGCGAAATAGGCGACGATCAGCATCGCCGCATTCGCCATGTGCCCCACCGCGGAACCTTCAACCCGCGGACTGAGCTGCAGCGACAGGCTCGAGGTGCGGGTCTGCGCCAATATCCATATCGCCAGCGCGAACATCACGATGTAGACGACCGGTCCGCAGAAATCGATGAACTTGCGGATCGTCTCCATGCCGTTGAGAAAGATCAGAAGCTGAAACAGCCACATGAACAGGAAAGAGAACCAGCCGAGCGCGGACAGGCCGATAAAGCTGGAATGTGTGAACGCTTCGGCGCCGGGATAGAATGCGAGCACAAGCGCCTGCACGGCTTTCGAGGCAAAATAGGTTTGGACGCCGTACCACACGATCCCGACAATGCCGCGCAACCCGGCGGCGATGTTGGCTCCCATGACGCCGAATGACATCCGCGCCACCACCGGGAAAGGCGTGCCGTATTTCAGCGACGGTCGCCCGATCAGGTTCATCAGGAAATAGACCGCGGTGATGCCAGCCACCATCGCCAGCAGCACTTCCCATCCGGTCAATCCAAGGAAGAACAGGCTGGCCGCGAAGGTATAGCCGCCGACCGAGTGCACGTCCGACATCCACATCGCGAAGATGCTGAAGACGCCCCAGGTTCGCCCCTCAGGCGCGACCGGCGCCAGATCGTCGTTATAGAGCCGCGGATCCGCGCCCGCGATGGCAACGACGGCTGGCTGGTTCGAGTGGCCTGACATCGGCGGCTCCTGTGCTCGACAACGGGAACTGACTGGTTTTGTTTAAAGCAAATCTCGCGCCAAGAAGGTTTGGTCCGATGACATCAAAGCAATCAATTCCCGGTCTGCAGCTCGCCAAAACGCTCCCAGGTCTTGCCGTTGAAGCGCATGAACTGCATCTGCTCGACCGGAATATGATCGGTCGGGCTGGTGTTGACCTTGATGCCCGGCAGCAGCATCGGCAGTTCCAGATCCTTGATGGCGTAGGCTTGCCTCAGAATGTTCCCGGTTGAGAGATCGTCACCGCAGGCCTTCAGCACGGCTTCGAGCGCCATCGCGCTGTTGTAGGAATTGACATAATTGGTGTCGTGCAGATCGGCGTCGGGGACGTACTTGATCATGAATTCCCGCCATCCCTTCACGCCCGGATCGTCCTTCCACGCGGGATCGTCGGGGTCCTTGACATAGGCGGTGGACAGAATGCCGACGCCGGCCTCGAGCCCGGCGGGCTCCATCACCGTGGACACCCAGACGGCGACGTTGGACAGAAACGTCATCGGCTTCCAGCCGATCTCAAACACCTTGCGGATCGATTGCGCGGCGAACTTCGGCGTCGCCGCGATCACCAGCACCTCGGCGCCGGATGCTTTCAGCTTGACGATCTGCGAGTCGATGGTCGGATCCTGGATTTCGTAGGTCGCGGCGGTGACGACGGAATCGTATTTCTCGCCGAGCACATCCTTCAGCCCGAGCAGATAATCGCGGCCGAAATCGTCGTTCTGCGAAATCACCGCGAATTTGGCATTCGGATTGTTGGCAAGCGCGTAGCGTGCGTAGAGCCGCGCCTCGTAACGGAACGGCCCCTGCACGCCCAATGTCGCCTGCGGGTATTGCGTGAGGTCGGCAAATTTCGAGGCGCCGGAGCCGATGAACAGTTGCGGGATGTTCTTGCTCTGCAGGTATTTGGCGATCGCGGTGTTGTGGGCGGTGCCGATCGACGAAAAAATCAGGGCGACTTCATCGCTCTCCACCAGCCGCCGGGTCTGCTCCACGGTCTTCGGCGGGGCGTAGCTGTCGTCAAGCGATATCAGGTTGACCTTGCGGCCGTTGATGCCGCCGCGCTCGTTGACCATTTTGAAATAGCCGACCTCGCCCTTGCCGAGCGCGCCGAACGCGGAGACCGGACCACTGTACGGCATGGTCTGGCCGATCTTGATTTCGGTCGATGTGACGCCGCGCATTTCGGCTGCGGCGGCAACCGCGGGCCACGTCAGCACGGCAAGCGCGCTCAGCGCGCCAAATCCCATGGCAAGACGCATCATGTCCCTCCCTTTTTTTGACGCGCTCAAGCAGCGCACGCCACGACAGGCGCGGTTTATCCGGCTCTTGTCGCAAACGAACATGCCACGACACCGGGATGGACGCCAACCATAATCATTATGAATCAGACACAGAAAGCCGGCCGTCGAAACCATCGGGAATTCAAAGTCGCTTCGCCACCACGGCGTTCGACATCAACGACCGAACCCCTTTCCGATGGAAAGGCACGATGAAGAACAGATAGATTTTCCCGAAAACATTATGCACGGTACAGATCGTCGAGACGACGACACTGATCGCATCGCCGTCCGTCGCCTTCAGCACCGACAGCCTGAAGTCCAAATGCTTGTTGTTCCGCCCCGCGACAATTTCATTATCGTCGATGAAGAAAATCGGCCAGGGCCCGATTTTCTCGCCCACGCGGTATTCGCTCCTCACAGCAGGCCTCATGATCTCGCCGACAGCCGGGACTTCCAAACCGACGAGCCTGACGGCCGCGTTGCGGACAATCAGCAGAAGCTTCATCCAGAGCGGAGTATGTCCGAACAGAGCAAAGAAAATCTCGACGATTCGGAGTTCCGGTCGCGCCAGCGGCGCACGGTAGGAATCGTGAAAGTGCGCGTTTCGGATCAGCTCCCGGCTCAGCATGCTGCTGGACGGGACATCGCATTCAATGACATCCATGCCGAACACCTGGGAGAAGGAAATCTCGAAAAACGAAGCGCTCAAAGAAACGGGCGCATGAAGCGCCCGTTTCCAACTCAATTCGGTAGCGCCGGGCCTCAGGCCTGCGGCTGCGGCTCCAGCCCGGCGTCCGGGTCGGGGCGCGGGCGCGGCTTGCCGGCCGGCGGCACCGCCGAAGTGCGCGGCGTGGTGGGCTCCAGCACCGATTCGCGGTTCGGCTTCTTGCCCTTGAGCAGATCCTGAATTTCGTCGCCGCTCAGCGTTTCGAATTCAAGCAGGCCCTTTGCCAGGGCTTCGAGGTCGGCGCGCTTCTCGGTAAGGATACGCGTCGCTTCGTTGTAGCCCTCTTCCACAAAACGCCGGATCTCGGTGTCGATCTTCTGCACCGTCGCTTCCGAAGCATTCTGCGTGCGCGAAACGGACATCCCGAGGAAAACCTCATCCTGGTTTTCGCCGTAGGACACGGTGCCGAGCGCTTCGGACAGACCCCAGCGCGTCACCATCATCCGCGCCAGCCGGGTCGCCTGCTCGATGTCGGACGAGGCGCCCGAAGTCACCTTCTCGCGGCCGAACACCAGTTCTTCGGCGACGCGGCCACCCATCATGATGGCGAGACGCGAGGTCATCTGCTCGAGCGACATCGACAGCTTGTCGCGCTCCGGCAGCTGCATCACCATGCCGAGCGCACGGCCGCGCGGAATGATCGTCGCCTTGTGGATCGGATCGGTCGCAATCACGTTGAGGCCGACAATGGCGTGGCCGCCTTCGTGATAGGCGGTCAGCATCTTCTCTTCCTCGGTCATGACCAGCGACTTGCGCTCGGCGCCCATCATCACCTTGTCCTTGGCCTCTTCGAACTCGGACTGGGTGACCATGCGCTTGTTACGCCGCGCCGCCGTCAGCGCCGCCTCGTTGACAAGGTTCATCAGGTCGGCCCCCGAAAACCCGGGAGTGCCGCGTGCAATGGTCTTGAGGTTGATATCCGGCGCCAACGGCACCTTGCGGACGTGAACCTTGAGGATCTGTTCGCGGCCGACGACATCCGGATTCGGTACCACCACCTGGCGATCGAACCTGCCCGGGCGCAGCAGCGCCGGATCGAGCACGTCGGGACGGTTGGTCGCCGCGATCAGGATCACGCCTTCATTGGCTTCGAAGCCGTCCATCTCGACCAGCAACTGGTTCAGCGTCTGCTCGCGCTCGTCATTGCCGCCGCCGAGGCCGGCGCCGCGATGGCGGCCGACCGCGTCG
>WNFF01008500.1_pt1 | contig 13972 bp, 15 predicted proteins | sample 5400441 | NCBI WGS metagenome assembly WNFF01 (sample SAMN13153345, study PRJNA577476) | soil metagenome | isolation source: 120 cm saprolite under Douglas fir tree site 2 hole 3 replicate 1 | place: USA:California | collected 2015-04-18 | reverse complement strand
CTTGCGGAGCGGCTCGTAGACCGCGCCGACCCGCCCGAGGTGGCTGCTGTACAGGACTAGCTCGCCGGCCGGCCACGGCGGCAGGACGGGTGGGCCTGTAAGGGTTGAGGGCAGGTTCGCCCCGTCGCGAGGTCGAGCGCGCGCCAGGGTCAGATGCGCCTGGAACGGCCGAGCCTCGGGCTCCAGCCCGGCCCGCCCGCATTCCGCTTCGACGTAAGCCGCCAGTTCGCGGGCTTGATCAGCTCCCGCGACGACCTGGAGCCAGACGACGCGAACCAGACGCCCGCGCTTGAACGTGCCGAGCTGGCCGAGCTCGAGCTCGAAAGCAGGAAGTGGCAGCTCGCCGAGCCGGTTGGCGATCTCGTCGACCACGGCGCGCTCGACATTGCCGATAAAGCGGATGGTGAGGTGCAGGTTTGCGGCGGGCGTCCAGCGAAACTCCGGCGCCGCCGCCGAGCACGCTGCAAGGTAGGGCTCCAGCAGTCTGCGCTGCGCTTCGGGCACAGGAAGCCCGAAGAACGCGCGCACCTTCAGCGTCGGGCCGGCTTCTTCCAGTTCGCGGGGGCCCAGCTGCTCGGCGCGGTCGGCCGCCAGCCGAAGTGCGTGCTCACAGAGTCGATGCCGTCGGCGATGTTGTCCAGCTGGATCGTGTTGATCTCGTCGGCAGTCACGATCGGGTCCTTGAACAGCGCTTCCATGGCCATGGCACCGGGGACCAGCAGGGGCACAGGAAGCCTCAGCTTGGCCTTCTTGATGCCGCGCGCCTGGATGAACCAGTTGAGGATCGTCTCGAACGTCACGACCTCGGGGCCACCAAGCTCGATGATCTTGCCGAGCAGCTCCGGCCGCCCGATCGCGTCGACAACGCATCGCGCCGCATCCTCGCGCAGGATCGGCTGGAGCTTGGCCTGCCCGCTTCCCGCAACGATCAGGAACGGACTGAAGTTGGCCTCCCGCTCGAAATCGTTGAGCACGCCTCCTTCCTCGGCAAGCACCAGCGAGAACCGGAGGATGGTTCCCGCGACGCCCGACTTCGCCAGCTCCTGCTCGCCCATCCACCGCGATGTGAGGTACTTGTAATGGGCGTCGAGGCGCGCGCCGATGACGCTGACCAGCACCACAGACTGGACCCCGGCCGCCTTCGCGGCCTGACCCAGGATTCGAGGGCCGTCCACGTTCACCTCGAGAAACGACTGCGGGCGGTTGCGGCGCACCGCGACCAGGCTGATGATGTGGTCGACTCCCTGGGCGGCCTGCGTCACGACCGACGGGTTGAGCGCATCGCCCACGACGACCTGCGCGCCGCGGACCTTGAACGCTGCTGCCTTCATCGGGTCGCGCACAAGCACTCTCAGCTGGTGGCCGCCGTCAATCAGCTTGTGAGCGACGCCGCGGCCGAAAAAGCCGGTCGATCCAAGCAGAAGGATTCTCGCCACGGGTGCCAATCCTAACGGCTGGCATACTGGGCTTCAGTGTTCGGGCAGGCGGCGGGGGGATTCGGGCTGGGCCTGCTTGCCTTTTTGATCGGCGCCGCAGGCATCGCGGCAGCGGTCCGGACCAGGCGTCGGAGGGCGACCGACGCGAACACGTACGGAGCCTCGGGCGGAATCGTTTTCACGGTGGTGCAGATCGGCTGCTCCGGGCTGCTTCTGCTGGGCGGCATCGGTTTGATGGCCCTGGCGATCATCTTCAAGCGGTAGCGTCCCGACCCAGAAGTAACTTGCCGGTTGCCGTGCCCTGCGGGCAGGGCAATTTTCGGCTGCGCCGAAAACTCATCCCCTGGTGCGGCCGATCTGCGTTGTTGCCGGCTCCGCTCCTCACTCACGTATTTCTAATACGCACGTTCCGGTGCTCGCCGGCGCCTAGCATCTCGGCCACCCCAGGGGCGATCCGACAACCTACCTCTGGGCCAGGACGCTAGATCACGTTTCTCTCCTTCACGAGGGCGCCTTTCGCGAACCGCATGAACGCGAACGGCGCGATGTCGATCTCGGACGAGCGGTCCAGCAGCAGCTGACTCAGCAGCAGGGCGGCCGCCGGCGCCTGCATGAACCCGTGTCCGCTGAACCCGGCGGCGCACCAGAACCCCTCCAGCTCCGGCACGGGGCCGAGGATCGCCTGGTGGTCCGGGGTCGTTTCGTAAAGACCGGCCCATGCGGTCTTCACCCCGGCTCCGGCCAGGGCCGGCGCCCGGTGGGCGGCCTGCTCGAACATCTTCTCCAGGAAGTCCCAGTTGACGTCGGTGACGTATCCCGGCGGCTCATCACGGTCGCTCATGCCCATCAGAACCCCATCCCCCTCCGGGTGGAAGTAGAGCGAGGTCCTGAAATCCACCGTCATCGGGTTCGTGCGCGGCACCGCCGGAAACGCCCCGGTGACGGCGATGTGGCGGCGGTACGGTAGGACGGGGATCTCCAGACCGGCCATCCGCCCAATCGAGGCCGACCAGGCGCCCGCGCAGTCGAAAACCAGCCGGGTGGCGACGTCGCCGCCTGACGTTCGCACGCCCTGGACCCGACCCGACGCGATATCGATGCCGGAGACCTCTACGCCCTCTTTCAGCCGCGCCCCGTGGCGCCGGGCCGCGGCCGCGTAACCCGAGGTGACGTCGGCCGGGCTCGCGATGCCATCGCTCGGACAGAACGTGCAGCCGAGGACGTCTTCGACATTCAGCACGGGGACCATCCGCGACGCTTCGGCAGCGTCGACCCAGCGGGCCTCGGTCAAGCCGACCCGATGCCACATCTCCATGTTGTGGCGAAAATCCTCGACCTGTTGAGGAAGCGTCAGGACGAAGAGGTAGCCGATCTGCCGAAAGTCGGCGGGGTGACCGATCTCTTCTTCAAACCCTTCCAGCATCTTCACCGACATACGCTGGAGACGCACGTTGGCCTCCATCGAGAACTGCTGCCGCACGCCACCCGCGCACTTTCCGGTGGATTGCGATCCAAGCGTTTCGCGTTCGAGCAGGAGCACGTCCACGTCGCGCCTGGCCAGCTGGTACGCAAGCGCGCAACCCATGATCCCGCCACCCGCGATGACTACATCAGCGCTTTCCATGACCTTCCGCGACATGGGAGCCGGTGGCGGCGCGGCGGCTCCACGCCATACCCCAAACCTCGAAGATCAGCTTCAGGGCGGCGAAGGTCGTGATGTCGCCGTTGTCGAACGGCGGCGAGACCTCGACGACGTCGAGCCCGATCAGCGTGGCGCGCTCTGCGGCGCTCGACAGGAGATCGAGAGCCTGCCGCGTCGACAGTCCGCCGGCCGACGGGATCTCCGTCCCCGGGGCAAACGCTGGATCGAGGGCGTCGATGTCCAGCGAGACGTGGACCTCTTGGCCCGCGAGCCGGTCCCCGATTCGGGCCATCGACCGTGCCGGCTCGCGCGCGAGCTCCTGCGCCGACACCAGCAGGATTCCATGAGCTGAGATGAACTCCAGCTCTTCGGGGTCGTAATCGCGACCGCCCGCGATCACGACTCGACCCGGGTCAAGGCCCGAGACGTCGAGGGCGCGACGCAGCGCACAACCGCACGTCCACCGGCCCCCGCGCGAGAACTCGCAAAGGTCGGGATGGGCGTCGACCCACAACAGGGAGAGGCCCGGGTGACGTTTGACCTGCGCGGCGAGGGTGGAGATGAAGGTGCAGTGGTCGCCGCCCAAGACGGTGAGGAAGGCGGACGGTGGAATGCTTGCCAGCCGGTCCGCCACGCTCGACCATCCGGATTCGATCTCGGTCCCGGGGTCGAGGTCGCCGACGTCGGCGACGCGCAGCCCTGTCAGCAGCCGGCCGTCCTCGGTGACGGGAGGTATGGCGGCCGACAGGCTGCGAATCCTCTGCGGCGCCAGCGCCGCCCCCTTGCGGTAAACCGCCGACCCGTCGTACGCGATGCCGGCCACGACGACGTCGGCCGTCTCGGGAGATCCGCCCAGCAGGCCGGCCCATGGCTTCAGACCGTCGAGGTTCACTGCGCCAACCCCGCGGGAGTCCGCACCGCGCGCTTCTCAGGCACTTTCAAGATCAACAACGCTCCAATCAGCAGCCATGCCGAAAACACAAAGAAGATCACAGGGAAACCTCCGGGCAGCCCAAAGATCCTGGGCCCGGCGTTGAAGGGATCCAGCAGGAATCCTCCCACGAACCTGGCGATGATCCCAGACCCCGCGGTCGCGATGTTGCTGAAACCCATGAAGAGTCCAGCCTCGTCACCAGGGATCACGTCCTGGATGAAAGCCCAATCGACTGAAAAGAACAAGCCGTAACCGATCCCGATCAGGATCCCGACCAGCGTCGCCTGTGCGGCCAGGTCCGGAACTTTGAGCGCGTCGGCAATGGGCTCGACCATCCGAGGAGGCAGCAGCTCGTAATTGCTGAAGACGAGCATGAGAACGCCGGCGGCTCCCAGCAGTCCTCCAACCAGGATGAACGGCCTGCGGCCGAAGCGATCCGAGGCGCGCGCGGCGGGTAGGGCGACGGCGAACGCGCAGATGATCACGAGTCCGAGCAGTGTGTAGCTGGCGGCGATGGTGGCGCGCCGGTTGCCTTCGAAGAAAACGTTGCTGAAGTAGAAGAAGACGAAGCTCTGCACGCCCACCAAGCCCATCAAGATCAGCAGGCGCGAGGCCATCAGCCATATGAAGGCGGGATATTGAAGCGGGCGAGAAAACGTCGCTTTCAGGGCCTGCCGAAGCCCCGTGAATTGTTCGCTGATCGGTTGCGCCCGATCCGGGATCAGCAGGACGGTGGGCAGCATGGTCGCCAGCAGGAGCCCGCAGATGGTCAGGATGGCGACCAGCCGCCCCGCATGCATGAGGATGAACCCGGCGCCGAGTGTGCCGGCGAGCAGGCCGAGCACGTTCGAGATGCCGTAGTAGCCCGACGCGGTGCCGCGCTCGGCGACCGGGACGACATCCGGCAGGAGGCCCTGGTATGGGCCCTGCGCGGTGTTGGACGCGGTCTGCAGCAGGAAATAGAAGATCACGATCAGCCAGTAGGTCCCCGAAAGGGCCAGGCCGACCAGGAAGATCACGTCGCCGACCGTCCCGATGACGATGAAGGGGCGGCGGCGACCCCAGCGCGATCGGGTGCGATCCGAGATGGCGCCAACCACCGGCTGCCAGACCACCGCCATCAGCGAGCCGATGCCTTCCAGCACGGCGAGGGCGGTGCCTTCGTGTCTCCTACCGACGAACTGGATGACCATGTCGGGGATGATCAGCCCGCCGAGGCTCGTCCATAGGTAGCCGATCGCAACCCAGTAGATCGAGAGGAGCGCGAAGTCGAGGTGGCCGAGCTTGCGCGCCGGGCGCGCGCCGGCGATCAATCCGGTCTATACGGGGGAAGCGACGCTTTGACCGGCCGGTCTTCTCGATAGCCCAGCGCGTACTCGCCCTGGAGGATGGTGTGAACCTCGCGCGTCCCTTCATAGATGATGGGCGCCCTCGCGTTGCGCAAGAACCGTTCGACTGGGTACTCGGCCGAGTAGCCGTACGCGCCGTGCACCTCGATCGCGTCGTGCGCCGCATTGAACGCCGCGTCGGTGGCGTACTGCTTCGCGATCGAAACGTCGCGCGTGTGGCGGGTCCCGGTGTTCTTCATCCAGGCGACCTTGAAGTAGAGGAGCCTGCAGATCTCGTAGTCGCGCGACATGCGGGCGATCATCTGCTGGACGAGCTGATATCGCCCGATCTCCTGGCCGAACGTCTTGCGCTCGCGCGCGTACTTGACCGACGCATCGAGCGACGCCCGCACCGTTCCGGTCGCGCCGGCGGCGACCGTGTAGCGGCCATTGTCCAGGCAGCTCATCGCGATCTTGAAGCCGTCACCCTCATCGCCGATGCGGTTCGCCTCGGGGACCTCGAGGTCCGTCATGAAGATCGAACCGACGTCACCGGCGTGCAGGCCAAGGCGGTCCTCGATCGGCGCGGTGCGCAGCGCCTTGCCGCCGGCAGATCGGTCGAGCATGAACGCCGTGACTCCGCGCGAGCCGGCCTTGGGGTCGGTCTTGGCGAACACGAGCATGAAGTCGGCGGTGTCGGCGTCGGAGATCCAGACCTTCTGCCCGTTCAGGACGTAGCCGTCGCCCGAACGCCGAGCGGTCGACTGCATCGAGGCCACGTCCGAGCCGGCATTGGGCTCGGTCAGGCCGTAGCAGGCAAGCTTCCGGCCGGAGGCCATGGGCACCAGCCACTTCTGTTTCTGATCTTCCGTGGCCCACGTGTAGAGGCCCATCCCGACCAGGCCGACGTGGACCGACAGCACGGTCCGGAAGACGGTGTCGACGTATTCGAGTTCCTCGCACACCAGGCCCAGCGAGAGGTAGTCGAGCCCCACCCCGCCGTAGCGCTGGGGGAAGCAAACGCCCGGCAATCCGATCGACGCGAGCTTGGCGAAAATCTCAGGGTCGTGGCGGCCGGCGCGGTCGTCGGCCTGGATCGTGGGCGCGAACTCGCGGGCGCAGAAGTCGCGAACTGTGGCGACGAGCTGCTCCTGGTCCGAGGTGAGCGCGAGATCCAGCATCTACGCCGGTATTAGTACTACTTCTTGGGTGATGGCGAGGGCGTTGCCGTGCGGGCGGGCGAGGCCGTCGTCGTCAGAGGATGAAGGTCGCCTGGCTTCACGTGACCGATGACCGGCAGATGCTGGCCGATGCTGAGGATGAACGGAGCGGTCCTCGAGCTGTGGAGCTGCGGCTGCAAGAAGTCCGTGTAGATCTGCTGCAGCTGGTGAATTCCGGCGACCGAATCGAGATGAGCCCCCGAAGCTTTCGCGGCCGCGGACTTGAGCGCGTCGAGGTCGGACTTCGAGACCATGGCCGACGTGATCGGATTCGACAGGATCTCCGACTCGAGAGAGTTGACTTGCGACAGCGTGAGGCTCGCGCTCTTCAAGGCCGGCTCGAACGCGTTGTCCAGGGTCACCAGCGCAGAGATCGCCAGATAGACCACGATCAGCGTCACCAGGCCGTGGACCACCACGCCAAGCAAGCCGTCGATCCCGCGGATCGACTCGAGGCGGTGAAATGCGCCACCGATCGCGCCACCGACCGCACCCATGACCACGGCGAGGATCAGGGCGACGAAAACCGCGAGCACCGCGTTGAGATGCAGGAGCTTCTGCATCTCCGTCGTGTACTGGTCGTGGAAACGGAACACCGCGAGCAACGTGCCAAAGAAGAAGATCTCTGCCAGCAGCGGCTGGATCACCCCGCGCTGATAGCCGACGATCAGGGAGACGAGGAGAACCAGGACGACGACCACGTCGATGATCACTGCTGCATCCTCATGCCGCGCTCGGACGCCTGACGGGGAGGCGTGACTCGACCACTAGATAGCCGACGAACATCGCAACGATGCCCAGCGCCTCGCTGAGGGGCTGGGCCGCGTAAACGCCCTTGGTCTGGGCGTAGCTGTGGCCGGCGGCGACGATGAACGCACCTGCAGCTAGAACGGCAAGACCGACCACCCGGTTTCTCGGCGCCCCCGAGCGAGCTGCTTTCCAGGCGGACCACGCTGCGCCTCCGATCAGGAGCAGCGATCCACCAAGGTTCGTGACGAGAGGTAAGGCCGTGGGCACATCGATGGCGCCTCGCGCCGGAACTTGCGCCCTGAGCAGGTGGGCGTCGGTGTGGGCCGCCAGGACCGCGACCAACGCCGCGATCGAGATCAGCACCATCACGATCGTGGCGATCCGCCCGGTTCGGGCGGAGGTGAGGAGCAAGAGCGATCCGAGGCCGAGCCATCCGACGTTGAGCAGCCCGCCGAAAAGGTAGTAGCCCCGATAGGTGGCGTCCGACCACCCGAAGGCCTGCCCGGCCGTCTCGAACAGCGCCGCAGCCGCGAACATGGCGAGAGCGACGGCCCAGATCGCCTGGTAGGGCTTGCGGCGGTTCAGGTACTGGCGGGCCACGACGGCGGCGAAAGCACCGCCGACCGCACCTGCGATCAGAGGGATTACGAACACCGGCGCCATTCTAGAGGCCGGAGGCTCCTGGGCCGTCCACACTCGGCCAGATTCCCCAGCTTCCGCTAGACTCGGGCCAATCTTGGCCCGAACGATCGCCGTCGCCATGCAGAAGGGGGGTGTCGGTAAAACCACCACTGCCGTCAACCTCGGCGCCGCGCTGGCAGAGATCGGCCAGAGGGTACTACTGATCGACCTCGACGCCCAGGGCCACCTCACGCTGTACATGAAGCCGCCCGCCGAAATCGAGAAAACGATCTACCACCTGCTCGTCGACCCCGACACGACTGTGACCGACGTCGTGCAGGAGGCTCGGCAGATGGGCGTCCACTACATCGAGCTTGCCGGCGCGGAGAACCAGCTCATCAACGAGATCGGACGAGAGAGCATCCTGCGCGACAAGCTCGAGCCCGCGCAGCGGCGCTACGACTTCATCATCATCGACTGCCCGCCATCGCTGGACCTGATCGTCATCAATGCGCTCGTTGCGGCGGACGAGGTGCTCGTTCCCCTGCAGGCTGAGTTCCTCGCGCTGCGCGGCATGCAGGAGCTGCTGGTCACGATGGAACGCGTGAAGCGCCGGCTCAACCCGCGCCTCGAGCTGATCGGGATCCTGCCGACGCTCTACAAGCAACGCGCGCTGCACTCGCAGGAAGTCCTCGCGGCCGTACGCGAAAAATACGGGGACAAGGTGTACGACTTCGGCGTGACCGACTCGATACGTTTTGCTGAAACGCCGCTCGCCGGTCAGTCGATCCTTCAGTACGCTCGCGAATCAGATGGTGCGAAGGCATACCGTGCGCTGGCGGCCAAGGTGTTGGAGAATCACAGGGTAGGAGACTGATGCCAACTTTCAAGCGCGTGACACTTGCGGGATCTGAGGAATTGTTCCGGCCGACGCGACCACAGGTCGTTACGGACACGGATGACGTGATCAAGGGCGCCGTCGACCGCCACGTCGAGGTGAAGGAGGTCGTCTACCGGACGATCAACTTCACTCCGGACGAGATCGAGCTGCTGGTCGAAGCCATCCAGGTCGCCAAGTACCCGGACCGCCCCCGGGCTAAGCCGGCGCTCGACAAGTTCGACTCGCTGGACGCGCTGCGCCTGAAGGTTCAGGGACCCCCGGAGTAGCGGCTCAGTACCTTTTTCTCGACCGCCTCCGAAAGTAGCCGTAGGCCCAAAAAAGGCACACGAGAACCAGGACGACGCCGAATCCGACTGCAGCGACCTGCTCCATTCCGGTAAATAGTGATGCGTGGCCAAGCTCTCCATCGTCAAGGTCAAGCTCGATCGCGAGGTCAACGGCTATGTCCTCACCTGCTCGAGCACCAAGGAAGCGGTCGTCATCGACCCAGGGCTGCCGGTCGAGAAGATCGCCGAGCAGCTGAAAGGCGCCAAGGTCCGCTACATCCTGGCCACCCACTGCCACCCGGGCCACGTCGCCGGCAAGGACGAGCTCAAGGAGCTGGTCGGCGGCGAGACCGCCCTTCATTCAGCGGACGCGAAGCAGTTCCTCCGCTCGGCTGACCGCTACCTGGTGGACGGCGACGAGCTCGAGTTCGGCGAGTTCAAGGTCTCGGTGCTGCACACCCCGGGACACACGCCCGGCAGCGTCTGCTTCCTGATCGCCAACCACGCTTTCGTGGGCGATACCCTGCTGGCGGGTGGCATCGGCAAGCAAACGCCTGAGACCGATCTCCGCCGCCAGATGATGAGCATCGGGACCAAGCTGCTCCGCCTGCCGCTCACGACGGCCCTCTACCCCGGCCATGGACCGGCCACGAGCCTCGAGCGCGAGCTGGCGCAGAACCCGATCTTCCGCGGCGCCCCGGCTCCGCGCTAGGCGGAGACCAAGCTCAGGGAAATCTTCGTCACCCCTGAGGTTCCGTTGGCGCCGAGGATGCCGGCGAACTTCGAGTTGCTGTTGCGGCTGAAGGCGGCGGAGAACGCCCCGTTGGCCACGCCGCTGATCTTGATCGTCCAATCGCCCTGGCTCAGCTTGCTCGCGTAGTAGGCCTGCACCTTGTCCACCCCATCGAGCGTCTCCCACTCCATGCCCCACGTGGTCTGACCGTTTGCGGCAAAGGCCGCGCCGGCTGTGAGACGAGCGCCCGTGTAGATCGGCACATCCGTAGGGAATCCTGCCGGTATCGGGACCTGGGCGTCGAGCGGACCTGCGGGTGACGGCGTGGCTTTCGAGCTCGCTGTTGGCTGGGGAGTGCCGGCAGCCGTGCCGCCCGGGATTCGGCATGCCGAAGCTCCGACGAGGATGACGATGAAGACGAGCGCAGCCGCGGTGCGATCAGCCATTTTCATGACTTCAACGCTCGGGACGCACCATTCGACCCGATGCTCGGCCGGCCAGCTTGCTGTCGCGCACGATCGCACGTCCGCGCAGAAAGACATCCCTTATCCCAAAACGGAAGTCCGTGCCGTCGAATGCACCGCGGCGCTGCCTCGACCGCATCATCGCGGGGCGGATCAGAGTCGTGCGATTCGGATCGACGATGACCAGGTCGGCATCGAACCCCGGCGCGATGGCGCCCTTCGTCTGCTGAAGCCCTGCGAGCGCGGCTGGGCCCTCGCTCACCCATCGAGGCGCGAGAGAGAGGTCGCCGAGACGGCTTGCGAGCGCGAGGCAGCTGAGGTAGAGCTGCTGGACGCCCGGGCTCCCCGAGGGCGCCTGCTCGAACGGCCGAGCCTTTTCTTCGTCGGTGTGCGGTGCGTGGTCGGTGGCAACGATCCTGATCACGCCGTTGCCGGCCGCCTCGACCAGGGCTTCCCGATCGGCCGCGGTGCGGATGGGAGGGAAAACCTTCATCGCGGTGCCAAGCCGGCTGAAATCCTGGTCGGAGAGCCACAGATATTGCGGACACGTTTCCAGCGTGAGGTTGGTGCCGCTGCGCATCGCGTCCTGCGCCGCGCGCAGACCAAGCGCGCTGGACAGGTGGGCGACGTGAAGCCTCACGCCGCATTCCCTGGCGATCGCGGCAACTGCCAAGATGGCCACCGCCTCGGCCTCAGCGGGCCGCGCTTCGAGAAGGTCGGCGTAGGCCTCGAGAGGGCGCCGGAACGCGGAAAGGATTGCCGGATCCTCCGCGTGGATGGCCAGCGGCAGCCCGAGTCTCGCCATCGCGGGCGCGAGTCGGGCAAGCGTCCCGTAGTCGGGCGGAGCCTCGAGCTCCGCGTCGTCGGTGTCAGCCGACTGGAGAACCTGCTTGCGGCTGGTGCTGAAGCTGTATCCTCTTTTTCGGGAAATCCTGGGTCGCGACTGTGCACGTGCACGTCGATCGCCCCCGGCATCACGTACATGCCGCGTGCGTCGATGACGGTGGCGCCGACCGGAGTCACGTCGCCGGCCTCGACGCGCGTGATCACGCCGTCCGACACGTGGACGTCTGCCTTGAGCGGGCCGTCCGGTCCGTAGACCGAACCCCCTTTGATAAGGAGGTCAGTCAAGTTCTAGGTCTTGAACCCGGAACAGCGGCGAGTAGGGAATGCCCGCGGTGCGAATGTTCTCCTCGCCGCCTTCGCCGCGGTCCAGCACCACCACCAGGTGGATGACGTCAGCGCCGGCGTCACGAAGCACCTGCGCCGAGCGCAGCGAGTCGCCGCCGGTGGTGACCACGTCTTCGATGACCGTGACCTTGTCGCCCGGCGACAGATGGCCTTCGATCTGCTTGGAGGTGCCGTAGCCCTTTGGTTCCTTTCGCACCAGCACGAGCGGCAGGCCCGTCTCCATAGACACGGCCCCACCCAGCAGCACCGCGCCCAGCTCTGGCGCGGCGAGTCTCTGCGAGTCGTTCGGAACGAGCGCCGCGAGATGCGCGCCAAGCTTTCGCAGCAGAGCGGGATCGGTCTCGAAAAGAAACTTGTCGAAATATCGATTCGACCGCTTGCCCGAGCGAAGGACGAAATCGCCTTTGAGGTAGGAAGCTTTGACCAGCTCGCGCCCGAGCTGGCGCAGCTCGGATGCCCCGGTCTTCACAGACCTAATCTAGCGGATAGATGTCTGCGCCCTTGACGGTCGGCCTGATGCGCGTGGTGATCCACTTGCCCGACAGCGGTTCGCTCAAATCCAAGCGAATGATCGTGGGCGGATTGCTCCAGCGCGTGCGCCAGCAGTTGAAAGTTGCCGCCGCCGAGGTTGGCGAGCTCGACCGCTGGCAGCTGGCGGAGCTCGCCATTGCGACGGTCAGCGGCGACGGACGGCACGCGGACGAGGTGCTCGCCTCCGTCCTCAGGTACATCGAGTCGCACAGCGACGGGGCACGCATCGCCGACGTTTCCACCGAGCTCCTCAAGCTGTGAAAACCATCGATTCGTTAGTCGATGAATTCGAGGCCGGCCTGCCTTTCAAGCTCGACCCGTTTCAGCGCGAGGCGATCGACAAGCTCGAACGGAGTCGAGGCGGCGTGCTGGTCAGCGCCCCCACGTCGAGCGGCAAGACGATGGTCGCCGAGTACGCGATCTTCAGGGCGCTCCAGGACGGTATGAAGACCCTCTACACCACGCCGCTCAAGGCCCTGAGCAACCAGAAGTACCACGACTTCGTGCGCCAGTACGGTGAATCGCAGGTCGGCCTCGTCACGGGCGAGAACACGATCAACGACGACGCGCCGGTCGTCGTGATGACGACCGAGATCCTGCGCAACCTGATCTACGAGGACCCGAAGCGCCTTGATCTCGTTCGCTACGTCATCCTCGACGAGGTCCACTACATCGACGACTTTCCTCGCGGGTCGGTCTGGGAAGAGATCGTGATCCAGGCGCCGGCCACCATCAAGCTTGTCGGCCTGTCGGCGACCATCGGCAACTACAGCGCGATCGCCGACTGGATGGCCGAGAACCGGGGTGGAATGGAAACCGTCTTCCACGACGTCAGGCCGGTCGAGCTGAAGATGTGGGTGGCGATCAACAACCAATTTCTTCCTCTCTTCAAAGGTGACGGTGGCATCGACCAGAGGACGTGGAGCAAAGGCGCCCAGGAGGAGGAGGCCTCATATCGGATCGGCGGATATCGGTCGCTGCCCTCGAACGATCTCCTGCACGTAGTACCGGAACTGCGGAGACTCGACATGCTGCCCGCGATTTACTTCATCTTCTCGCGCCGCGGCTGCCGCGAGGCCTTGCAGCGGTGTTCGTATCACGAGATCGACCTCACGACCGCGGCTGAGAAGGAGGCGATCGATCGGGTGGCGGCCGAGCGGTTGAATGCTCTGACCGACCACGACGAAGAGGCCCTCTTCAGGCGCATGGTCGACGCGCGCCTTCTGCGGCGCGGGCTGGCCGAGCATCACGCCGGACTGCTGCCTTACCACAAGGAGATGGTGGAGGAGCTCTTCCAGCAGGGGCTCATCAAGGTCGTCTTTGCCACCGAGACGCTTTCGCTCGGGATCAACATGCCCGCGCGCGCGGTGGTGGTGTCCTCGTTCACGAAGTTCGACGGCGTCAACTTCTCCCACCTGACCACGGGCGAGCTGACGCAGCTGATGGGCCGCGCCGGCCGCCGCGGCATAGACGTGATCGGCCATGGCGTGATCCTCAAGGAGTCCGACGTCGAGATCGGGACCATCTACGAGGTCGCGATGGGACCGACGCTCGTCGTCGAGTCCAAGTTCCTGCCCAGCTACAACATGGCACTCAACCTCCTGCGGGTGTACACGCCGGCGGAGGCGGAGGCGTTGATGCAGCGTTCCTTCGGCCAGTTCCAAAAACGCCTGGCGGTCGTGCAAACGAAGGAGCGGCTGGCGAACGTTCGTGAGCAGCTCGCCGAACCGCGGCGAGCGCACGAGCTTCAGCTTCCGCTGCCGCTCCAGGAGGCCCTTCGCCTCGACCTCCAGCCGCTGCACGATCCGCCCAGTGGGCCCCATCGACCGCGTATTCCGGCCGCGGCGCCCCCTCCGCTCCGCGCCCGCCTCGCGCCTCAGGCGTCTGAGCTCGATCCTGATCGCGCGCCGGCGGTCCTCGAGCTTGAAGTATTGGGCGACGTCGTCGATCGACAC
>WNFF01005941.1_pt1 | contig 13975 bp, 10 predicted proteins | sample 5400441 | NCBI WGS metagenome assembly WNFF01 (sample SAMN13153345, study PRJNA577476) | soil metagenome | isolation source: 120 cm saprolite under Douglas fir tree site 2 hole 3 replicate 1 | place: USA:California | collected 2015-04-18 | reverse complement strand
TCGCGAATCTTCGCCTTCCAGCCGCGATTCGCCCACGGTTCGGGAAGTGTCAGCGCAAAGGCCACGGGAATTTCTGAGAAAGATGATCATGCATGCTAATATGTCCCTTTGTAGGGTTTTTGTCCAGTAGGACATTTTACATCTGGCTTGATTGCCTCAGGCGGCCGATTGCAAATTTAACTGTTTGGCTGATCGCCAGCTTTGGTATCAAGCGCACGAATTTCAAATCGACGGAGCATCTAGTGATGGTCCGAGAGACCGCCCGCGACGTCGCTGGTTGCAGTGATGTAGATCAATTATTTTCGATTGGAGGAGACATAAAGGAGACAAGCCCTTTTGCGATCTCCTAAGTCAATGATTCGGCTAACAGAATGGATTCAGTCGGTCCAGTCCATCATGGGGGCCACCGATAGCTTTCGCGATATTAATTTATTTTGTCTATCGGTCATCTTCTTCATAACCTACATGGGTGACGAGTTCTATCCGGTCTGCCGGATCGCGCTCGAGGCGTGGCGAACGGCCTGTTCGGGTCCGATAGCCATTGTTGGAATCGTAGCATCATCTGATTGCGTGAGGAGGAGACTGATGTCAGCGCCGAATCATTAGAGTATCATTATTACGTAAAATGGCTAATAATAATTACGGCAAATGGTCAGACCTTATTACGGATATTAGCCATGCCGCCGCGACAGTCACCGATCGAGCAAGCCCGCCGCTGGTGGAAGGAGCGTACAGACGCAGACCACTACGTGGTACCGCCCGAAAGCGCGCGTGGATACTGACAGCTACACGCCCGCTAGACCGGCGTGCAGTCTTCATCGCAAATTACTGGCCCGTTGTGGCCTTGGTTTTGGGGAGATATGAGCCGGCGGCCATCGTAGGACTGGGCGCGATCAAACTCCACCTCGAGGACTTCTCACCTCCTGAGGAATTGCTGGCCCATCAGAGCGCGAACCAGAGCGAATATGCACTTCCGCTGGAGCCGGGCTTCATCATGCGTCTGCGTCCACGCGCCGTTCCGGCTGGAAGATTGAACTTCGTCGATGCCCCTGGTGGGGTCAAGATTCCAATTCTATCTGCTGCCGACGTCCTTTCTACCCTGGACGAGCGCGAGATCAACGCCGGCATCGAACCCGTCTCCGCCTGGCTCAGACATCTCGTGATCCGAACGCCGGACCTGGAAAGTGCTTCCACAGAAAGGCCGCGAGCGGCCACATTGCAGCGGTTGGCCGACATGGCGGGCGCGCTGAATAATGACCCTTTGGCACGTCAGCTCGACTCCTCGGCGCGCCGCATCTCGGCCCGGATTAGTCCGCCGTCGCGAACGGGCGTCGGCACGCGTATTCAAGTTCCACCTGTGCTGCAACGTGCTCCTCGCGGAACTGGCTCGCCTTGGTTGGATGAACAGGCGATGCGGCTTGCGCGCCAAGAAGCAGAAATTCGGGACCTAGTCGGTGCGCAGGTCAAAACGCTTCCAGCATTCTCTTGGCGGGCGTTACAAGGGGGCGCAGAACAGGTGAAGGCTTATGACGCTTATCACAGCACCACCATGGAGGGATATCGAATATCGCGCGAGATTTCCGACGCCATCGTTCGCGGCGAGCCCCTAGCCGATGGGCCACAGGACCGAGAGACTCTCCAAGCGGCGATGGCGATCCAAGGCTACTCGATCGCATTCAGCGAAGTGCTCGCGCGCGCTCAAAGGAAGGCACCCGTCGACACTGACCTGATTCTGGATCTTTATGAGGCACTATTTCGTCCGTCAGTGGATGCGGGCATTACCGATTCGGCCGCTTTGCGCGGCTGGCGAAACTCCAGCGCAAGTCTGCGCGGCTGGCGCCATGTGCCGCCCAATCCGAGAAAGATTCCGGATGTGATCGGTGGCCTCGAACGCTTTGCTGCTCGGAGGGATCTATCGCCGATCGAACGGGCCCTACTCGTTCACCTGGAGTTCGTAACAATTCACCCCTTCATGGACGGCAACGGCCGGCTCGCAAGGCTACTCATGAATCACGTGCTGCTTAGTACAGGTCTCCCTTGGGTCACCATCCGCAGCGACGAACGCGTGCCCTTCTTCAGGGCGATCGAGAATGCCCAGGTGGATGGCGATGCGATACCGTTCATCCGGTTTGTGTGGCACCTCATTCAGCAGTCAGCAACGGATCTGCAGCGCAAGCAAAGCAGAAGAAAGTCTGCTCGCAAAAAACCACGTCGCCGGCCGGCATAACTATTCTTTAGATCCCACCGTGGCCTCGGGCTGGTGCGACAAAAGCCGTAATGCTGCTGCCGCATGGGCGGGCGCAAAGGCGACCCTGTACTTGGTGTGGTGTTGGTTATCGTTTCCCGTGGGCGTTCCACGAGGAATCTTCTGGCTTGTCGTGGGGACGGGCTCCGGAGATTTTCCAATATGACGTGGCCGACGGCGGTATTCGATGCGGGAACGTGATAAAAGCGATGCACCTCGCGTACTTGCGCGTCGAGCGCGCCGCGCATGACCAGCCACATCACGAGTTCGATGCCCTCTGAACCCGCGTGGCGCAGGTAATCGATATGCGGAACTCGGGCGATGGACTCGGGATCGTTCTTGAGGCCGTCGAGGAACCGCAGGTCGAACTCCTTGTTGATCAATCCGGCCCGCGGTCCTTGCAGCTGATGGCTCATTCCGCCGGTGCCCCAGATGTGGACGTTCAGATCTTCATCGAAGGAGTCCACCGCCCGGCGAATCGCCTTGCCGAACTGGTAGCAACGATTGCCCGATGGGGGCGGGTACGCGACCACGTTGACTGCGAATGGTATGACCTTGCAAGGCCAGGCAGCGGGTTGACCGCACAAGAGCGACAAGGGCACCGTCAGACCATGATCGACGTCCATCTTGTTGACGATCGTGAGGTCGAAATCCTGCTGTATGACCGACTGCGCAATGTGCGAGGCAAGCTCCGGATGTCCTTCGACGACCGGTACCGGCCGTGGACCCCACCCTTCGTCGGCGGGAGTGAAACTCGCGGCGCATCCGATGGCGAAGGTCGGAATGATATCGAGGCTGAACGCCGTGGCATGATCGTTGTAGACCAGGATCACCACATCGGGCTCGGCGTCGCGCATCCAGCGCCTGGAAAATTCATAGCCGCGGAATACCGGCGCCCAATAGGCTTCCTGTGTCTTGCCGACCCTTGAGTTAGCCTGCCAGCCCGGCGAACGCCCGCCGTTAAACATCATCTGAGCGTAATCCTCTTGACTCATGCCCGTCATCAGCGCGGCGGCGTACTGAAAGCTCTTGCCGTCGGTCGCGAATATTTTGGCGATAAAATATATGTTTCCGCCGAGCCCGATCATGCCGTTGTAGTCGCGCGCCAGGACCGCGCGCTTTTGCGGCTCGCTCAACGGCCATCCATCGAGATAGACGCGCTCGTTGGCTTTGAAGCGTTCGCGATTCGGCTGCTTCATCAGGGACATGCAGAACATGTTCAAATGGTAGCCGTTGCGGACCTGGTCGGCATCGAAGATGGTCGTTCCGGGAATATCGGCATAGGGCGCGCGCAATAGCGGCTCAGTGCGTATTTCACTCAACTTTCACGGCTTCGACTTCGATGGCGAGTTTGATATCCTGCTTGAAGCCCATTTGCTGACCGTAGTTTATTCCGAAGTCAGCGCGGTTAAAGGTAGCAGAAGCGTCCGCGCCGCAGACTTCCTTCTTGGTCATGGGATTGGGTTTGCACAGAAAGCTGTTGATTACAAGCGTGACCGGCTTGGACACACCGTGCAGCGTCAACTCGCCCTTCACCTCAGTGGGCTTTTCGCCGTCGAACTTGGAGAATTTGCCGATGTAGGTAGCAGTGGGATACTTCGCCGTGTCGAACATCTCGTCGCTCTTGGCGTCCTCGTTCAATTTGCCATGACCGAAATCGAGCGAGTTGGTATCGATTTTCACGTTCACCTCGCCGCTGTGCGCCGCGAGGTCCAGCGTGATGGTGCCGCTGCTTTGTTTGATCGATGTTATAAACGGCCGGTGCTGCGAGCACTGCGCCCGATACCCATGACAGCATCAACGTCGCGAGGGTTTTATTCATGATTACTCTCCTTTCTGGAACTATGAAATGTAGACAAGTTGGAATCGGGCTTTGAAGTCATAGCCCCAGCGTCATCGTCAAACCAATCGTCAGCGGTCGCAGAGTCCTCGCCTGCAGACGGTCATCAAAAGCAAGAGCATGAAAACGGTCCAACAGCGGATGAGAGTTCAACACGTTGTTGGCGAACAGCGATAAATCAAGCTTGCCGATCGTGACGCCGAGACGCGCATTGAGCACATTCGTCGATGGATTCTGGGTAAGCGCCGCGTCATAGCTCAATGTGTCATTCGGATTTTGCGTGGATACGGGTCCTGGATTGGCTGCGTGATACACGTCTTCGAGCCATACATACCCATTGCTTCCGCCATACGTCGGGAATTGATAACGTCCATGCGCCGAAATTGTCCATGGCGACGGTAACACTCCGGCCTGAATGCCTGTGCCACCCACCCAATCGCCCTTGGAAACGACGATGCTCGATCCGGCGCCCACTGTTTCATCGTAGGTGGCCTTGACGTAGCTAACTGTAGTGCCGAACACGAGGCTTTTCGTCAGAGCCGCATCGAGCGCAATGTCGAAGCCATTACTGGTTGCTTTGCCGAGGTTGAAGGTCACGGCAGTTCCGCAACCGTTAATTTGTGCCAAATTCTGAATATTCTTCCAGTCAATGTGAAATGCGCTGGCATCGAGTCGCAATCGTTGGTCTGCAAAGCCCAGTTTTGCCCCAATCTCATAGCTCCACAATGAATCAGAACTGTAGGTGGCTGGTATGCCGTTCGACAGGCCGAAAGCTTGTAAGGCCGCTACGCACGTCGGGGTCGTGGACGGTTGAGAGTTTGATCCACCCGGACGAAACCCCTTGGCCGCGGTCATGTAGTACAGATCGTCCGCGTTTTGCTGCCACGAGACACTTACCCTGGGATTGACCGGGTTCTCGCTCTGGGCTCCCGAATAGTAGTGCGGCCCACCGTTGAAGGGCCCATCCACAGGACTTGCAAACGTGTTGCTCACGTGCTCCGCGCGCAGTCCTGCCGTGAGCCTAAGTTTCTCGGTTGCGCGGTAGGTCGCTTCGCCGAATACGGCAGTCTGTTTATCCGTGAGGTAAGTGTGGCCGGTGTAAAGCCAGATGCCGTCCACCAGAGGAGATCCAAGAGTATCCTGCACCGCTGTAGCCAGCGGCTTACCGTAGTAGGTGTGCAATAACTGCGCGATGTCATTGTTGAAGGCATACTGTGAATCGTGCTGTTTAGCGTTCTCATAATAGAGGCCGACCACCCACTTGAACTTAGCATCCGGCTCCCTGGATGAAAGTCTTAGTTCTTGTGTCCACTTGGTCTGATTGGTAGTCCAATAGGCGTGCGCAAACTCGTCGGGCGGACAGTTGGGCCCTGCCGGTAGACATGGGAGCAATTGCCAGGGATTGCCAAAGAAGGCAAAGGTCTGGTACTCGGTGTAGTCGGTTTCAGCAGTAGCCGCCCGGTCGAAATAGGAAGTTATCGAAGTAAGAGTTATCGTATCTAGTCCCGCCTCGACTTTGAGCGAGGGCAGCGAGAACCTATCGGTAGCAGGAATAGGTGCCTTGAGCCCATCATTGAACTTTCCTTGAGCCGGATTTGAAAGTGATAGGTCGAATAAATCGGAGGTCTGGCGGGACGAGCGTTGATAGAAAATTGCCGGCTGGATCGCCAGCCAATCAGATGGCTCAAATCTCAGCGCCGCGCGAAACACTTTGGCATCGCTGTGATTGGCATTTGACTCGGCCAGGGCGCCGCCAGTACCGGCCACAGTGGTCTGGGTGAAGGGGCCTGCGCCGAGGGGAGGCGTAACCAAGTCCACATAACCGCCATCCTTGCGGTACCACGCGCTGATCCGAATCCCCACCTTATCGTTGATCAACGGCCCGCCGAACGCCGCGCCAGCTTCATAGCTCGGCGCACCGTATTCTGTCGTACTGACTTCCGATCGAACGTAAGCGCTGTAATCTGTGAGATTCGGCGTCGGCGTAATGAATCTTATCGCTCCGCCTTCCGCACTGGCGCCGAACAGTGTGCCTTGAGGTCCGCGCAGTACTTCGACGCGCTCCAGATCAAAGGCTCGCGGGAATGGCGCGCCGGCGGCAGACATCTGGTCGGTTCGCGAGTCCAGCGGCGTATCGTCGAGGTAAACGTTGGTGGTTGAAGCGCTGGTGGAAGAAGAAATGCCGCGCACGGCAATGTTAAATTGCGGCGTTCCAAAGCCACTGCTCTCCTGGAAGTCCACACCCGGCGTCAAACGGGCGATGTCACCCAAAGTGTGTGCGCCACTGGCGTTTAGATCCGCTTGCGTGTACGCCGTGATGCTGATCGGTACGCGCTGCAGTGATTCGTTGGTTTTGGTGGCGGAAACCACAATCTCCTCGAGTGCGATGGGTGCTGTGGATATGGGCGGCGAAACGTCCGCAGCGCGCCCTGTACCGGAATGAACGCCGCACCCACAGGCGATTGATAGCCCTAGTAATCGGGTAAGCAGATTTCGCTGAGGCATAATTAGATTCTCCCTAAAGATCAACGATGCTCACAGGCACATCTGGAGTTGGAGGGCGATGGAATTGGCGTCTTTAGAGTTTGACCCAGAGCCGTCGTCGCCCAGAGCGGCGAAAATGGACTTGCGATACCACCCAGATACATTATGTTCTTGGACATTTGACCCCCCTGCTTGTGGCTTAATTAGGATTGACCGCTGTTCAGTTTTTCCTGGCTATGTTTCAATTCTCGGCAAACACCGGCATCGAAAATTGCGCACCCGATCGGATGCCAGATGACCAGCGAACGGTAACGGTCTTGGTGCGCGTCCAAAATTTGAAGGAATCCGGGCCATGCTGGTTGAGATCGCCAAATACCGAGCGCTTCCAGCCGCCAAAGGAATGAAAGGCTAGCGGCGTCGGTATCGGGACATTGATTCCGATCATGCCGACTTGAACGCGCGAGGCGAAATCGCGCGCGACGTCGCCGTTCTGCGTGAAGATCGCCGCGCCATTGCCGTAGTCATGGTCATTGGCAACCTTAAGGGCGTCCTCGTAGGCGGCACAGCGCAATACAGTCAGTACGGGGCCGAAGATCTCCGTGCGATAGATTTCCATGTCAGGTGTGACGTGGTCGAACAGGCACGGACCGATGTAGAAGCCATGTTCATAGCCTTGGCGGCTGAATACGCGGCCGTCGACGAGGAGCTTGGCCCCCTCCCCTACACCGCGATCGATGAGACCGAGAATCCTATCGCGCGCCACAGCCGTGACCAGCGGGCCGAAATCCGCCTCGCTGTCGGCATAAGGGCCGACAATCAATTTCTCGATGCGCGCCGTGAGCGCCTTGACCAGCCGTTCCGCCGTCTCGGCGCCGACCGGTACTGCAACAGAGATGGCCATGCAGCGCTCTCCGGCAGAACCGAAGCCGGCGCCGATGAGTGCATCGGCCGCCTTGCCCACATCCGCATCTGGCATGATGATCGCGTGATTCTTGGCCCCACCAAAGGCCTGAACGCGTTTGCCATGCTGTGCTGCCGTCGCATAGACATGGGCCGCAACCTGTGTCGACCCAACAAAAGAAACACAGGCGATGTCGGGATGCGCCAGGATGGCGTCCACCGAATGCCGATCGCCGTTGACGACGTTCAGAACACCGGCGGGCAGTCCAGCCTCGTTCAGCAGCTCGGCCAAGCGCAAGGGCACCGACGGATCGCGCTCCGAGGGCTTCAAGATGAACGCATTACCCGCCGCGATCGCGGGGGCGAACATCCACATGGGGATCATGGCGGGAAAGTTGAAGGGTGTGATTCCGGCGCCAATGCCCACAGGCTGATGCATCGAATACATGTCGATCGCTGGTCCGACACCCTCGGAAAACTCCCCCTTGATCAGATGCGGCGCGCCGACCACGAATTCGACGACGTCAAGACCGCGCCGGATATCGCCCTTGGAATCTTCGATCGTCTTGCCGTGCTCGCGCGAAAGGCGCTCAGCCAATTCATCCATGTTCCGATTGACGAGATCGGCGAAGCGCATCATCACGCGCGCGCGGCGTTGCGGGGTCTGCGCCGCCCATGAGGGCTGTGCCCGACGCGCAGCCGCGACGGCGGTTTCGAGTTCCTCGGCAGAAGCCAGAGCAACATGAGCTTGGACCTCGCCAGTCGCCGGGTTGAACACCTCTCCAAATTGCCCGCTGCGCCCCGCCGTGTGCACGCCGTCGATGAAATGTCCGATCTCAAGCACAGAATTCTCCCTGGCTCGTTTGGTCTTAGCGCAATGGCAAATCGTTGCAGGACGCCCAGGCACCGTGCACCTGATAAGCATTGCGGAAGGGCAGGAGGACGCGCGCACATTCCTGCATCGTTTGCGCGTCGACAATCACCAGTTCGCTCCGCATTTCCTTTAAATTGTGCGCGGTCCCTAATAGGTAGCCGTCGCCTTCCGCTGCGTCCGGCGCCCTCGGCACAAAGGTTGGCTCCTGAAGAACGTGGGTCCGGCCGGCGAAGTAGGATTGGACGGCACCCGTAACGACGTCGAAACGACCAAAACTGTTAACGGGGCGCAGACGCGGATTATCGGGCAGTTGGGCGTCAAACGGCCGATCGGCATCGGCGTATTGCACGAAGATAAATCTGTTCGGTGTTGTGGCGAGACGTTCGTCGATTCGCGTGAAGCTTGTCACGTCATGGCCGAAAAGCAGCTCCTCGCGCGGCTGCGGACTATTGCCGCGCAGGTCGAATGTGAAGCGTCTGATGGTGAAGATGTTCATGGTGAAGGGCGCGCCGTGCACATCCTCGAACCAAGGCCACGTGTTGCCATCCGCCGCCGGCGCATCCATCGTCAGGACTTCGCCGTTGTTCCAGGCGTTCGCGGTATGAACGATCGAGCGCTCGGGCCCTTCGAACCAACGGATGTCCGAGGCGGCGCCGCCACGCGGGATCACGGCGTAATAGGATGGCCGCTTCGAATCCCAGGCCCAGTGCGGGCGCCCGCTTGCCAGCCGCTCCTCGCTGGTCACCGTGCCGCCGCCGGGGATGACCACATAGTCCTTCGATAGCGCCATATCGTGTAGCATCGAGGGATAGGGCACCTCGAACCGCACTTCCCAGGCGATCCGGCCCATCCGGTCGAATGAATAGAGGTAGACGTCCTTGCTCGCGAGGCCGGTCGCCTCGTAGCCAAATGCAAAGGTCTCGCCCGTCGCCGGATCTAATTTGGGATGCGCGGTGAATGTCTGACTTTTCCACGCGCCGTCGAAGTCGGTCGGGCCGAGCGTCTCGAGCGTATTGGGGTCGATTGCGTAGGGGAGGCCCTCCTCCTTGGTTGCGTAGAGCTTCCCAGCAAGGATGACGGGTGTGGTATTCGCCGCGGTGCGCCGCCCGGGATGGTCGATATCGCGCACCTCCGGATCGTCGGTATAGGGATTGCGATAATAGCCGTAGAGCTGCCGCCGCGCCGCGTGCTGCCGATTGTAACGGTCGGTGCGGACGTAACGTCCACGATAGTCGACCGATCCGTCCCTGAAGCGGAACATGCTGATGTAACCGTCGGCTGCGAGACTTGCATCGTCGGGAAACTTTGGCGGGTAAATCCAATCGCCATGCAGCCGGTAAAAAGCGCCGTTCAACTCCTTCGGGATCGCTCCCGTGGCATTGCAGTCGATCACATCGGCCTCGAACCGGGTAGGGGCGAAAAAGTCGGGCGAGGGCAGATGCGGTGAAGGATTGGCCATGGTCTTACCTCAAATCCGATCAAGCCGACACGACGCGGGTTGCGTAACCTCGGCTGAGATGTTCGGCGATGAACGCCTCGTTCAACTCCACGCCCAATCCCGGCCCTTCGGGTGCGAACATTTTGCCCTTTTCGTAGCGAGGTCCGGTGAGGGCGATCTCGTCTTGGAGGTTTCCGTCGGATTCAAAGACGTCATGCACCGACAGCGGGCCGCAATTCTCCTGAACGAACCTGGATGCCCATTCATCGGCGACCAGCAGATGCGCCGTGGGACTGGCTTCAAGTCCAGACCCCGGCATGCATCCGCACATCACTGCCATCCCGGAAAGGCGCGCCAACGCCAGCCAGCGCTGGGACTTCAGCAGGCCACCGGCCTTCTGCGTCTTGATGAACAGACCGTCCGCCGCCTGAAGATCGATGATTTGCTTGATGTGGTGCAGCTCGCGCGCCGCTTCATCGGCGAATACGGGCGTCACAACTTTCTGCCGTAGTCGAGCCATGCCCTCGATGTCCCAATAAGGCAGGGGCTGCTCAATGAGCTCCAGATTGGCGGGCTCCATCTTGCGCAAGGCGTGCAGCGCTTGGTCGTAGTTCCACATTCCGTTGACGTCCATCATCAGGCGCACGCCATCGCCGAGCGCCTTGCGCATCTCCAAGGCCAATCGGATGGAGCTTTCGGTATCGGGAAGGGTCTTCAGCTTGATCAGCTTGAAGCCGACGCTGAGCGCCTTCTTCGCATCGTCGACGAGTTCTTCTGCGGGGCGGGCCATCAGCACGAAGCCAAGATCGATATGGTCGACCGTCTTGCCGCCGAGCAACTGATAGACGGGAACGCCCAACGCCTTGCCTTTGATATCGTGAAGCGCCGCATCCACCATCGATTTGGCATGATGGTTGTCGCGCACGAGGACGTCCATGCGGCCGACGATCTTTTCGATCTTGGTCGGGTCCTCGCCGATCAATATCCGTGGTGCGATCTGGGTGGCGATTATCCCGGAGATCGAGTCTTGGGTTTCTCCGTGGTAAAACGCGGATGTGTCACCAGAATCGGCAATTCCGACTATTCCTGTGTCGGTAAATATCTTCAGTACAATTGAATCGACTTGTCTGATATTGGTCGTTGCGATGATGATTGGCTTGACCAGCGGTGTGGTGACCGCGATGCATTCAATACGGACGATGCGCATAGTCTTGCTCCTTATCCCATTGCTCATTTCAGCGACCTCGAAAAATATAGTTTAATTAATAAAGTATACTAATAACATAAAGAACAGGAATATCAGATTCCCGGTGTTAGTTGCGTTACAGGACTACGAAGTAGTGAAAGAGGGAATAGTCGGCATGTTTTCCCCCGCTGCCCACGATGACGGATCGGGCGAGCCAGTCATGTGGTCCCGGCGACGTCTCGAAGACAGGCGACAGACGGAAATAGTTGCTGGCTGGGTCCACCTCTTCGCCGCGATTGATCCTTTGCTGGATCTCGGGCGTCGCTGCACGGGCGAAACCGCGATTGGTCAACTGGATCAGCCCGCCGTCGCGTGCACGAAGCAGATAGCGAGCATCGAACACCACTACGCCGTCGGCGCGGAACAAGGGCCAATCGCCACCGCTGCCGGCGACAACCTCCCCTTCCAGCCGCGGCCCGGTGACGGCGCCACCGAGGATCGGGACGAACCCCCGCGATTCACCTGTCGGCAGCGGAAAGCGCAGACGTGGTCCTGGGGGAAACTCCAGCCTGACGCTGAACACAAACTCAAGGTTTGGTGTGATCATCGACCATCCTCCTAGACCGAGAGAGTTGCACGTCTGAGCTTGGCATCTGAATCGACGTGAGTTGTAACTTCGGCTGCCATCGCACCGGGTCCTTCAACTGATTTATATATTAAACTAAAATACATTGCAAGGGGTCTTTGCGTACCCCATTAGTTCTACTTAGTCAGGTTGAAAACGGATCATGACAGCAAGGTTTTCTAGAGATTCAGGGTTGCAGATTCGATCGAGGCCTGCCGCTTGCGATGTCGCTCGTGCAGCTGTCGTATGACCTCGTCAGGATCGCTGCGCCGATCGGGCATGGTAGTAGCTATCAAGATTTGGATGTCATAACAGCTCAGCAGTGGATGCGACTCAGCGTGATCGATGCGGGTCTCCAACATAAATTGCGTCGCCATCATCACCAAGGCCATGTGACGATGCCAGGACTGCCATTGACGGGCTTGATACTGCGCCATGCCAACATGGCTCTTCGCATCCTGAAAGGCGCGCTCGATCCAGAAGCGTTGCGCCTGCATCTTGGCAAGCTTGGTAACGCTTGTTTCAGGGGCGGCGTTGCTCAAACTGTATTTGATCGTCGCGGGGGAGTTGATTTCCCGGCGCACGATCAAATGCCAGCATCGCGCTACGGGACTCTTTCTATCCCACAGCCACACGCGCCGATGCAGCACCTCGACGACCAAGTCTCCTTTGGTCGTGCCCCTCAAGGTCTTCTTTCGCCAAGCCGACGCCGGCTGACGCTTGACCCATTTGCGCACCTCGAGCGCATGCGCGTTGCTGTGATAAAGCAGGCGTTTGCGGCCAAGGCCGTCTTTCTGCGCCGGAAGATACAGAGCCGGATCTTCCAAATAAATGAGCCGATCCGCATGTATATCCGCTACAAACACCTCGCCCTGGTCTTCCAAGGTTTGCAGCAGCGCAAAGGATTGTCCGTACAACCCATCCATGCCCACCCACTCGAAGCGAACCCCGCTTTGCCGCGCGTGCAGCACGATCTCGAGCGCCAATTCAATTTTAGTTTTGTGAACCCGGTGCGCCTGGGGGATATCCGCCTCCTCGCATCGGCGCCGATCGGAAGTCCATTCTTCGGGCAAGTACAATCGCGCGTCGATCAAGCTCACGCGATCCGCCTGACCGAGGGCGCCAAAAACACCGACCTGGCAATTGTCCTGCTTGCCCAAGCGGCCGTTCCATTGACGCGCAACCCCCACGGATTTTTCGCCTTTCTTTTGAAAGGCACTCTCATCCACGTAAAGCCCCGCACCCACCTCGCCGCCCACCCAATGATCGGCATTCTTCGCCACCTGATCCATCACCGGACGATAGTCCCAGGCCGAGTGGGTGAGAAAATTCTGCAGCACCTGCTCATCGCTATCGGGTACCGCTTCGGCCATGCGCTCCATGTTTCGCTTCTCCGCCTGCATCAGCCCGCACAAATACTGCCGCGCCGTCGCCGCAACACAATGATTACCAGAGCGAAAGAGTGCATCGAACGAGTGAGAGAATTTTTGATACCTACCGCCCAAATTATTAAGCGGTCGATCATTGCGAATCCTATTTTTTAAGCCAATTTTCGGTAAATCTGCACTTCATCCTATTTACAATTTCGAAAACAGAGGTCTTCAAATGCAGCTCAAGCATAGCCAATTCTTTAAGACTTTCATACGCTTAAACGTGACTAAGTAGAATTAGAGATCGATCTGCATTTCGATCCGTATTCGGATTCAGCGACCTCCGACTACGAGGAGATTCGGCAGGCAGTTGAGGGATTGAATATTCGCGCTCTGCTCGACATAGAAATCAGTAAGGCACAGCCAGACTCATTCCTCGTAGCGCAGATTGGCCGGACGCTAAAATTTCAGTCGCCGGCACTCGCACTCGGGGTATGCGGAACGTTACTCTCCGAGACCAACTTACATGCGTTTAGAGCGTCTTTGTCCACTATATGGCGGGGGATTGCGGCTGTCCGTGCCACTGAGGACTTCAAGGGAATTTTTAGCGACCTCGATCATCTGTTGGATATTGTCCCGGAGCATTCCGCGCATTTGCTCCAAGCCGAGAGTAGCTGCTTACATTATCTCAGGACAATACGGTTCCGACGAACGGATAAGCGTGCTCAATATTTACGCGATCTCTACCAAAATGCTTCGTCCGTATCGGTTAGGCGCGCTTGTATCGACTGTTGGCGTCTTTGGAAGGATCGCTCATCATTTACTCGAGAGAGGAATAAATGGAATTCGATGCCAGAAGAGGCGAAGAGAATGATGTGGTTAGCTGCCGGCGTATTTGGCGATGAGGGCGAAAAATTCCGCCTGCAGGTAAAGAGCAGCGTCCAACAATCTTGGCGTGTCAACGCGGAGCAACAGGGGCAATCGGACTTTGCGTCCATTTACATAGATTGGGC
>WNFF01006304.1_pt1 | contig 13976 bp, 10 predicted proteins | sample 5400441 | NCBI WGS metagenome assembly WNFF01 (sample SAMN13153345, study PRJNA577476) | soil metagenome | isolation source: 120 cm saprolite under Douglas fir tree site 2 hole 3 replicate 1 | place: USA:California | collected 2015-04-18 | reverse complement strand
AGATGACGAAGACACAGGGATCGGGTATCTGGCCGTTCTGCCAGATAGAATGCTGCTTGAGTTCGACTTTGGGATGAACTTCTTGTGCCATTAAGCGCTCCTCACTGTTCATATTTTGATGTTGATATTAAAGAGTATAACGTACCCGGGAAGATTCGTATATGGTATTTGTCTCGCTGTGTGCGGTGTTTTTTGTTAAAATTCATGTTGGAGGAGTCTATTCAATGAAAAAGATAAGCCAAATCACAGCAGAACTGTGACGTATTTCATAGCTACCTTTCCCACCAGCAAGCATAATGCACCCTTGCATCTATCCATAAGGGCTAAACTTCCTTTTTTTCTCCCAGTACTTCGTTCTTGCATAGAGAGTTCTCCAGAGAAAGGTGAAAAATGAGAATTTCCTATTCATCTCTCGAAAATCAGCAAGTTTCTCTCAGAAGAAGGTGGGCCGATTATAGTCAAAAGGTGACGGCTTCTTTAGAGATAAAGAAGCCGAAAGGCCACCTGCTTGTGCTTGATGGAGTGAGAGCTGCGGCCTGCCTGGCTGTGCTGTTACATCATATTGTTTATCAAATCGTTTTACCCGCACATTGGTCCGGCCTCTGGAAACCCTCAGGAACAATTCAAGTGATATTCGCTGCTCTCCTCAGTTTTGGCGCATCAGGGGTAATTCTCTTCTTCCTGCTTTCTAGCTTCCTCTTATTCTTGCCCTTCGCCAGGGTGTTGTTATTTGATGGACAATGGCCCTCCGTCTCACGCTTTTATATCCGCCGCCTTTTTCGCATTCTTCCAGCATATTATGTCGCAATTATTCTCATGGTTCTTTTTTTTCATCCCGAATTTTTGCAGGCTGCGAATAGATGGAAGTTATTGGAATTTTTCACATTTAGTATGCAAGCTCAGCTACCAGCACAGTTGAACGGCCCATTCTGGACAATGGCTGTTGAGTTTCAGTTTTACATGCTTTTACCACTCATCGCGTGGATACTCAGCTTAGTCGTTCGTCGTGGCACTCTCCGCTGGCGTATAACCAAACTGGTTAGTTGTCTGCTGGTCATACTGGGATGGGGGCTATTATCGCGTTGGTGGGGACTGTTTGTTCAACCATCTGCCACCAGTTTCCCACAGAACATCTTAGCAGCTCTACAACCATATTATTATGGCGATAACGGAAAGTATTTTGAGTCTTTCGCTGTAGGAATGTTGCTCGCCATCCTCTATGTTTACATACAAAATGCTCCAAGGGGAGAAATTTTGCGTAAAAAGCTCCAGCGCTGGAGTTCCCGGATGTTTCTCATTGGACTGCTCATTCTGGGCTTCCTCGCAATATACGTATTTTGTGTTCCCAGCCAGTATGGGGCAGCATTTGTTTTCCTGGATCCCTATAGAACGATGCTTAGCCAGATATACGCACAATGGCAATCCATAGGTTATTCCATCTGCTATAGTCTTTGTGTGTGCGCCCTGTTGTATAATTCTGGCCGGCTCAAACGGCCATTTGAGTGGTCTGTCTTACGTTGGATCGGCCTATTTTCTTTCAGCCTGTACATGTGGCATTTGCCCCTTCTCTTCCTGTTTATGAATATAATGAGTCAACAATTCCAAGGGGTGGGACATAGAGTTCAATTCGTTGCTCTGCTGGCCTGGGTTTTCTTTGTCATCTTTCCCATTTCACTAACCCTCTATCGCTGGATTGAAATGCCCGGAATGCGATTGGGTGAGACGCTTATTCAGAAAATCGAAAAGTTGAAAAAAGGAAAACCGCCAGTTATATCCACACGTACCCCCATACAGGAGGCACCTTCCACACCAAGTGAAGTGGAAATGCAGAGATCATCTCTTTGACGGATTTCTGAGACAATATGGTGCAATTTAATAAGGAGGTTATGTTCGTGCCTTAACTGTATCACTTCCATTGATACCTCGGAGTGTCACCGATATGCTCTTTAGCCTAAATGTCTCAAAATGCAGCGCACCCAGGGTAATAGTATAAGGTGACTTCACGAGAAACTGCGAGGTGATGCTGAACGAATGAGCTTTTATATCATTTTGAGAGATTGGGAATGTGGCCACCAGTTGATCGCCAGCACGTACGGAAGTGAGTAGACACGTGCTTTGTGTGCTTCTAGCGCTATGAAGGTCCATAACGTAGTTGTAGGTGGTACGAGACGCAGGTTGTTCGCTATGCAGTAATGTCCAGCGGCTTATGAACATGGGGGGGAATCTGAGTCCCAGTTGTTGTACCTGTGAGTCGATCAGTTGTAACTGGCCTGCAAATCCGGCGCGTGTGGCAGGTTGTGTAAATGGCCTGGGCGTCACGATATACAGTTTAAAAAGCGTAGATCCCAGAACTGGCGGCTCATCAACTAAGGTGGCTGTGGCGAAGTGACTGAGAAGAGCGAGGGCCAGTGTATCAGTCGATCTCGTTAGCATGACGGCGGAACCTTCGCCGGGTGAAGGAAGCACCAGGCAGCTTGTGGATTCGAAAAGGGTTGCAGGTGTATGCATTTGACTGGCGAGATACGGGAATCCTAAGAGCAAAGAATCATAATCATCCGTGGTGGAAAGCGTGACGTATACCCTGCTGAGATGGTGTTCCTGCGCGACGCGGTCAGCCTCTTGAAATGCATGCTCAAGTGAACCGATGTCGTTGTAGCCAAAAATATGATTATTGATTCCGTTCGTTGTATCAACGAGCGATGCTGAGCTTCCTAACAGTTGTATTACAAGAATAAACGCGACCAGGGCGTATGTTGCGTAGCTTACTTTGTTCCATAGTTTTGCGGGTTCTTGCCAGCGGAACCGGGAAATCAGGCGGGTGAGGAATATGCCTATGAAAATAAATGGTCCTGGAACAATCATGAGAAGGTAATGCAACTGAATGGGCGGCCCATGACGTGTGAGCGCCAGTACAGGAACGATTTGCCAGAGCAACAGCAACAGAAGACCGCACGCTTTCGGGTCTGCGCGCAGGTTCGTCCACCAGTGACGAAGTCCAGAAAAAAATCGCGCAACAGCGGCAGGCTTCTTTGGAGGAGCTTTTGCAGCCTCATCTTGCCTGACCTTATCCTGGGGCCTTAACAGCGAGCCGACCGCTAATGCAAATCCCCCCGACAAGCATAACTCCAGGATATAACGCATGAAAACGAGAATGGGCAGCAGTTTGAATACTGCCGAGTGAGCGCTGCCTGTTGGATCATAATAGGTGCCGTGAAGAAACTCATTGTCATTGTCATAATAGGCATTGAGGAAGCGTTTATAGAAGGTGAAAGCGCTATCATCGATCACAGGGGGTCTCTTTGTAACGATGAGAGTCACAGGGATATCAGAAAATTTCGAAGTAACTTCCCATACAAGGAATGGAGCGTAGATAACCAGCAACGAGATAAAACCGAAGACAATATCGCGCAGCCGTATGGTTTTGGGCGCTAACAAGATGGCGACAAGTAGGGGTACCGCCAGCAAAATAGTGATTTCGTGCAACTGGACCAACACTCCTAGCAGAAGCATGGCCGGGAAGAGCCATCCCTTACGTCGCTCTACAGCACCCCAAAAGAGCGCAAACATAAAGAGCACGGTGAAAGGGGCTATTAGACTTGGCTGCCAGATAAAGCGACTGAAAACGATGGTGGTTTGGGCAGTTGCATAGAGCAGTGCGGCTATCGTTGCCGCAAGACGACCAAAATAACGACGGGTAAAGATGTATGTGAGAAGAACTGCGGCGACATTGAATAATGCCGTCATCACGGTAGCCCATAATGGGTCGGGGCTGAATAAGGCCGGGATCATGAGAAAATAGACGGCCATTGGCGCATTCGCAGTATGAATTGAAGAGCCATTGCTGGTCGCTGGAATCAGGCTATAATGCACGGCATCATAGGCCAAACGCAAAAGGAAAGTCTGGTCGCCGGAAAACTCGGACGTATCAAGCCTGTACAGGCGAAGAATGCCGGCGATGAGCAGGATAATATAAATTTCCCAGTAACCCTCTCCTCGTTTCTTCCAGGACTTTTTGAGGAGATTCAAACGACCGTCTTTCCATGGAAGGAAAGATGAGTGACGTGCTACACGAACCATGATTCGTCATCTTTCTGTCGAAGAGGGTGCTCTCCGTTCACCTGTTCGACCAGTTCATAGATGTTGCGCTTCGAAAATTAGATCAGAGCGTGCATGGCAGCTTTGCCGTGATAATGTTCTCAGGCACCGTTGTGTTACCCAAGATTCGTCACAGGCGAGTATAGTACGAGAGACAGCGATATGCAAGTGTTTCTCAACTAAAGTAATGCCCTCGTGTAGTAATTGGTCGCTGCTCGTACGAGTAGTATGATATCATGCAATTCAATCGGGTCGAAACAATATCTATTTAGCAGGAGGACAGGATAGCGCGTTATGATTATGATCCCAGATTTGCGCAGTCGCTAGGCTTTCTTTGCGGTCGGCGCCTGGGCTAGTTTGGTGGTCTTTTTCTGATTGAGTTGTTTGTTTGCTTGTTGCAAGCTTTTGTTGGTACGCTCGCGTGCGACCAGGAATGCCAGCCCTACACAGATCAACGCGGGGAAAAAGAGCGCGATAAATAGCGGTGCTTTGATCGAAAAGAACAACAACTGGAATATGGGGACAAGAAGAATGAGGACTGCCGACATAAACGTCACGACGAGCGTCCAGCGTGCTTGCAGGTGTTTACGTATGGTATCATAGCGAAACTGCGCCTGCTGGCTGATGCTATTTTGTAGTGCGAGCAAGTTCTGGCGTTCGGCGGAAATTTTTTCACGCTCATTTGCTAACTCCTCCTCGAGCAATGCAGCTTTATATTGCGCCTGGCGCATCAAGGAGAGTAGTTCGGCTACGTGCTGGTCTTCGGTCTGCTTCACCTGAAATTCGAGGGTCTTTGCTACGTCGCGCAGTAATGCGGGGGTGTGCTCGGGGGAGAGGACGAGGGTGCGCGCGGCCTCTTCGACCATTCTGGTTGCTTCTTCCTCGACTGTATCATGAAAGGAGTGGTAGAGTTCCTGGTAGCGCTGTTCCAGCACTTGTTTAGCTTCCTGAAGCTGGTTGCGCTCGTCAATCATTTCATTGATATTGATCACGTACTGCTCGATAACATCGTGGTGTCCGCGGTGAATGGCTTCGATTTCTTGCTCTAGTTGGGCTTGGGTCTGCTTGTGCTGGTAGGCGAGGTGCTGGAGTTCGTCCAATTCCCAGCGGAGTCGCTTGTTTTCTTCACGCAATTGCCTTACGGCGGTTTTCCCGTTTTCGCCATTGGTATACGTCAAAATGTCGGTGTTTCTTTGCCGCTTTTCGTTGATAAGCTCGCGGCGGCTGGCGGCACGAAATGATCGCTCAATGGGTCCGGTTGAGGTATAGGTGGTGTCATCTGATGATAACATAAAGTCGCTCCCTCGCTAAAGCAATCTCAGGGCAATAGCATAAGACGCCTGTTATGCAATTGTTGCAATTCAGATAGTAAACTCTCCCTACTGCAATTATGCATGCATTTGCATAATTTTTCAAGTCTATTCACTCATAATTCCTGTTATTCCCCGCCCATCCGCCCTTTTGGAGGGAACCAGGGGGAAATCGCTGCCTAAATGGCGGGCAAGAAATTGTTGCAATACGCGGATATACTCTTGTGGATCGTGTCCATAGGCTCCGCAGTGGCTGGCCTCCTCTACAAAGTAGGTTTCCACGGGGATGGTGTATAGCTGTGCCTGGGCAGCAATTTGGCGGGCGTGCGAGATGGGAATAGCGCGGTCCTGAGCGCCATGAATCAATAGGATACTCGGATAGGGTTGGCGAGTGGCGCCTTTTGATTGGGCTTGCCAGCGCTTAAAACTCGCTGCCGGACGGGCGATGAGGGCATGGCCGAAGCGCAGGCGGAAGATGACTTTGCTGGCAGTTAGCGTGGCCCAGGAGAGCGCGGGAAAAGTACTACGCAGGCGGCGCAGTGAGGGTACACTTGCCAGTTGCCAGCGGACGAATTGCCGTAGTATTTCGTCTAAGCGCGCGTAAGGACTATCGGCGACGATGGCGGCGACGCCAGGACGGGGTGATGTGAGCAGGGCGATAGATGCGCCCATAGAGAATCCATGAATGACAATTTTGCCGGGAAGTGTCTCAGGTTGCCGGCCGGCAACAGCTAAGGCTGCTTCCAGGTCGTGCACCTCTGCATTGCCGCCACTGGTGGCTACACTTTCGCTCTCTCCGTGTCCGCGGAAGTCAAAGAGCAAAATGTTATAGCCATATTTATACTCCAGGGCTGCGACAGGACGCAGGTAGGTGCGGGTAACACGGTATCCATGACAGAGGACTATCGTGGGTGCTGGATGCGGCTGCGCCCAAAAATCTCCGCTCAGCAGTTTACCGTCGCTTGTATGGAAGAGCAGCGAGCGTCGTTGCGATGCAGGTGGTTCGGGTTCTGGATGGGGCAGCTTCCAGGTGAAAAGGTCACGATCTGGCAGTGCATGTGGGCGAGAGAGTTGATTGACGAAGCGGTGAGCAAGTAGGGCCAGGCCACTCGTGGCAGCTATACTGAGTACGCCCATACTGCCTGCTACGCCAAGTGCCAACCTGTGTCGATCAAACATAACAGCTCCTTGACTATTGGCTTTTATTGTGTCGCTGCTCCATTAGATCGAATTGGGGCTTGAAAAGTGTCAGCCAATGCTATTGCAATGCGAGTCTGCTTGCTCAAATTATTGTATACTATGCTGTAGAGGTAGAGCGTTGTATGCGGAAGGAGATGCCAGCTATGACTACTGTTGCTCGCCAGGGTGCCCCCGAATTTCCTACCGTTGTAGGAAATATGCCGCCGTCCACGCGGGACGAGATGGATACTGCCGTACAGTCGCTGCAGGCGCATAAAAATGAGTGGGTTGCTTTGCCCCTCAAGAAGCGCATTGCCCTGTTGGACCGTCTCATGGCCGACTTTGCGGTCATTGTGCCGCGCTGGGTTGCCGCGTGTGCCAGGGCCAAGGGCATCGCGGAGGATTCCCCCTTAGTTGGTGAAGAATGGGGCGCGGGCGCGTGGCCTGTGCTCAAGAACATGCGCCTGTTGCGGCAGGCGCTTGTCGATATCGAGGCACACGGGCGACCCAGGATACCAGGGCCGGTCAGGACGCGACCGGATGGTCAGGTCAGCGCGCAGGTCTTCCCGCAAACGATCTATGACCGCCTCTTCTTCACGGGCATCACGGCGGAGGTATGGATGGAACCAGGAGTAACGGTGGCGGATCTTCCTCAAACGCAGGCCCTCGCTTACCGGGATAAACAGCATGAGGGGAGGGTTGCACTGGTACTGGGAGCAGGAAATGTTGCGAGCATCGGTCCGATGGATGTGCTGTACAAGCTGTTTGTAGAAGACCAGGTGGTTGTGTACAAGGCAAATCCTGTGAATGCGTACTTAGGCCCATTGATGGCGGAGGGTTTACGTGCACTTGTTGAGCCGGGCTTCCTGCGCCTGGCATATGGAGGGGCGGAGGAGGGAGCCTACCTGTGCAACCATCCGGGGATTGATGAAGTCCATATAACGGGTTCGGATAAGACTTTTGAAGCGATTGTCTTTGGCAGGGGAGCCGAGGGGGCAAAACGCAAAGAGGAGCATCGTTCGCTGCTGACCAAGCGCGTCACAGGTGAGCTGGGAAATGTCAGCCCGGTCATCGTGGTGCCGGGCAACTGGAGCGCCAGTGACCTGGCCTACCAGGCCGAGCACATCGATTCCATGCTTACTAACAACGCGGGCTTCAACTGTAATGCCACGCGGGTAATCATCCAGCATGCAGGCTGGTCGCAGCGTGAACAATTGCTGCAACAGGTGCGCCAGGTGCTGGCCAGGGTGCCCCTGCGCAGCGCTTATTATCCGGGAGCGCGAGAGCGTCACCAGACCTTTGTTGCGGCGCATCCAGGGTCAGAGCAAATTGGTACGTCCACTCAAGGACAGCTTCCCTGGACGCTGGTGGCAGGTCTTGATCCAGCGAGCGCAGATGATGTGTGCTTCACAACAGAGGCCTTCTGCGGTCTGTTTGCCGAGACGGCTCTGGAAGCGGGAAGCGTTCCTGAATACATCGACCGGGCCGTGGCATTTTGCAATGAGGACGTGTGGGGCACGCTCAACGCTACCATTATCGTTCATCCCAGTTCTCTCAAGGATCCGGCAATAGCCGCGGCAGTGGAGCGGGCGGTTGCGAACCTGCGTTACGGCACGGTGGGCGTCAATTACTGGGCAGGGACCGGCTTTGTTCTCGGTATAACGACCTGGGGGGCTTTCCCGGGCCATGAAATGTACGACATCCAATCCGGGACGGGCGTTGTGCACAATACTTTGATGTTTTCCCGCCCGCAAAAAAGCGTACTGCATGGACCTTTTCGCAGTATGCCTACTCCACCCTGGTTCGCGACGCGCGGCAGAGCGGCGCGTGAGGTGTTTCCGAAGCTGGCCGCTTTTGAGGCCGCGCCATCTCCGTTGAAGGTTCCGGGCATCGTGTGGGCTGCCTTGCGTGGCTAAGGCGCGTTTTCTGCAGGTAGGGTCGGGGTAAATTGACGACGGATTTGACGCGGCACAGGTCGCCGTGTGAAGCCTGGTCTTAATGGCCAGGCTTTGTGGTTGGTGTGGGCGATGGCGTAGTTGTTGGCGTAGTCGTCCCGCCAGCGGTTGGTGACACGCTGGGTGTGACAGATGGAGTTGCTGATGGCATGGCAGTACTGGTTGGCGTCGGTGAAGCCTGGATAGGCGTGAAGAAGACGGCTCCCATGGTTACTGTACAAGGTTTGACCTGTCCTGGTATCGGGAATACTATCCCGACCAGTACTTCTTTGAAGAGTGAATTAGCTTTTATGGCGACGGGGAAGACCGCCAGCCCGTCAGAGGTGGTCGTTGCAGTCAATGTACTCAAGCTGCCATCGGGCCAGAGTATGGTTGCGGTAGCGGTAACGCCTCTAACACCTACGGGGTTGCCGTCTACATTCTGTGTGACTTTGCCGTAGACGTTGACGATGCTATTGGGATTGAATGCAGGAGTGGTATCGGTTGCCCAGCCTCCGCAATAGTAAGCTTGGAGCGATGGAGTTGGAGAGCCGCCGGATTGATTCAGATTGATAGTGACGGTAGCAACGGGCGTACCAGGATTTAACTGGGTACTGCCGCCGTTACTGCTGCAGGCGGCGATGAGTACGCTGAGAAACAAGAGAAAAACAAGCGCACCGAATTTTAGATAAAGAGAAAGAGCATTTTTTTTGGGCTGCTGCAATTGCATAGATCTACCTATACCTGTTGTGAGTTTTCTGGAACAGTATAGCATGGCTTTGTACCTTTGCTATAGAGACCAGGCTCGATTGCCATAAAAGTACTACCATGAGCCAGTGAAATTAACCACTCTTATGTAAAATAAACGCTGGCGGTGGGTGAATATGCCTGGAGAGGTCTGATGGTGGTGGCAGGGTGAGGACAAGGCAGCAGGCCGAGGACAAGGGTCGCCCAATAGGCATCAACCTCAGCCTGGTAGCGAGACAGGAGGCTGGATGATCCGTAGGGGCGAGGGCAGTTGGGTGGATGTGGAGGGCCATTAGACGTTGCTGGCAAATGCGAGCACTACGCGCGACCGCAAGGGATCGCCCCTACTATAGACGGCCTGGCAAGCCGACCCACCCGTGTATAGTAGGGGCTGGGCTTGCCCCTGCCCTGCCGCGTTGCACTCGTTCTTTCATTCGCCAGCAACGTCCTTTATGGTCGCCCGGTGGGGTGTGATCGCGTTTCCCCCACAGGTGAGCACAGGGACCAGGACGCGGGCGACCATCAAGGCCCACCCTTCCCCGCTCCACCACCCTCGCCCACGTGCTGGATAAATCCGCACTCTACGGAGGTTGATAGGCTTTTCGTTAGATTGATGCCTATTGGACGATGGTGAGGGCGGCTACCATGGGGGGATGAACCTGGCAGTAGTAGACAACCATGTGATCTTTATTAAAGTTGTAGGCAGCCGCGTTCACAGTGTATTTGTATGACTGGCCTGGCGCAATCAGGCTGTTTAACCCGGAGTCGAAGATCTTGGGTGCCGGAGTGGGAGAGCTTGGGTTCTCCCCGACTATAGCAGTCACGGTGTGACCTGTGGTGCTCTTGTTGACCCAGGTGATGGTGGTTCCTACTTTGACCTTGACATTCGGATACTGAAAGCAGGCAGGCGTACAGGCGGCGCCGGAAGGTGGCAGTATGATGTCAATGGTGACCGCGCTTTGATTGGTCATATCAACCGGCGTAGGAAACTGCCCGGCTCCAGGAGTAGTGGCAGCGGTAGTTTGAGTAGTTGGCGTACTGGTGCCGCTGGGAGTTGTGGCTGTGTCCTCGATGCCGCACGCGGCGAGTATGACGGCCACCAGGCTAAATACGAGTAGGCTAATGAAGATCTTTTTATGCATTGGGTTTCCTTTCGATTCGAGATTCTTGAGTTTGTGTCCCGTGTACGGGTCACCGGCTCTATTTGTTAGAGGATAGAATCACATCCAGATACCATTTAAATCATAGCAGAAAGATCAAGGGGTTGCAGTCGAGGCTCACTGGTTGGTTCTCCGTCCTTCGGCCTCACCTGCCTCACCCGCCTCACCCCAGCCCTCTCCCACGCAGTGGAGAGGGAGCCGAGGGTGAGGCATCGCCCGTTGGATTCGCCAGCAGTATCCTTCCGGGTGATGTGTAGGGGCGCAATTCATTGCGCCCGCATCCAGGCTGGCGGAAACTGCGAAGGTTATGTCGTGTGATGCGCCGCAAGTCCCGCGCGGTGTATAATGATTGGGGATTCTATATTCCATCTCCATGCAGTAATCACTACATTTTCACATGTCTTGAAAGGCAGTGTGTGATGACCACCACAGAGAAAAAGGCCCGTATCCTCTGTGTCGAAGATGATCCGCAGATGCGCACATTTCTGCTTGCCCAGTTGAAGGCCAGGGGCTTCCAGGCACAGGCAGTGCCCGATGGCGCTCAAGCCATCGATGTGGCAGCTATCTTTCAGCCACAACTGATCCTGCTCGATCTCTCGCTCCCTACATTAGACGGCCTGACGTTTTTGAGACGCTTGCGCGAATGGAGCAGGGCGCCCGTTATCATACTCTCGGCGCGCGACGAAGAACTGGTGAAGATCAAGGCTCTCGACGAGGGGGCCGATGACTACTTGACTAAACCTTTCAGCCTGAATGAATTGCTGGCCCGTGTACGTGTGGCACTGCGCCGGGCCAATGAGACGGAACGTCTCCGCAGCGGCATGGTGAGCAATGATGTACAACGCCCGCTCTACCGCTGCGGAGGGGAGAGTGGGCTGGTGGTTGATTTCGCGCATCGCGTTGTGCGTTCGGGCGGGAAAGAGGTCCATCTCACGCCGACCGAATACGATTTGCTCTGTGAACTCACCCGCAACGCTGGCAAGGTATTGACACACCGCGAACTCCTACAACGCGTCTGGGGGCCAGACTACAGCGCTGAAAATACCTATCTACGCACATTTATTCGCCACCTGCGACGCAAGCTAGAACCCGATCGCGCCCAACCCCGCTTTCTTCTAAACGAGCTAGGTGTGGGTTATTTTGTCCCACCCCCTGATCCCGCCGACCAGTAATTTCACCAAACCCCATCACGACCCCGGGGCCCTTCGCCAATTTTGATGATTTGGGATGCCGAAAAAGTTACAAAGTAGCCCTACGTGCCACCGACAAATGATCCCCTGAGCCAAAAACCTCGCTCACCGAGATGCGAACTCGGTCAAGGGTTCGATAGAGATTCTCCATCAGGGTCCTTGATGTAGAGCAACGTCCACCCTCCCACGGCCACAATAGTAGTGGAATGTGGTACAAGCGCTACAGCGGACAGCCATTGATATCCGTATTGATTCGAAGTCCTGACCACACTCCAACGTGAACCGTCCCAGTGCTCGATCAGATTGTTATACGGCGTCCCGACGGCCCAGACATCATTCGCAGAGCGAGCTGTCACACTTGTAAGATCATTACCAATATTGCCCGGGCTTGGACTGGAGACGACACTCCACCGCGAGCCATTCCAGTGCATGGTCAACGACTTATCCACGATTTGTCTTTGTGTGCTTCTGTTAGAGAACCCACCGACGGCCCACACATCGTTCGCGGAGAGAGCTGTCACCCCCCAGAGCTCATTACCTGACGTGCCGGGATTTGGACTGGGGACGATACTCCATCGTTGCCCGTTCCAGTGCACTATCAGCGTGCTATTATTAAGGGCGCCGACGGCCCACACGTCATTGGCCGAGAGAGCAGTGATTCCGCGGAGGTCGATGTAAAGGGGGGAAAATGGATTGGAAATGATACTCCACTGCTTGCCATTCCAATGTTCAATGAGTGTCCTTCTGTCTGGGCCGATGCCTGGGGCGTAGTACCCAACGGCCCAGGCATCAGTCGGCGAGATAGCCGCTACTCCCCACAGTCCTCCACCAGTCCCGATAGTCGGATTGGGTGTGACGCTCCACCGCGAACCGTTCCAATGTTCAATCAGTACGTGGCCTGCTGGCCAGACTCCCCCAACGGCCCAGACATCGTTTGTCGAGTCGGCAGCTATTGCATGAAGATCAACACTCTCCATTCCGGCTGTTCCGGTAATCGGGTACGGGTCGGGACGGATGCACCACTGTGAGCCATTCCAATGTTCGATCAGTGCATGGGGATCCCGCGCGGGAACGTAGAACCCTCCCACGACCCAGATGTCGTTCCGCGAGAGAGCGGTCACCGCGCTCAAGTTATATTCATGTACGAATCCGGTTGTGCTGGTAAAGATGCACCCCTTTTCAGCGATACCTCCTGTTCCTGGTTCGCGGCGATGTGAGGCCAGGAGCAGGAGCATAGTCCCCACGAGCGCTCCCACGATCAGGACAGCAGCGAGCGCATTGAGCAGACGAACAAACTGCCTACCCGGACGTTGTGTACCTGTTTGTGCTTCAGGCTTGCTCGGAGGGGAAGCCAGTCCTCCATCGGCAGCTACAGGCATAGCTTCGGTGAAAGAGGCTTCAAGGTCTGTCCGCATAAGGCGTGCTCGCGCCCGCGAAAGGATCTGTGCCCGCTGTATTGGATCAACTAGCATAGGACTGTGATTGGCTTGCTGAAGTAAGGTAATCAGCTCCGCATACTGTGGGTCGCTCTCTTCTGGTAGCAGATCATCAAGCGGTTTCATCGCTGCTTCTCCCTTTCTGCCTGGTGGTAGAGCCCCCGCAGCTGTTGGAGGGTACGCGCACACAATTTCCGCACTGCTCCCTCAGATTTCCCGAGGATTTGTGCAATTTCGCTAAAGCGCAAACCATTGGTATAGCGTAACCGTATCAGCTCTTGCTGAAGCGGTGAGAGGTGCTCCAGCGCCAGGTAGAGGCGTTCATACCTCTCTTGCTGTTCCGTATATTGTTCCGGTGTTGGCGCTCCGTCTTCCAGCTCTCCGACTAGCCCTAGCGGTACCAGGGTAAGGAGCGCAAGGTGCCGATAACGATCGACCACTTTGTTCCTGGCCACGCGCAGTAACCAGGCTAGCTGGCGCTCAGCAGGAAGGCTGGAGAGCGCTTCGTTGTTGAAAGCGGCAAGAAAGACCTCCAGCACCAGGTCTTCAGCATCCTGCTCATTTGAGACCTGTTGACCGAGGTAGGTAAAGATAGTCAGAGCAAAACGATCGTAGAGAGCGGCATCAACTTCGTCCCGAGCTATTTCCGCATCCATGCGTTGCGTACACCCTCCTTTATTGAGGAATGATCCCTCATGTAATAAGTCGTATGGAGGAGCAAAATGGGACAGCATTGAGTAGAGAGGTCCAGATTGACGTTGTCAAACAGAGATGCTAGCATGAAGTCAAACCAGGACAAATCTGGCACGCAAAAGAGTTGCCGACAGAGTTGGCATCCACAGTAGCGGAGGAATTATGGCTGATCGAAACGACTGGAATCGCAAGACTATCGAAGAGTTCCGTTCAAACGGGGGCAAGGTCGGTG
>WNFF01007925.1_pt1 | contig 13980 bp, 17 predicted proteins | sample 5400441 | NCBI WGS metagenome assembly WNFF01 (sample SAMN13153345, study PRJNA577476) | soil metagenome | isolation source: 120 cm saprolite under Douglas fir tree site 2 hole 3 replicate 1 | place: USA:California | collected 2015-04-18 | reverse complement strand
CGAGAAAGCGCAAGATCCAGTCACCGGTGGCGTGCTGAAGGAATTCGACGGGGTTGGCGCCCAACCTGTTGTGCAGCGCGCGATCGACGAGACCGAAAAACGGGATGAGACAAAACAGGAAGACGACGACTTTGGTCCATTTGCTGGTGAGAACTCTTCGCACGCGGTGATCCCAGATCAGTAATTTTTCTTCAGGTCCATGCCGTTATAGAGGCTGGCCACCTGCTCGCCATAACCATTGAACATGAGCGTGGGGCGCTTGAAGATTTCACCGAGGCGACGTTCCTTCGACTGGGTCCAGCGCGGGTGATCGACGCTGGGATTCACGTTGGAGTAAAAACCGTATTCATTGGGAGCCATGCGGTTCCAGGTGGCTGGCGGCATCTTCTGCTGAAACTTGATCTTGACGAGCGATTTGATGCTCTTGAAACCATATTTCCAAGGGAGAACCATGCGAACCGGCGCGCCGTCCTGATTCGGCAGCGTTTCGCCATACATGCCGACGCAGAGAAGCGCGAGGGGATTCATGGCTTCGTCCATGCGCAGGCCTTCGACATAGGGAAAGTCGATGCCGGCATATCTTGCTTGCGGCATCTGCTGAGGATCGAAGTAGCTCTGGAAGGCGACGAATTCGGCCTTGGGCGTGGGCTCGACGAGCTTGATGAGATTGCAAAAGGAAAAACCGATCCAGGGAACAACGATGGACCAGGCTTCGACGCAGCGATGGCGATAGATGCGTTCCTCGAGCGGGGCGATTTTCAGGATTTCGTCCATGGTGAACTTGCGGGGCTTTTTGACTTCGCCCTCGATGGAGACAGACCACGAGGAGGTATTGAAGTTTTTGGAGTTTTTTGCCGGATCGCCTTTGTCGGTGCCGAATTCGTAGAAATTGTTGTCGCCTTTGTCGGTGCCGAATTCGTAGAAATTGTTGTAATGGGTGACGTCTTCGAAGGTATTCTGTTTTTCCGTCGTACTGAAGGGACTCTTGGCGAGGCCGGTGAGCTTGGTTGCGGCGAACGCGGTCTGCGAGGGCGATGCCAGTTCGAACAGTCCGTTGCCGGCGAGGGCGGTCGCGCCGACGATACCCATGGCTTGGAGGAACTTCCGCCGGTTCAGGTACACAGACCTGGGCGTCACATCAGCATAAGTCAAATCCGGGGCTTTGCGGATCAACATCTCTTTCCTCCAGAGGTCCCGTAATGGCTCTGATTCCCTATCATATTACGTACATCTAGTTGTGTTAGATGCCGGAAATTGGCCACGTGACTTTTGACCTCTTTGGGCGAAGAATCACGCCGTTTGCCGTACTCGTACAATGTGAGTCATGGGATGCGAAGAAGTTACAGACAGAATTAGGTTGGCGAGCCGCAAGGAGCCGCGATTATTCGCGAGATGTGTGGCTGGCGCCGATTCGTTTGAAACTCAAGATGCGCTAATTCTCCCCGCGCTCTGCTATGTTTATGCCTCGTTTGCGCTGTCCGCGGGCCGCGGCGGAGCGGCATTGTGTGGCCTCGCGGCAAGGCTAGATGCACGAATACGAGGCTTGCTCGAATGCCCGATGCGGTGAACCCCGGAACCCGGACGATTGGAGTGGATGTTGGCGGCACGAAAGTGGCCGCGGGTTTTGTCGATGCACAGGGCGAAATCACGCAGCATACGCGCACAGCGATGAATCCCCGCGGCACTGCGGAGGAAGGCCTCGCCGCCGTGACGACCGCGATTGACACGCTGCTGAAGATGGCGCCCGAGACGTACGGCGGCGTGCAGCGCATCGGGATTTGCGCTCCCGGGCCGCTCGATCCGCGGACCGGCGTGGTGCTGAATCCACCGAACGTGCCGTGCTGGCGGAATTTTCCGCTGGCGGGGGAAATCGCTCGCCGATACGGCGGCTTCGTAAGAATCGATAACGATGCCAACGCTGCCGGGCTCGCAGAAGGATTGTGGGGCGCGGGACGTGGCTACAAGAACGTGTTTTACGCCGGCATCGGCACGGGGATCGGGACCGGCATACTTTTTGATGGACGGATTTATTACGGGCGGACGGGCGCGGCCGCCGAAGGCGGGCACGTCAGCATCGATTACAAGGGACCTCGCTGCGGATGCGGCAAGAGGGGATGCATCGAGGTGCTGGCCTCGGGCACAGCGATCGGCAAAAAGGCGCGGGCAAGACTCGCGGAAAAAGCAGGAGGCTCGTCGGTGATGCTGGAGCTGGCGAGTGGAAACGTCGAGGCCATCACCAGCGAGATCGTGGGACGAGCCTACACTGCAGGTGATCCGCTCGCAAAAGATATTCTGCTGGAAACCGTTGAACTGCTGGCCATTTGGCTGGGAAACATCGTGGACCTGCTGGAACCCGACGTCGTGATCCTCGGCGGCGGAGTGGCGACCATGCTGAGCCCGTTCTTCGGGGAAATCCGCGATCGCTTGCCGGCCTGGTGCGTGAATGCGCGCTGCCGGGAGATCCCGCTGGTGCCGGCGCGCTACGGCGAGAATGCTGGAATCGCGGGGGGCGCCGCACTCTGTGCCGCGCCCATGCCAGCCTAAACAGGGGCTACTGCCGAGGGCTTTTGCGAGAAACTGGATTGAAGAAATACGACTGGATTAGGCGGCTTTCATGCTCGTTCCCCAGCTCCACGTGCTTTAGAGGCCATCCAGGCGGGATTTGCGACCATTCGCTGCAAAGAGGTTGGAAGGGAATTCAAGCAACGGGTAAGCTTTCCACAGTTGAAAATCGTTTGCAACTGAGATAGAGTTTTTTGTTTCGGGGATCAGGTTAATCGATGGGCGGGTGTGCGGTCATTTATGCAAACTGTTTGCAAGAAGACGGAAGGGGAACCTTCCCACGAAAATAGCGGAGCGGACGCTCTCGCTTCGCCGACGGTGGTCCCGCTAGGACCTCCTGCAAAGTTGTGTTCGAGCACTCGGCGGCGTCCATGGGTGCGGCGCGTGCACGCCGTGCTGGGAATCGTATCGGCATTGAACCTGTTTGTTTTGATCACGACAGGATTTCTGCTGCAGCACAGTACGCTGCTAAAGCTGGATGAGCGCAGCTTGACGCGAAAGATTCTTCCTTCGGGGTATCGGCCCCAAGATGTTGGAAGCGGAGTTCGGGCTGACATTGTTGTCGCCGATCTTCACTCTGGAAGGATGTTCGGGGTAGCAGGAGCGTTGTTCCTGGATGCGGTAACGCTGGTCTGGCTGGTGATGCTGGCGACGGGCGTAGTGATGTACCTCTCCAAGCAGCGTGCCAATGGGAAGGCGCCGGATCGAGGCGCGTGCGAAGAATGTCCGGAAGAAAACAACTGAGGGAGTAGGTTGCGCAGGGCGGCGGCTGAGGGAGACAGGAAATGCGCGGTTTCCAGATGCAAATGTCTTGCATTTAGTGAGGATGGTTGAGCTCTAAGTGCGCTGGCGACAGCTCAAGCGCAGGGGCTGCTTCGAGGGTTTTTGGAATGCCGGCCTCGCCGCGGGAGCGGCAGAGGCCGGGTTTGCAATCTCATGGAGGATCGGATGGCTACACGCAATTGCGCTGCTGCGGGCGTATTCGCAACAGAAAAGGACTATCACGGCAAAAGAAGTTGGACAGCGAGGCTTCGCCTGCGAGCAGGCTTGGCTCTTACGCTGACTCTATTGCTTTGCTTTACGAATTCCAGCAGCGCCCTGGCGACTCAGCAAAAGGCCAGCGAGGGATCTACGCAAGAACAGAATTCAGTCTCGAAGGAAGTTGACCAATTGCGGAAAGAGGTCGGCGAGTTGAGGGAAGATTTGAAGCGCCTGCACGCCCTGCTTGGGCCGCGTCCCGCTGGGTCCGAAAGCGCAAGCGCGCCAGCGCCCCAGCCGGCCGAAGCCGTGCAACCGGCAGTTGCACCCACGGGCGTTGTTGCACAAGCCGCGAAACCGGCTCCTGGAGAGACCGGTGTGCCACAGTACACCGGAAGGTCCGACGACCCCCGAGTGGCTATTGCAACAAAGGCTCACGGCGGAGACCTGTCCGGAGCGGGAAATCTTTTACGCACGGACCGGGTGACCGTTGGAGGCTACGGCGATTTCCAGTTTCGAACGCCATCGCTATCCGAGCGCGCGGATGGCGGAGGAACGTCGACGTTTCAGAGCACGCGCTTTGTCCTCGGCATCGGAGCGGTGCTGTCGCAAAAGCAGAACATTGTGTTCAACACCGAGATCGAATATGAGCTCGGATCCCACGAAATTGATATCGAGCAGGCTTTCATCGATTGGCGAGTTCGCCCGGAGTTCAATTTCCGCGGCGGAATCATCGTGCCTGCTCTGGGGCGTTTCAATACTTATCATGATTCGAATTTGAATATCACCACACTGCGCCCGCTGCTCAACCAATTCATCGTGCCCACGGCGTACCGGGACGCGGGTATCGGCGTTCGCGGCGTGTTCCGGCTGCCGCGGGAGATGAAGCTGTTCTACGAAGCGGACGTGTTGAACGGAATGCAGGCACACAATGGGGATGGCGAACCGACGCCGTTCTCGCGGCTGCTGGGACAGGCTTCGGCTGCCGAACCAGGGTTGATCGCGTTTCAAGCGACACGCAACAGCAAAGCGGTGGCTGAGCGAATCGGGTTCTCGCCGTTCCTCGGGCTGGAATTTGGTGTTTCCAGCTACGCCGGCAAGTTCACGAATGTGGGTGATCCGCAAAAGTCCGCGACGATTGTCATGTTCGACGCAGCCTATCAGCATGGCCCGTTCGTCCTGAATGGAGAATACGGCCGCTCGAACATTGTTGGCGCTGGAGTTCTCCGACAAAGCCCGGCGCCACCCGTCGTGAATCCGAATGATCCGCTGACGATCGCGGCTCTATCCGACTACGTCGCGCAGACCACGCCGGGACAGGATGGCTTTTACGTCGAGTCGGGGTACAAGTTTTTTAGAGGCCTCTTCCGAAACCGGGAATTGTTTGATGAAGGCGCGTATGTGATGCCGGTGGTGCGCTTCGAAACCGTCCGGCGCGACCGCACGTTATCCAACTTTTACCTAAACCAGGGAAGAGCGACTCTCGGGTTCAACATTGCGCCCGCGCCGAGTGTGATTTTCAAACTGAATTACATTTTGAACCACACGTTCGGGCCCGTGCCGAACATTGCCGGGAGCATCGGCGGGGCGGATTTCGGAAATAATCCATTGCCGCATCTCGACTACGGGAAGAACGGGTTCACGGGTTCCGTAGCGTATGTTTTCTAGAATACACTTCACGCTTGGAGCCAATTTCGCAGGAATCTTTCGAGCATGGTAACGACTCATTCCAAACGAGCAGCATGGCTGACGGCTTCCGCGGTGATGGCGGCCAGCGCAGTGCCTGCCGCGGGAGAAGTCTACCTGAGCGAAGCACAGGCGCTGGCGATGGTCCTGGGAGAAAGAGCGGTCGTGCGGAAGGAGCAAAAGACTCTCGACGAAACGCTGAGGACCAAACTGGAGCGTTCCAGCAATCTTCGTTTCCCGGAATCTTCCTACACCTTCTTTATTGCCGCGCAAGCCGGACGAGCCGAGAAGTACGCAATCCAAGTAAACGAAATCGGCAAAACCGAACCGATTACGTTCATGGTGGGAATGAGTCCGGAAGGCAAGGTCACGGAAGTCGTGATCATGATTTTCCGCGAAAACCGCGGCTGGGAAGTGAAGGAGAAGCGATTTCTCAATCAGTTTCGGGGCAAGACGCTCCGCAATTCCATCCGCGTCGACGAAGATATCATCAACTACACGGGCGCCACGTTGAGTTCGAAAGCCGTGGCGCGCGGCGTCAAGCGAGCGCTTTTTTTGTTCGACGCTTTTTATCCCGGTGAAGCCCGCTACAAATTGGCGCCTGCAAGCCAGTTCGCGCTGCCACTTCCCATATCCCCAGTCCTAACATCCGCGGATTCCCAGGGGAGTTTGGACTTGTACCGCCAAAGCCGGTATGCCATGGGCAGCATTTGCGAGATTCGACTTTGGTGCCGTTCCGCCGACGAAGCGCACCGCGCCTTCGCCACTGGATTCGCCGAGATTGGTCGAATTGAGCGCGTATTCAGCGCCTACCGCGACGACAGCGAACTCGCTTTGGTAAACGGGAATGCAGGAAGCAGGCCGGTGCAGGTGAGTGAAGAGTTTTTTGATCTGGCGCGGTATGCAGGTCGATCCTGGCGGCAGTATGCCGGTTCAGTTGATGTGACCGTGGGCCCGCTCATGAGAGCGTGGGGCTTCAGGGAATGCGAACCCCGCATGCCTTCTCGGACAGAACTTCTCGAAGCGCAAGGGCTGGTGGGCAACAACAAGGTGAGCCTGGATGGACGCATGCGAACGGTGCGGTTTCTCAGGCAAGGGATGCACCTCGATTTTGGAGGTCTGGCAAAAGGTCATGCGGCCAAGCGGGTCGCGCGCGTATTGCAGAAGCAGGGGATCACCGCGGCGCTGGTAAATTTGGGAGGGAGTTCGCTGTGCGCATCGGAAGTTGTTTCAGCTGCGACGGTGCAGAATCGCTGCAACGAAACAGGGCTTGCGTTTGGGGAATGGCCGATCGGCATTATCCACCCGGGCGACGCGACGCAATGTCCTGTGCATCTCTTACTCAAGCCAGGATGGTCTCTCTCCACTTCCGGCACTTCCGAGCGGCAGTTCGAGGCCAGCGGGCAAATCCTGAGCCATATCCTTGACCCACGCACCGGATGGCCTATCAGCGGAATTCGCTCCGCCACGGCCGTCGCACGGTCGGGCCGGCGGAGTGAGGTCCTTTCGAAGCACTTGCTCCTCCTGTCCGCTCGCGAGCAAACTGCGACGGCGAACCAGCTCAAAAATTTTGACTGGGCCTATCTCGAAGGGGCACAGAACGGAGCCGTTGCGCTAGAAGTGAATTCCATCCATACCCCCCTCTACACCGCTTCCAGCCGGCAACTGTAAATTCATCGCTACCAAGACCATGCGCTCGAATTTGCGGTCAAGCGTCTTGATGGAGCTGAAGACCTCGCAAACTAGTTCCTGCTGTGTTCTTGGTTGACACCCGTTTCTTCCTTTGCTTGCAGGATCCTTAGTGCGTCTTTGGCTTGATACTTCTCTTTGGATTTCGCGCTCTTCTGGCCAATCTTGACCGAGGCTTTGAAAATGGTCCCGACGGAGAGTATTCCTCCCAGCTTGTGCGCAGCTATGGAGGCCAACCCCATGGATGCGATGCATCCGCAGGACGCGCAATCAGGGTTTCCGCCAAACTGACAGGGAGTGATCTTTGTCTGAAGGTCTGCCGACAACGTCTGGGTCGTGAGCGCAAAAACACAATCCTGGGGATTGTGTGGCGGTGAAGCGAACTGCCGGATTACGGCTTCTGGCATGTCCAGTTTCGGATATTGCTTTCGCAATTCCACCATGTCCGCAATGGCCCGCGCCCGCTCCTCGGAACTCAGGATTTCCGGCATGCGATCTCCCACCTGGGGCGTGAACAGGCTGAACCATACCTTCTTGACCTCCGGACGTCGCGTCCAGAATTCGAGGAATTCGGCCAAATATCCTGGCCGCTTCATCATTTGACCTGTGACTGTGCAATGGACCGTAATCCTTTGATCTGCGATGTTCCTAAGAATGCGATCGTAGGTTGCCGGCGCTCGCCGGAGATCGTGTTCCGGTTGCAACCCATCGATGGATACGACTACGTGCAGACGCGGCAGACTCGCCCAAGTCGGACCCATCGTTCGGAAAGCGCTGGTAACAATCTGCACGTGGATTCCGCGCGCCAAGAGCGAGGGAATCAGCAATTCCAGTTCGCGATAGCGTACTAGCGGGTCGCCGCCGACGATAGACAGGTGCAAAGGCTTCAGCCGATCGACGACTTCAAGAACTCCGTCCACCAGGGATTGACCCCTTCGGTCGTTCAGGTCGCGCAAGGTCTGCCCGCCGCCAAGATGCGCGTCGTCGTACGCGTAACAGCCCGGACATTTCAAAGGGCATTCACGCGTGATTTCTATCGAAAGCGAGGGGACCTCGCCCTTGAGGATCTTGCCCCAGGCTTGAAATATTTGAGAAGTCTGCACCCGTGATGGTCCTTTTTCTGTCCACTCTTCCGCCAGCAAAGTGCGCTGCTTGCGGTCATTCCGGATCAGAGATTCCGCTTGAGAGCAGCTTGCGTCTGATGGGCCCAGTCAGCAAAGGAATTCTCCCCCCCATCCTTACGATGCGTAAATCGCCAGGAAAGATAGCTTGCGACGGGAACGCGCAGATGTATACCAGGATTTCCATTTTCCCGTCCCCGGCGTCCCTCATCCTGTTCCCCCGCCCCAAGATCGAGCGGCCTCCATTCATAGCAGAGTGCCCCGGAGGATGACCAACGCAACCATGAAATAGATGCAGAGCCCTGTAACATCCACGAGGGTAGCTACGAAAGGAGCCGAGCTCGCGGCGGGGTCGAATCCCAGACGACGAAGCACGAACGGCAACATACTTCCCGCCAGCGTTCCGAACATGACCACTCCGATGAGGCTGGCCCAGACCGTAATTCCGAGCAAAAGATAGTGCTGCCCATAATTCGTGAGGTGGAGATGCTGCCAGGCGACAATCCGAAAGAAGCCGATCACGCCGAGAAAGGAGCCAAGTGCGAGTCCGGAAATGAGCTCGCGCCTGAATACTCGGAACCAATCACGTAGTTTCAATTCCCGGAGCGCCAAAGCGCGGATAATCAACGAAGCCGCTTGCGATCCAGAATTGCCACCGCTGCTGATGATCAGTGGAACGAACAGCGCCAGGACCACGGCACGGGCGATCTCCTGTTCAAAGAAACTCATCGCGGTAGCCGTGAGCATCTCGCCTAGAAAGAGCGCCGATAGCCAACCGCCGCGCTTGCGAATCATGGACCAGAGTCCCACTTGCATGTAGGGGGCTTCGAGAGCTTCCGAGCCGCCCAGTTTCTGGATGTCTTCGGTGGCTTCCGATTCCGCGATATCGAGCATATCGTCGGCGGTGACGATGCCGAGCATGTTCCCGAGCGCATCGGTGACGGGGAGGGCTACGCGGTCATATTTTTCAAACAATTCAAGAGCGCGTTCCCGGTCATCCGTTGCCAGCAGCGAGACTAGGGGAGGATCTGCGATGGCCGTAACCACGGTCTGAGGGTCTGCGAGAACCAAGGAACCCAGGCGCACGTCTTCCAACAACTTTCCATTCTCATCGAGGATATAGATGACATTGAGCGTTTCCATTCCGCGTCCTACTTTGCGAATGTGCTCCAAAGCCTGCGAGGCCGTCATCTCCGGGCGGATGGCCACATAGTCGGGGGTCATGTACCGCCCGACGCTGTGCTCCGGATAGCCTAGAAGCTGGCGAGCATTCTTCAGTTCCTCGGGAGAAAGCACTTCCAGCAGCTGCCGGGTCACCGTGGAAGAAAACACCTGAGCCGCGTGGTCGCGTGAGAGGAGGCGGAAGACAACCGCTTGCTCCTTCGCATGGATTTGCCCCATTGCTTCTGCGATATCGGAGGAATGGGTCGCCGTCAATCTGGCGCGCAATTCCTCCCAGCGCTGGCTGTGAATCAGATCTTCCCATAGCGATGAGGTCACTGTTTCGATCATGTGTTTTCTCTAGAGAGAATTTGCTGGTGGCTTGATTCCCATCCGACGATTGCGGGTACGGACTCTGGGAGAGTAGCAGAATCCCCGCACCGTTAGATCGAGGACCGCTTCTTCTACGGCGTAAGCGCGTTCCCGTTTTGCAGATCAAGTTCCGAACTATCCCAGATTGGCAGCCTAAACCATAGAGTACGCTATACTTAAAAATGGAGGAGTGGGTGAGTGGTTGAAACCGGCGGTCTTGAAAACGTATCGGAAGAAATCGGGTTGAATGTTTTCAATCGCTTGCACCGGTACTGGTTGGGGCAATTTGGCATGATACGGGCGGGGTCGGTGCGAAATTGGGCAACGATTTGGGCAACAGGTTTTGGCGAGATTGACCGCACTTCCTCATGATTCATAAAACTTGGTCAAACTCGCACAGGCTGTATTTGGACAGGGCGCGCCCGAGCCAAGGCCAGAGCGCCCCGTCCGCCGCGCGGCGCGCGCAATTTCGCGGTCGCAAGGAATCTTTATTTGCAGCGAACGCACGTGCTCCTGAAATTGCGCCACGTCCTTCAAACTTCCTAGACGCAGTATCCTGCGCTCGCTCATTTCGACGGTGGTCCTTGGTTTCGAAAACTTCGGGAAGAATACGTCGGGCGATGGGGAAAAGGGAAGGTCCGGAAAATTAACTTGGAATGGTTGTGGCACGGAGCGTAGGGGGCAAAAAAATGGCCGCCACAGAGGAAGGCGGCCACTTCGATTGAGCGTTGTGTGGTTGCTCACATTTTTATTGACGAGCCATGACTCGCGACACACTGCCACTTCCCGTTCGGCATCTTCACCCACGTATCGGTCCACTGGATATTCAAGTCGACTATCTTGCCTGAGGGGTCTTTCTGCTTCGCCTTCAAGATTCCCATCGCTATTGCCGTGTCGCCATACACGATGACTTTCATTTCGGGGTACGTGCCACTGTCCTTCACGTAAGATTTCAATTCTGCCATCGTGTCGGCTTTGCTGGAGACCTTCCCTTCAGGTGAAGTGCTGACAAATTTGTCGGCAAGAAGTGGTGTGAGCAAATCAGGACTATTTGTGTTTTGAGCCTGAAGCCACTGTTCTTCTAATGCCGCGACAGCTTTCTCAATCCCGCCGGTCTGCTGGGCTCGCGACCATGCGGCGCTCCCCAGTGAAATCAAACCGATTAAACACCACATCCAAGTTCTCTTCATAGATGTCTCCTTACTTTTCTGAACTTTTTTGGGAGGTTCTGTGGCCCGTGAGTCGGCCCATTGAATACCTAAGGCGGGAGGATGTCAAATTGGATTATGGTTTACGTAAGTGGTTGGAATTTCAGCGTGGATTCTTCTGCAATCCGTCACGCCTACGTCGCAACGGGACGCGCAAGACTTGGGGGACGGGCCTGTAAGCCGGATGCAACCGTGACGTGTTGAAAACACGTAAGCTACTGATTCCACTTCACAGACGATTGTCAATGGTGTCAGTTTTGGCAGCGAAGTCAGGATTCTTGCCACAACCTTGCCACAGTTTTTTCAATCGGGAATTTCATAGCTGTCTGCCGCATCATCCGGGTGAATCGGGTTAGGTAGGACTGCCACGCAAACAAGCACGTGCAGCCAACGACGAGCCACTCTGGCAGGTCGGGATACACAACTGCATCGAGAACATGCACCAGAAACGGTCCGTGTGCGGGTTCGATGCCCGCGCGAGCTTCAAGCCACGTTTCAGCCGCGCTGAGCGGGCAAGGCGGCGAAGGAACTAACTCGATGACGATGGCGTAGATAAGTGAAGCGATTTGCAGTGTCCGCAGAAGGCGGCGGCAACGCGTCACTGCCCAGCCCAGCAACACCCAGCCGTACCAAAGCAGGTGCAGGAACAGGACGGCTTCCGCGAGAACAGATGCCGCAAGAATAGGACAGTTACCCCGCTTCGCCCGGGAAAGGCGGTCCGGACTACTCGGTTCTCAGGCTCGCCAGCCACTTCTCCAGAATTGCGCTCAATTTCGGTGAAGGCAATTCCCATCCCGGAGTTCGGCTTGGAGTAGACGACCTTGCCGAATGCGGCGAAGCTTGCGCCGCCATGTAAAATTCTCAGCGAAACTTTCGTGCCCTCTGGGAATGCACCCGAGGTGTACACGTAGCAGCCGAAAAGGCTCAGGTTGGCGGTACGTGCGCTGAGAAGACTTTCTGACCGCACGTCGGTCAGCTCAATGCTGGCTGCGAACGGATAACGGCTGGCGCGATGTAATCCAGATGGAATGGGAGGACGACCTCGCTGTTGCGATTCTATGCCAAGCGGGCTACTCGTCCAAATAATACGCGCCAAATCATGCGCCGCATAGCAGGGCGCGTGAGCTTATGCTTTGCTTTTCAATTTCAGCTTGCTCTTGTTTTCTTCCAGAAAGGCTCGGAGTCCATCGGCTGAGTCAAGCAGGCGCACCCACTGCTCGTAGTAAAGTGTCACCGGAAAGCGGCCCAGCCCGTAGACGCTGACGCCTCCCTTCTCGCCTACCTTGAATTCCAAGCTGCCCTGCTTCTTTGAACCAACTTGCTTTTCGAGTTCAGCGATACGAGCCATCAATTCTTCTCTGCTCTGTTCTGGCATAGGGATTCACTCCGGCGAAATCTTCCGAGCAACCCTCGGTTTTTATTGACGCCTCTTGAAACCTTTCTTTCTTCGCTCCGCCCATCGCTCTCGGACTCCAGCCGGAGGCCAGGCGCAGCAATAATGTCCTGCTTGATGTTGTTGCCGCGATGCGAGGCGAGTTGCGCTACTCCGCATGCATTGAGACTACGTGGAGTCTCGGCATTTTAAAAATGTTAGTGTACAGCACATGTGTGGGTGTCAGCCGCTAATGTAGTTGCCCAATATTTTATTCAGGCTGACCGTACCTACAAGGTGAAACCCGATGCTATCTTTCCCAAACTGGATTGCACAAACTCTTCTCATCGTTGTTGTTGCGCCGATTTCGACAGCAGCCCAATCTGCGCAACCAACCAGCAACATACTCTTCAGAGTTTTGATGGTTAGAACTAACTCGGAAACAGGGACGATGTTCTCGATTGACGTTGACAATCGCGAATATTGGTTGACTGCGAAACATCTTCTGACCGGGGCGAAGCATCCTCCTATCGGAAACGTTGAGTCCAAGAAAGTTTCATTAAGCGTACTCGACCCGACTGTTGAAGAGGAAACATGGAACAAACACGACTTCAACGTCCTCGACCCTGGAAGGGACATTGATATTGTCGTCCTCGCTGCCGAACATCCACTTCAACAGATTTCGATACCGACTTTACCAGTGAGTTCTGATGCTGCGCCTGTCGGCGGCGAGTGTACGTTCCTCGGCTTTCCCTTTGCAAATACATGGATGGCAACATTTGACAATGGTGCGCGGTACCGAATGCCATACATAAAGCACTGCTACATGTCGGGCTTTATCATGACTCCGATTAAGGTGTGGGTCCTAGTACTACTGTGTTATAAAATAGCGCACATTTCCTGCAAAAATTAGTAGCGATTGCACCCTTCTCCCTACACTCTGTCGGCATGAGCGCCACTACTTCGGCGCCAGGCGCACAACAGCAACGCTTCGCGGCGTATCTCGATAGCCTGGCGCAAGCCGCAGAGCACGCCGATCGCGTGGAACCGCTGAAATCGTATTGTAAGGGTCTGCTTCTGCCCGGGGAACGCAAGAGCGTCGAACCCATGGCGGCACGGCTGGCTCCGGACAATGTGCGGCAGACGCATCAATCGCTCCATCATTTGGTAGCGGATGCTCCGTGGAGTGACGAAGCTTTGCTCGAGCAGGTGCGCCACTCCGTGCTACCCGCCATGAAGCGCAACGGACCGGTGACGAAGCTTTGCTCGAGCAGGTGCGCCACTCCGTGCTACCCGCCATGAAGCGCAACGGACCGGTGATAGCTTGGATTGTGGACGACACCGGCTTCCCCAAGAAAGGAACGCACTCCGTCGGGGTGACGCACCAATACTGCGGACAGTTAGGGAAGCAGGAAAATTGTCGTGTGGCGGTAAGCCTGTCGATGGCCACCGAGCACGCCAGCTTGCCCATCGCGTACCGTTTGTATTTACCGGAAACCTGGGCCCAGGACCAGAAGCGTCGCAAGAAGGCTGGTGTTCCGGAACAGATCTCCTTTGCAACCAAGCCGGTGATTGCCCTCGGACAGATTCGCCAAGCACTGGCAGATGGAGTTACCGCGGCGCCGGTGTTAGCCGATGCAGCGTATGGTGATGAAACTAAGTTTCGGGAACAGCTCAGCGAATTGGGCCTACCGTATGTTGTTGGCGTGCGCGGGCACACAACTGTTTGGCGACCTGGAGAAACTCCACTCTCGGCAAAACCAGGAAGCGGGCTGGGGCGCCCCCCGAAATTGTTGCGCCGGGATAGAAAACATCAACCGGTTTCTGTCCA
>WNFF01003757.1_pt1 | contig 13980 bp, 13 predicted proteins | sample 5400441 | NCBI WGS metagenome assembly WNFF01 (sample SAMN13153345, study PRJNA577476) | soil metagenome | isolation source: 120 cm saprolite under Douglas fir tree site 2 hole 3 replicate 1 | place: USA:California | collected 2015-04-18 | reverse complement strand
CCGGGAAGCTGGCGCGCGGCTGTGACATTGGCTGCCGCCACGCGGCCCAACGCCGCCCGCACCGGAACGCGCTCCGCGGGGAGGGCTTGGGCCAGCGCGATCAGATGAGCAAATGCCTCTTCGATTTGTTGGGCCATTGTCGTGTCAGAGTTGGCGGGGGAGGAGGGGCAGGCGGGTCGGCTCAGGCGCGCTGCGGCGCGTGGCGACCCTCAGGATTGGCCCTCGGGATTAGGCGCCCGATGATGACGTCAGGACGGGGAGTCGAATCCGCTCGTGCCCCGCGTAGATGTTAAAGCGCTCACCGCGCAGGAAGCCCACCAGCGTCAAGCCGAAGTCGCGCGCGACCATCACCGCCAGACTGCTCGGCGCCGACACGGCACAGAAGATGGGGATCCCGGCTACCGCACACTTCTGCAGTAGCTCGAAGCTGGCGCGTCCGCTGACCATCACGATATGGTTTGCGAGGGGAAGGCGTCCGTCCAAGAGTGCCCAGCCGATGAGCTTGTCCATCGCATTGTGTCGGCCAACGTCTTCTCGTACCGCCACGAGGTCGCCGTGGACATCAAAGAGAGCCGCGCCGTGGAGCCCGCCCGTCATCTCAAAAATTCCTTGTGCTTTGCGGAGCTTGTCGGGAAGGGAGGTGACCACCTCGGCGCTCACTTCAGGTCCGGGGGAGGCGACGGGGCAGCCCCGTACCCGCAGGGCGTCCAGACTTGCCTTGCCGCACACCCCGCACGCGCTGGTGGTGTAGAAATGCCGCTCGAGTGTGGCAAGATCTGGGAGCGCGTCTGCGCGCAGCGAGACATTCACGATGTTGTATTGCTGATCGGACGGGACCTCCGCATCGACGCAGTAGGCAATTCGGGCAATCTCATCGCGCGCGTGCAGGATGCCTTCGCCAAACAGGAAGCCGGCCGCCAGTTCGAAGTCGGCGCCGGGGGTACGCATGGTCACGGCGACGGTTTGCTTTGCGGGTCCAGCGAGTAGGCGGATCTCGAGGGGTTCTTCAGTTGCGAGCTGGTCTGATCGTGTTTGTCCCCGGCCTTCTTTGACCACCCACACCTCTGCGGGGGTTTTGGCTGCGGGGCGGTGGTCGCCCCGATCGCTCAGAGGGGGTGCCATGCTCGTTTTCCAGGTGCCCGGGGAGAGGACATGCCGAAGTCTATGGGAGTTCTCCGGTCTGGCAGTGCACTCCTCTGCTCTTTGCCCATCGGCCATCGTCGGTTGCGCCTTGACAGGGAGCACCCGCTCAGGCCTAAAATGACACCAAACCTACCGTCTATTTACTCCCAAGCCCAGGGAGGGGGAGCACGATGAGTGTTCCGACGATTACGCGCCGCACATTCCTCACCACAGGGGTGGCCGGAGGGGTGGTTGGCGCGGCGGTAAGCGTCTTCGGCTTCGACGTCAAGCCCGCTGCAGCTCAAGCCCGCACCCTCAAAATCGAGCGCACCACCGAGACCCGGAGCGTGTGTCCATACTGCGCGGTGGGGTGCAGCGTCATCATCCACACCCTGGGCGACCGCTCGCGCAACGTCACCGGCACCACCGTGGTGCACGTCGAAGGGGACCCGGATAGCCCGATCAACCGCGGCACGCTATGTTCCAAGGGTGCGACGCTGCGGGACGACATCGTCAACGACCGGCGCATGACGAAAATGCTGTACCGCGCGCCGGGGGCGGACCACTTCGAGGAAAAGTCCTGGGATTGGGCCATTGACCGCATTGCCCACCTGATTAAAGAGACACGCGATCACCGCCTCATCACGCAAGATTACAAGGGGCGGACGATCAACGCCCTGACCGCAATGGCCGTGGTCGGCGGCTGCACCGACTCCAACGAGAATAACTATCTGATCCAGAAGGCCTTCCGGGCGGGCCTCGGCGTCATCCCGGTGGAGCAGCAAGCTCGAATATGACACGGCCCCACGGTGGCCAGTTTGGCCGCCACATTCGGACGCGGGGCAATGACCAATGGCTGGACCGATATCGCCAACGCGGACGTCATCTTGGCGATGGGGGGCAATCCGGCCGAGAACCACCCCGTCGGGTTCCGGTTTGTCATGGAAGCCAAGCGCCGGCGGGGGGCCAAGCTGGTGGCCGTGGATCCGCGCTTCCAGCGAACCGCCGCGGTCGCCGACCACTTCGTCCAGATCCGTGCCGGCACCGACATTGCCTTCCTCGGTGGGCTGATCAACTACGCCTTGCAGACCGGCCACGTCCAGGTCGACTACGTCAAGCTTCACACCAACGCACCGTTCATCGTGAAAGAGGGCTACAGCTTCGACGCGAAGACTGGGCTCTTCTCCGGGTGGGACAAGGATAAGAAGCAGTACGACACCTCAAGCTGGCAGTACGAGGTGGACGCGCAGGGGAACGCGCAGGTCGACCCGACCCTCCAGCACCCGCGCTCGGTCTTCCAGCTCATGAAGGTGTTCTACTCTCGCTACACGCCCGAGAAAGTTTCTGAGGTTTGTGGCTGCGACGCCGAGGCGTTCAAGAAGGCGGCGGAGATCATCACCTCGACCTACCCCGCGAACCGCGCCGGGACGATCATGTACGCGTTGGGCTGGACCCACCACAGCTTCTCGGTCCAGCTGATCAAGACCGCCGCGATGCTCCAGCTGCTGTTGGGGAATGTGGGGATGCCCGGCGGTGGCGTGAACGCGCTTCGCGGCCACGCGAACATCCAGGGCGGGACTGACAATGGGATGGGCTATCACAACGTCCCGGGCTACATGCCGATTCCCAAGGCGGCGCACGTGAATATGGAGGACTACTTGAAGGTCGCCGTGCCCAAGCCGCTGCGTCCTAACTCGGTGAACTTCTGGTCGAACACGCCCAAGCTGTTCACGAGCCAGCTCAAGGCCTTCTATGGTGCGGCTGCCACCAAAGCCAACCAGTTCGGCTACACGCTTCATCCCCGCCTGCCCGAGGATCCGAAGTCCGGCAAACTGGAGAACTGGAGCTGGGCCTATATCTACGACCACATGGCGCAAGGGCAGGTCGAAGGCCTGGTCGACTTCGGGATGAACCCCGTCTGCAACGGACCCAACTCCCGGAAGATGGTGTTCGCCCTGTCGCAGCTCAAGTGGCTCGTGGTTGCCGAGAACTTCGAGACGGAGACGACCTCGTTCTGGAAGTCGGAGATTTTGGCGCTGGCGGACAAGAAAACCGAGGACGTCAAAACCGAAGTCTTCCTCCTGCCCGCGGCCAACTTCGCCGAGAAGTCCGGATCGTTCACCAACTCCTCGCGCTGGGCGCAGTGGAAATACAAGGCCCTCGATGCCCCCGGCCAGGCGAAGCCGGACCAGGAGATTATCGGGCGCATCTTCACGAAGGTCCGGGAGCTCTACAAGGCCGAGGGCGGAACCTTCCCTGACCCTGTCCTCGGTCTGGACTGGTCCTACACCAACCCGTTCTCCCCCGCCGAGGACGAAGTCGCTCGGGAGATTAATGGAAAGGATCTGACCACCGGCCAGCAGCTAGCGTCGTTCAGTGCGCTGAAAGACGATGGCACCACCTCCAGCGGCAACTGGTTGTACTGCGGCTCCTATACCGAAGGCGGGAATATGATGACCCGCCGCAGTACCGAGGACCCCACAGGATTGGGGCGGTTCTCCTCCTGGTCGTGGAGCTGGCCCGCGAACCGCCGGATCATGTACAATCGCGCATCCGCAGATGCGCAGGGGAAACCGTGGGATCCCACCCGCCCGGCGATTGTCTGGAACGGCAAGGCTTGGGTGGGTGATGTGCCGGATTACCCTGGAACGTCAGACCCGGAGAAGGGCGCGGGTGCGTTCATCGTGCTCCCCGAGGGAGTCGCCCGGCTGTTTGCCCCCGGGGACATCTTTAAAGAAGGGCCCTTCCCGGAGTTCTACGAGCCTGTGGAGTCCCCAGTCGACAACCCGATGCACCCGGGCGGGCAGAGCCGCAATCCCGCGGCCGTCATTTTCAAGACTACCCAATGGGATGTACTCGGCACCGCCAAAGACTTCCCCATCGTCGGCACCACCTACCGGCTCACCGAGCACTTCCACTACTGGACCAAGAATCACCCTCGGGCGATCGAGATGATGCCCGAGTTCTTCGTTGAAATTCCGGTCGAACTGGGACAGGAGATGGGGATCAAAGACGGTCAGCGGGTCCGGGTCACATCAGCCCGGGGTCACATCGAGGGCAACGCTCTGCTGACCAAGCGGATCAAGCCCATGACCGTCGCGGGCAAGAAGGTCTACCAGATCGGCATGCCGATCCACTGGGGGTTCATTGGATTGGGCAAGCAGGGCGGCAGCCTCGCGAACATCACCACGCCCCCGGTCGTGGACCCGAACTCGTTTTGCCCGGAGTACAAAGGCTTCCTCGTTAAGCTCGAAAAGGTGTGACGCGATGAGCCCAGTGACGAGCGCTTCGGCCCTCCAGGTCAAAGCGGTGTCCGCCTCCCCCCACACGGCGGCGGGCATCAAAGATGTCCCCGAACTCACCAAGCTGATTGACGTCTCGGTGTGCATCGGGTGCAAGGCCTGCGAGGTGGCCTGCCAAGAGTGGAACGATTTGAAAGTCGACGAGATCCGGGAGTCACCCCCGCAGACGTACCAGACACTGCCCGATCTGGAGTACAACTTCTGGCAGCTCATCAAGTTCAACGAAACCGAGCGCGACGGGCGGCTGCTGTGGACGCTGACCAAATACCAGTGCATGCACTGCGAAGACCCGGGGTGTTTGAAGGCCTGTCCGGCGCCCGGGGCGATCGTGCAGTACTCCAACGGCATCGTCGACTTCGTGCAAGAGAACTGCATCGGCTGCCAGTTCTGTGTGACGGGCTGCCCGTTCGACGTCCCCCGGATCAGCCCGACGACGGGGAAGGTCTACAAGTGCACGCTGTGCTCGGACCGCGTCAGCGCGGGACTCGAGCCGGCGTGCGTAAAGTCCTGCCCGACCAATGCCATCTCCTTCGGGACGCGGGAGAAGATGCTCGCTCAGGCCCAGGGACGAGTCGCCCAGTTGACCGCGGACGGTTTGGATCACGCTGCTGTCTACAATCCGGCGGGTGTGGGCGGCACCCATGTCATCTACGTGTTACCGCACGGCGACGAGACGAGTCTGTACGGCCTACCCACCAACCCCAAAGTAACGTTCGTAAACCTCTGGAAGGGACCGCTCAAGTGGTTGGGCAATCTCGTGTTCGCCGGCGGCATCGTCGGGGTGGTGCTGCACTACCTGCGATATGGACCGCGAGAGGTCGACGAATCGCGGCACGACGACGTGAAGCACTGAGGGTGGATTAGAACGACGGCGAGATCTCTGACGAGGGGACCTATGGCCCAGCGCGCCGACGGACGCAATCTGATTGTGCGGTACCCCATGGTCGACCGGGTCGTCCACTGGACGATCGCCGGTACCTTTGTCTACGTGATGCTTACCGGGCTAGCGCTGTTTTCCCCGCCGTTCTTCTGGCTGGCCGACGTCTTCGGCGGTGGTCCTGTCATCCGCTACTGGCATCCCATCATCGCCGTGGTCTTCCTCGCCGCCTTGGCGGTGTTGTTGGTCCGATGGTTCAAGGACATGAAGGTGGACGTGGACGATCGCCGCTGGATCGGGCACTTCCGGGAGTTTGTCACCGGAGATGAGAAAGTAGTCGCCGATGCCGGGCGCTTCAACTTTGGGCAGAAGGCGTTATTCTGGGTCCAGTCCGCCTCGGCGGTGCTCCTCCTGCTCTCCGGGGTGACCCTGTGGTTCCCGCGGTCCTTCGACGTGGGCCTGCGGCAGGCCGGTTTTATCGTCCACGATCTGTCCGCTATTGTCGCTATCGGCGCCCTCATCGTGCACATCTACATGGGCGTGTTCGTCACGCCCGGCAGTGTGAAGGCGATGACCCAGGGGACGGTGTCCGCGCGGTGGGCGGAGGCCCACCATGCGCGGTGGCTGAAGGCGCTGCGATCGGCGACTCCGCAGGCGCGTCACTAAGGCGGGTGGATTGGCAAATCGCTGACGCATCACCACGTTCGTCTCGTTTTCCCTCGGTAACACCCGATCGGTGGCTATAAACACGATTCTCGGGTTTTCATGGGATCAGCAGCGTGGCCGCGCGGAGGACCTCGCGACGCGGTATCCGTTCGCGCAGGACGCGCTGGGCTTTTTCCGGCAGTTGATCTCCTTCCAGGAGACGATGTTCGATGGCCTGCCTGTCCAGCCAGAGCACGTCCCGGTCGAGAACGACGGCCCCTTCCCCTTGCGCGAGCTGTTCGGTGAGCAGCATCACGATCTGTTGCTGTCCAAATTTCCGGAATTTCTCGACCTGGTCCAGAGGATCGCACCGAGCGCGCTGGCGGAGGCGGCGGGGGCTCTGCGGTCTGTGCCGGCGGAGCGCTGGGAGGCGCTGCTGGATGCCTATTGGTTCCAGGATACCGGTCAGCCGGATTCTCCCGACGAGGCGGGGGCGATTGATTTCTTTCCCAAGGCCTTTCTCCAGCCGTATGCGGCCGGACTCGCGAACTGGGTGCGCGGGGACGGGAATGAGGAGGGGATCGACTGGAAAGTCGCCGAGGGGATTGGGGTGTGCCCGATGTGCGGGGCGAAGGCCCAGGTGTCAGTCCTGCGCCCCGAATCGCACGGCGCGTCGCGGACCTTACTGTGCTCGCTATGCGCTACGGAGTGGCGATTTAAGCGGGTGCGTTGCGTGAGCTGCGGGGAGGAAGAGTTTGACCGCCTTCTCTACCACTCAACGGATCAGTTCCCGCACGTGCGGCTCAACCTGTGCGAGACGTGTCACACCTACATCAAGGAAGTGGATCTGACCAAAGAAACGCAGGCCGTCCCCGTCGTCGACGAAATCGCCACGATTCCCTTAGACATTGTCGCCGTTGAGCGCGGCTATCACAAGCTCGAACTGAACCTGATCGGGATGTGAACCGAGGAGGCCTCAGGCCACAGGGACCGGCAGACGCCGGATGAGCTTGTCGGCCGTCGTACGAAAGGCCTTCGCCACCGGGCTGTCGGGAGCGGAGAGAGTGATCGGGACACCCTCATCGCCCCCCTCGCGGATGGCCGGGTCGAGTGGAATTTCTCCCAACAGTGGGACCCCTTGCACTTCCGCCAGACGCTGTCCACCCCCCCGTCCGAAGATGTAGATGGGCGGCTGATCGGGCGCGGCCTGAAAGTAAGACATGTTCTCTATGATGCCCATGACTTCAATATTCACCTTGTCGGCCATGCGCGCCGCGCGCTGTGCTACGCTCACGGCAGCCGCCTGGGGCGTCGTGACGATGACCATGTGGGTCTGGGGGAGCGTCTGAGCGATGGTGATCGACACGTCACCGGTGCCGGGCGGCAAGTCCAGCAGCAAGTAGTCCATGTCATCGCCCCAGTGCACCTCGTTGATGAACGTGGTCAGGGCTTTGTGCAACATCGGGCCGCGCCAGACGACCGCATCCGTTTCGTCCGGGAGCATGAACCCGATCGACATCACCCGGATGCCGTGCTTCTCGAGCGGGACGACCATCTGATCGATCATGGTGGGGCGGCCCCGCATGCCAAGCATCCGGGGGATCGAGAAGCCGTAGACGTCCGCGTCGATGATCCCGACTTTGTGGCCCATCTGAGTGAGCGCGATGGCGAGGTTGACTGTGACCGTCGACTTGCCGACGCCGCCCTTGCCGCTCGCGATGGTAATGACTCTGACCGGAGACTCGGGGGTGAGGAAGGAGGAACGGCGTGTGGGGCTCGCGGCGCCCCCGCGCAGCTTAGTAATCAGCGCCTGGCGTTCCTGGGGGTCCATGACGCCCAGGGTCACGTCCACCTCGCCGACACCGGGGAGACTGCGCACCCGGTCGCGGATGCTGGTGACGATCGTCTCCCGCAACGGGCAGGCGCTGATGGTTAGGAGGGCAGTGACATTGACGCGTCCATCTGTGATCTGGATGTCCTTCACCATATCCAGATCCACAATACTCTTGTGCAACTCCGGATCTTCGACGCCTCGCAGCGCATCGAGGACCTGTTCGCGGCTGACTTTAGGCTCAGGGCTCATCAGAGACTCCTCAATGGATTGTGCAGTGTAATTTCATCATAGCACAGGGTCAGCGTGCGGCCCGCGCCGAACGTGCTGCTGTACACTCCGTGCACTCGCAGAGCTCAAACCGTAGCATGTGAAAGGTGTACAGACCGGTGTTGTGCCCATCCCACCACGTTGGTTGCAGGGCGTAGGCGCCTACGCGCTCGATGCGCATGGGGTGGACGTCCTCGCGGATCGAGGACGGGTCCACTGTCCGGCCATCGGCCCACTCTCCCCGGCAGTGCGCACACGGGCAGGCCAGGCGGAGCGCTTTCCACGAACATGTGGAACGGTGTCCATCAGACCAGGTGATGCGGAAGGTCTTGCCGACGATACTGCCGACCTCGACCGGCGTGGGCATCCGGGGGCTCATCATTCTCCCGCTACGTCGTGTGCTGGGGAATCCCCTCCCCGCGTGGAGTCATGAGCCCGCGAGTTCGCGCCAGACCGCCGTGGCCTGAGTGTATTCCTCGGGCGTGTTGAGGTTCGTGAAGCTGCGCAGCTGTGGATCCCACACACGCAGCTCGTCTTCTGAGATGAAACGGACGCGAAGCGCGGGGACGGCGATCAGACGCCGCAACGAACCTCCCCCGTGCCTGAGGATGTCCTCCGCGTGTTGGCCGACGCTGCGGTGGTAGAGGGCACAGAGGGGATGGACATTGCCCAGTGCGTCCGGAACGACGGCGCTCCACCCGGGGGAAAGGGTGATCAACCCGGCGAGTAGCGCAGGGTCGACGAACGGGAGATCGCACGCCACGGCCGCCGCGTATTCGGTCTGGGTGGCCATCAGTCCGGCGTGCAGGCCGACGAGCGGCCCCTCGCCGGGCCATCGGTCCGTAATGACGGTTGCGCCGGAGTCGCGGTATGCATCTACAGTCTTGGCGACGACGATCACCGGGTCGCAGACTGTGGCGACTTTTTTCACGATCCACGACAAGAGGGGGAGCTCACCGAACGGCAGCGCGGCCTTGTCGCGTCCCATCCGGCTACTCCGGCCACCCGCGAGGATGATTCCTGTCACGTGCGTTTGGTCCATGCGTAACCCCCGTTCGCCGTCTCGTCCCAGAGGCCTGTTCTCTGCCGTCCCCGTACGCTTTGAGGTCAGGGATGTGGGGCCGGACAGGGCGTTGCATCACAGAGCGAGAACAGGATGCTCTAGCGATGGGTGCACCCTGCGGAGGAGTTAGGCGATGCTGGATCTGATCACGGGGCCGATGACCGGCCAGCAGTATCTCGACAGCCTGCAAGACGGCCGGGAAATCTACATCTACGGAGAGCGCGTCAAAAACGTCGTCACCCACCCGGCGTTCCGCAACGCCGCACGCTCGATCGCGCGTCTGTATGATGCCCTGCACGACCCGAAGCACAAGGACGCCCTGCTTGCGACAGACCGCCAAGGTATCCTCACGCACAAGTTCTTCAAGCCCAGCTACTCCGCCCAAGAACTGCTCGAGGCCCGCGAGGCCATCGTGACCTGGGCGCGCTTTTCGTATGGGTTCATGGGGCGCACCCCGGACTACAAGGCGTCATTCATGGCGACACTGGGTGCCGCCCCGGATTTCTACGCCCCCTTCACCAAGAACGCTGCCACCTGGTACCGGGAGTACGCGACGAAGATCCTCTTCCTCAACCACGTCATCGTCAACCCGCCCGTCGACCGCAACAAGCCCGTCCACGAGGTGGCCGATGTCTACGTTCACGTGGTGCGCGAGACGGACGGGGGCATCATCGTCAGCGGGGCGAAGATGCTCGCGACGGGTTCGGCACTCACGCACGCTACATTCGTGGCGCAAAACAGCGCGACGCAGTTGGAAGCGGGAAAAGCAGAAGACTACGCGCTCGTGTTCATTGCCCCGCTCACGACCCGCGGCCAGAAGCTCATCTGCCGGACGTCTTATGAGGCGAGCGCGCACAGTCCCTTTGACTACCCGCTGAGCAGTCGATTTGATGAGAACGACGCCGTGCTGGTGTTCGACAACGCGTTTATCCCCTGGGAAAACGTGCTCGTCTACCGCGACATCGAAAAGGCGACCGGGTTCTACGCGGCATCCGGATTCTTGAACCGGTACAACTTCCAATCGCTCACGCGCCTGGCGGTCAAACTCGATTTCATGTGCGGGTTGCTCGCCAAGGGGTTGGCGGCGACCGGGACCGAGGTGTACCGGGGAGTGCAGGCCAGCCTCGGCGAGGTCTTGGGGTGGCGCCATTTGATCTGGGCCCTGTCGACGGCGATGGCCCTAGACCCGCAGCCGGGCCCGGGGGGGAGTGTTCTGCCAAAAACGGAGTACGCCGCAGCGGGCCGGCTGTTCGCCACCCTGGCGTGGCCCCGCGTGAAGGAGATCTTTGAGCTGTCCTTAGGGGGAGCCCCGATCGTCGTGCCGTCCAGTTACAAGGATCTCCAAGACGATGAACTCCGGCCGCTACTGGACCGCTTCTATCGGGGGTCCGATGCCTCCGCAGAGGAGCGCATCAAACTGTTCAAGCTGATCTGGGACGCGATCGGCACGGAGTTCGGGGGACGCCATGAGTTGTATGAGCGCAACTATTCAGGCAATCACGAGCAGATGCGGGTGGATCTGCTGACGCTCGCTAAGCGCCGCGGCCTGTTAGATGTGCTGCATGAATTCGTCGGACAGTGTATGGCCGAGTACGGAGTGGAAGGCTGGAAGAATCCCACGTGGACCTGGGATCGTAAGGCGAAATAGAACAACGAGCCGCTAACTGGGAAGGCAGGCCAGCGCTTCCACACCCTGCGCCAGCGCCCGTGACGGCCACGGGATGTCTAGCGCCGCCCACGTCCGCCCTGCGTCTTCTGACCGATACGTTCCCTGATTGTTGGCGGCATAGATGACCCCCTGTTCATCGGGGTGGGTCGCGAAACGACTCGCCGTCGTGCCCCGCCCATCAGGTAACCCCTCCATCGCGAGATCAAAGGCCTCGCGCGCTATCTTACGGTAGACGTAGGCCGCTGCGTTCAGCGGACGGTAGGCTGCCCAGGGACCTTGCGCGGCGGAGACGACCACGGTGTGCGGATCCGCGGGATCGACTGCGATCCCGACGAGGTACCGATGCTGCAGGCCATCGACGCGACGCGCCCAGGTGTCCCCTGCGTTAGTGCTCTCGAAATACCCATCCCCCGCGGCCGAATATACGCGATTCGGTGCCAGCAGGTGCGTGGCTGCCGTGTGCGTATCGATGGGGCCACCAGGCGCGCGGTCGAGCCACGTCTGACCGCCGTCCCGCGTCCGGACCAGCGCGCCGGCTTCGATTGCGACGAAAACCTCACCGGGGCGAGTGCGACTCGGCTCAATCCACCGCACGTGGTGGGTGTCGGGGCGCGGGGGAAAACTCCAGGTCCGGGATGAGGGGAGCATGCGCAACCCAGACAGTTCCCGCCACGTCGATCCACCGTCGTCGGACCGGAAGACGGTGCTGGGTTCCGTTCCGACATAGACGACACCGAGCCGCTGTCCGCGTTCGGGTGGGCCGACGGCAACTGAAGTGATCTCGGAATGCGAAATGCCCGACCCTGCCTGGTCCCACGCCCGACCGCCGTCTTGACTCATCCACAACCCCTCGCCCTGGGTGCCGCAGTACAGGCGCGTCGGATCTGAGGGGTCGACAGCGACACAGTCGGGAGCCTTCCTTTTCATGTGTTGCTCGACTGCCCACCGCGTGGTCGGACGGGCGATGAGGAGGGCCTGTTCTGTGATGAGGACAAGCGAGGTCATCCCAACTGCAACCCCGTCATCCTGCCTTTACGCTGGACGTGCGAGCGCGTTCGACAGCTGTACGCACTGCGGGGACGATCTCTTGTGCAAAACGCTCTGTCTGGTGGATGGGATCGGTACTGGGCCAGAAGACGAAGGTGTCAAACCCGAGATCGAGGGCGAAGTGCGTCAAGGTCTCGACCCAATACACGACCGGCCCCTGCAAGAGGCCCCGCGTCGGTCCATCCTTGATGTCGCCCACGAGATTATAGATGCGCCGGATATCGCCTGGGGCGCGTCCTTCCGCCTGGGCACTCTCATCGATGCTGTGTTGCATGGCCGGCATTCCCTCAGGCGGCGCGTAGGACGACAAGGGGGGAATCCACCCGTCCGCAAGTCGGCCGATCAAGCGGAGCATCCGCGGTTTGTAGGCGCCGATCCAGATCCCAATGCGGTGCGCGGGGGCCGGCCCGGGGTGCAGACCGTGGACCGAGTAGAACCGTCCTGCGAAGTTAATCGCGCGTTCCCCACTCCAGAGCCGGCACCAATCCCGAGTTCAAAGCGGCCTCCGGAGAGGACATCCAGCGACGCCGCTTCCTTCGCGATCATGGCCGGCACGCGCATCGGCAAGTTGGCGACATCGGGGAAGATCCGGATCCGCGTGGTACGCGCGAGCAAGTCGGCCATCAACGCCCACGTATCGAGAAAGCGCCACTGGTACGGGTGGTCCTGGATACCCACGAGGTCGAGCCCGAGCGTGTCCGCCAGGCTCACGGTGGTCCGAGTCTGCAGGAGGTCGGCGGCGGTGGGAACGACGCTGATCCCGAATTCGATCGGCCTGCCGTAGTCGCCCACAGGTCAGCTCTAAGTATTCACCGGGTAGCGCGGCTTCGCAAGGGAAGGACTTTCCACCGCACGTACCCAGGGACCACAACCAACAAGAGCAGATTCAGAGCTGAAATCGCATTCGGAATCTCGTTGCGGGCGATGTGGAAGATCGTGGCGCTGGCCATTACAATCGTCAGGCCCAACGCGGAGAGCGGAGTCGCCCAGGGGAGGGTGCGCGTGAGGCCCGGTACCACCAAGCCGATCGCTGCCACGACTTCTGCAACCCCGATGAACTGCCGGAACCATGCGCTTAATCCGGACATTGCGATCGCATCCGCCATCATGGCTGGCGGGCTGATGAAAAGCCACCCGTGGAAGAGGAACTCCACGGCCAGAAAAACCTGCAAGACCCACGCGAGTGCGTTCATAGGCTCCCTCCCGTTGGTTGGTGGAACGATATCCAGGTGACGCGCATTCCTCGAGAGGCGGAGAGTAACCCCGCCACCAGCGGCCTTTACCGGGGGTTCTGGTCGTACTCCTTGCCGAGAGCACGGTAATCGGCAAGCGCGCGGTCGATCAACGCATTGGTGCTTCCTGCATACGATGTTACGTCGAAGACCTTGGCAATCGCGTCGGGGGGAAGCACGCTCTGCACCTGATTGTCGGCGGCCGCAAGCTCCCGTAAGTGGATCTTGGTCTGTGTGCTCAGGTCTGCGAGTCGCTGAACGATGCGGTACGCTTCCGTCCGGCCCAGCGTGGGCGCGAGGGCCATTGTAAGGGCTTCGGCCATGATGAGTCCACTGGTGAGGTCGAGATTTCTCCGCATCCGGTCCACATCCACCTGGAGCCCCTCGAGAGCGCGGGACACCCATTCCACGGCCGCCCCCGTGAACGAGAACACGTCTGTGATGGCGTGGGCCTCAGTCTGCCACCCCCCGACGGCGCGCTCGTGCTCTTGGATGCTCGCCGAAAGCACGATTGGGACACATCCGATCGCCAGCCGCGCCGACGCGATCGCCGCGGCCGCTTCCACCGGATTGTGCTTGTGTGGCATTGTCGACGAGCCGCCCCCGCCGGAGCCGACGACCGCTTCGCCGACTTCCGTCTGAGCCAGCAGCGCCAGATCCGATCCCACTTTCCCCATTGCGCTGGCGACCATGCCTAACGCACTTGCGACATCGGCGATCCGGTCGCGTTCAGTGTGCCAGGGTAGGGCCGGGGGAGCGAGGTGGAGTTCTTGGGCTAGCGCCTCCATGACACGCACGCCGCGATCTCCTAGAGCGGCGAGCGTTCCGGCCGCGCCACCTAATTGCACGACGAGCGCGTCCTGTTTCAGGCCCCGTAGTTTTCGTATCAGACGGGTCGTCTGGGCGAGCCAGCGGGCCGCTT
>WNFF01002925.1_pt1 | contig 13981 bp, 12 predicted proteins | sample 5400441 | NCBI WGS metagenome assembly WNFF01 (sample SAMN13153345, study PRJNA577476) | soil metagenome | isolation source: 120 cm saprolite under Douglas fir tree site 2 hole 3 replicate 1 | place: USA:California | collected 2015-04-18 | reverse complement strand
GTCTTGGAATACATCTCGATCGAAGCCTTGACCGCGCGCTCATAGAGCGTGCGGTCGCCGAGGTAATATTCCTCCGGCATCGTCTTCACCACGTCCTCCACGCTCGCCGTTTTCAGCCACTGCAGCGCCCTGTACAACGCATTGACGAGATGCTGGGTCGTGTTCGGATATTTTTCAGCGAAATCCGCCTTGAGATACAGCACGGCGGCCGGATTGGTGCCGCCGAACAGCTGCATGTTGCCTTGCTCGGTGCGGGTATCGGCCAGCACCACGATGTCGCCGTCCTGCTCGAGTTTGGAGACCGCCGGATCGACGTTCGAGATCGCGTCGATCTCGCCGCGCTTGATCGCCGCCACCGCGGTCGCGCCGGACCCGACGCTGATGATCGACACGTCTTCGGGCTTGAGCCCATCCTTTCCGATCAGGGCGTTGACGAAGAAATGCGTGGCGGAGCCCGGTGCGGAGACGCCGATCTTGAAGCCTTTGAGGTCCTTGAACGATTTCACGCTTGCGGCTTTCTCCTTGCGCACCCCGAGCACGAAGCCGGGAAACCGGCCGAGCTCGAGCACGGCCTTGATGTCCTGGCCGCGCGCCTGCATGCGGATGGTGTGCTCATAGGCGCCGGTGACGACGTCGACCGAGCCGCCGAGCAGGGCTTGCAGCGACTTTGCGCCGCCGGCGAAATCGTTGATGGTGACGTCGAGGCCCTGCTGCTTGAAATAGCCGAGCCGCTCGGTGATCGTCAGCGGCAGATAATACAGGCCGCTCTTGCCCCCGACCGCCAGCGTGACGTCCGGCTTTTCGATCGCCTGGGCGCGGGCCGGCTGGGCGGCGACGAGCCCGAGCGCGACCGCGGCGAGCGCCAATCCGATCCTTCGCATGCTTGCGTCCTCCCGATTGTTCGGGCGACCTGCCCGTTGCGGCCGAACATGACCGCGGCAGCTTGCAAGCGCAAGTCCGTCAGGTTCGGGTTTCCGCTGCCAACGGCCGCCATACCAGCAATCGCCGCTCGACTGCGCTGACCAGCCCGTCGATCGCCAGCACGAACACGGCCAGCACGAACATGCCGGCGAACACTCCGGCCACGTCGAACACGCCTTCGGCCTGCTGGATCAGATAGCCGAGACCAGCCGCCGATCCGAGATATTCGCCGACCACGGCGCCGACCACCGCAAATCCCACCGACGTGTGCAGCGATGAGAACATCCAGGACAGCGCCGAGGGCCAATACACGTGCCGCATCAGCTGGCGCTCGCTCATGCCGAGCATGCGGGCGTTGGCGAGCACGGTGTGGCTCACCTCCTTGACGCCCTGATAAACGTTGAAGAACACCACGAAGAACACCAGGGTGACGCCGAGCGCGACCTTCGACCAGATGCCGAGCCCGAGCCACAGCGCGAAGATCGGCGCCAGCACCACGCGCGGCAGCGCGTTGATCATCTTGACGTAAGGGTCGAGCACGGCGGCGAGAAACGGCTTGCGCGCGAACCAGAAGCCGACGAGCGCGCCCGCCGCCGAACCGATCACGAAGGCGAGCACCGATTCGACCAGCGTCACCCAGAGATGCCGCCAGATCGTTCCCTCGGCGAGCCATTTGACGACGCGCGAGAACACGTCGAGAGGCGTCGAGAAGAAGAACGGCGGCAGCACGTTGGTCGCGGTGAGTACGTGCCACAGCCCGATCGCCAGGACCGCCACCAGGACCTGCAGCACGATCAGATTGGCGCGCGAGCGGGCCAAGCTCACCCTCCTCCGGTCTGGGCGTAGCCCTTGAGCACTTCGGTCTTGAGCACGTGCCAGATCTCGCGATGGAGGTCGTGGAACGCCGGCTCGAGCTTGACCTCGGCGATGTCGCGCGGGCGGGGCAGCGCGACCCGCCATTCGCCGAGAATCCGCGCGGCCGGCCCCGCCGACATGATGACCACGCGGTCGGAAAGCGCGATCGCCTCCTCGAGGTCGTGGGTGACGAACAGCACCGCCTTGCGATCGGCGTTCCACAGGTCGAGCAGCAGATTGCCCATGATCTGCCGGGTCTGGGCGTCGAGCGGTCCGAACGGCTCGTCCATCAGCAGGATCTTCGGATCGCGGATCAGCACCTGGGCCAAGCCGACGCGCTTGCGCTGGCCGCCGGAGAGCATATGCGGATAGCGGGAAGCAAACCCCTGCAGTCCGACGCGGGTGAGCCAGTTCTCCGCGCGGCCGCGGGCCTCGCGCGCCGGCACGCCGGCGATCTCCAGCCCGATCGCGACGTTTTCGAACGCGGTCTTCCAGGGGAACAGCGCTTCCGCCTGAAACAGATAGCCGGCGCGCGCGTTGAGCGAGCCGAGCGGGGCGCCGAAGATGGTGGTGCGCCCGGCCGAGGGCGCGAGCAGGCCCGCGGCGACGTTGAGCAGCGTCGTCTTGCCGCAGCCGGTCGGCCCCACGATCGAGACGAACTCGCCGTCGGCGACCGCAAGCGTCGCCTGCTCGACCGCCGTGTAGGCGCTGCCGTCGGCGAACCGGAAGCTGATGGTGACGGCATCGAGCGCGATGGCGGAGCCATCGGCGCTTTCACGCTTCACTGCAACGCTGGCGGGCTGGACCATATTCGACAGGCTAGCCGTCCGCCTTGCGCCTTGCAAAGCCGAGCTTGGCCACGCCCGCGGGCGCGGCCCGAGGGTCAATTCCGGCTCTTGTCAACCAGCGCCTTGGCCTTGATCCACGGCATCATGGCGCGCAGCTTCTCGCCGATCTGCTCGATCGGGTGCTGGGCGAGCTTGGCGCGCATCGCCTTGAATGAGGTCTGGTTGACCTTGTTCTCCAGCATCCAATTGCGGGTGAAGCGGCCGGACTGGATGTCGTCGAGGATGCGCTTCATCTCCGCCCGCGTCTCCTGGTTGATCACGCGCGGGCCGCTGACGTATTCGCCGTATTCGGCCGTGTTGGAGATCGAGTAGTTCATGGTGGCGATGCCGCCCTCGTAGATCAGGTCGACGATCAGCTTCACCTCGTGCAGGCACTCGAAATACGCCATCTCCGGCGCATAGCCGGCCTCGACCAGCGTCTCGTACCCGGCCTTGATCAGCTCGACGAGGCCGCCGCACAGCACGACCTGCTCGCCGAACAGATCGGTCTCGCATTCCTCGCGGAAACTGGTCTCGATGATGCCGGCGCGCCCGCCGCCGATCGCCGCGCCGTAGGACAGCCCGAGATCGTGGGCATTGCCGGAGACGTCGCGCTCGATCGCCATCAGGCAGGGCACGCCGCCGCCGCGCTGGTATTCCGAGCGCACGGTGTGGCCCGGGCCCTTCGGCGCGATCATCAGCACGTCGAGGTCGGGCCGCGGCTCGATCAGGTTGAAATGGATGTTGAGCCCGTGCGCGAACATCAGCGCCGCGCCGTCCTTCATGTTGGTGGCGAGATGGTCGCGGTAGATGTCGGCCTGGAGCTCGTCGGGCGTGAGCATCATCATCACGTCGGCCCATTTGGCCGCATCCGCGACTTCCTTGACCGGCAGCTGGACGCTTTGCGCCTTCTTGGCCGAAGCCGAGCCCTTGCGCAGCGCCACGGTGACTTCCTTCACGCCGGAATCGTGCAGATTGAGCGCGTGGGCGTGGCCCTGGCTGCCGTAGCCGACGATGGCGACCTTCTTACCCTTGATCAGGTTCAAGTCGGCGTCGCGGTCGTAGTAAACACGCATGTCTTTGGTTCCCTTGTGAGTGAAGTTTACCTGGCTGATCGTCGTTATCGCCAGTCGGCAATCGCTACCGATTCAATTCCGACCAGTGCCGCCAGCTTGGCTCGCACGTCGTTGAGAACTGCTTCGGGAACTTCGCCGATGTGCCGAAAACCCCGCTCTGTACGATCCAGGGCGCGGATCTGGTCGACGAGAATCGATCCCGTTGCCGCGAGTCCTGCCGGAAGCGGAACTTTTGTGGGCCAAGGTCGAGAATTCGACGTGATCGGGCAGATGATCGCGAGGCGCCTGCGCCGATGGAAGTCAAGATCGCTGAGTACGACCACGGGTCTTGCGCCGCTTTGCTCGCCCCCGCGCGTCGGCCGCAGATCCGCCCAGACCAGATCCCCCGCCTTGGGCAGTGAGTGATGCGCGCGTGTATTCGTCATCGATGATTTCGGCTCCCCTGTCCGGACTCCAATCGACAGGCTCGGGCGCGTGCTCCAGCCCGAGCCGATCCATTTCGGCAAGCAGATCCTCGAGGCGATACCGCGGAAGGCCCCTCGGCGCGGTCTCGATCGCAAGCCGGGAGCCGTCCTGGTTGACATCGACCACGGCACCCGGCCTGAGACCAAGATCGTCGGCGAGCCGCTTGGGCAGTCTCACCGCAAGGCTGTTGCCCCATTTCGCTACTTTGATCTTCATGTCTTACCTGCTGTCGAATATACATTGTATATCTCAGACTACGATTCCGTCGAGTCACATCGCCTCCGGCCCGCGGGTGATGGCGACGATGCCTGTGCGCGACACCTCGACCAGGCCCAGCGGCAGCATCAGCCCGACGAACTGGTCGATCTTATCGGATTTTCCCGTGAGCTCGAACACGAAGCTCTCGGTGGTGGCGTCGATCACGCGCGCACGGAACGCGTCGGAGAGGCGCAGCGCCTCGACCCGACGCTCGCCGGTGCCGCGCACTTTGACCATCGCCAATTCGCGCTCGATCGACTTGCCGCTGACCGTGACGTCGATGACGCGGTGCACCGGCACCAGCCGCTCCAGCTGGTTCTTGATCTGCTCGATCACCATCGGCGTGCCGGTCGTCACGATGGTGATGCGGGAGAGCTGCTTCTCGTGCTCGGTCTCCGAGACCGTGAGCGAATCGATGTTGTAGCCGCGCCCGGAGAATAGCCCGATGACGCGGGCGAGCACGCCGGGCTCGTTGTCGACCAGGACCGAGAGCGTGTGGCGTTCGGTGGCGGGATTTTTCATCAACATGGCAAGAGCCCAATTCTAGTGCATGAAATCGCCGCTCGCTGAGGCGCCCTTCCCTCTCCCCCTGTGGGAGAGGGTGGCGAGCATCGAGCAAGAGCGAGATGCGAGCCGGGTGAGGGGTTATCTATCATGAAGATTGGCGACCCCTCACCCGCCTCGCCGCTTCGCGGCTCGGCACCCTCTCCCACAAGGGGAGAGGGGAAGAGTGTCTGCGGCACCGCTGTGCATCCAATTCGCTCACACCATCACCTTGCCTTCCTCGGTGATCGCGGCCTCGAGGTCCTGCGCGGCGTCGCCGAGCAGCATTTCATTATGCGCCCGGCCGGCCGGGATCATCGGGAAGCAGTTCTCGGTCGGATCGACCACGCAGTCGAAGATCACCGGGCGATCGACCGCGAGCATTTTTCGGATCGCGGCATCGAGCTCATCCGGTTTTGCGCAGCGGATGCCGACGCAATGATAGGCTTCGGCGAGCTTGACGAAGTCCGGCAGCGCCTCGGAGTAGCTCTCCGAATAGCGCCCGCCGTGGAGTAGCTCCTGCCACTGCCGCACCATGCCCATGTACTGGTTGTTGATGATGAAGATCTTGATCGGCAGCCGGTACTGTACCGCGGTCGACATCTCCTGCATGGTCATCAGCACCGAGGCTTCGCCGGCGATGTCGATGACGAGCGCGTTCGGATGCGCAAGCTGCACACCGACCGCGGCCGGCAGGCCGTACCCCATGGTGCCGAGCCCCCCCGACGTCATCCAGCGGTGCGGCTCCTCGAACTTGAAGAACTGCGCCGCCCACATCTGGTGCTGGCCGACCTCGGTGGTGATGTAGACGTCGCGGTCGCGAGTGAGCGCGTAGAGCCGCTCGATCGCGTATTGCGGCTTGATGACCTCGCTCGAATTACGATAGGCGAGGCTCTTGCGCCCGCGCCATTTGTCGACCTGCTGCCACCATGCGGCGAGCGCCGCCTTGTCGGTCTCGACCGAGGACGAGCGCCACAGCCGGATCATGTCCTCGAGCACGTGACCGCAATCGCCGACGATGCCGATGTCGACTTTGACGTTCTTGTTGATCGAGGAGGCGTCGATGTCGACGTGGATGCGCTTGGAGCCGGGCGAGAACGCGTCGACCCGGCCGGTGATGCGGTCGTCGAACCGCGCGCCGATGCACACCATGACGTCGCAATCGTGCATCGCCATGTTGGCCTCGTAGGTGCCGTGCATGCCGAGCATGCCGAGCCATTGCGGATTTGCGGCCGGAAACGCGCCGAGCCCCATCAGCGTCGAGGTGATGGGAAAGCCGGTGAGTTTCACCAGCGCGCGCAGCAGGTGACTGGCTTCGCTGCCGGAATTGACGACGCCGCCGCCCGAATAGATCACCGCGCGCTTGGCGCCGGCCATCAGCGCGACCGCGGCTTTGATCTTCTCCAAATCGCCCTTGAGCTTCGGCCGGTAGGTCTTGTGCTGCACGTTGCGCGGCCCGGAGTAGAAGCCCTTGGCGAACTGCACGTCCTTGGGGATGTCGACCACCACCGGCCCCGGCCGGCCGTTCGCCGCGACGTAAAACGCCTCGTGCAGCACGCGCGCGAGATCATCGACGTTCTTGACCAGATAATTGTGCTTGGTGCACGGCCGGGTGATGCCGACGGTGTCGCATTCCTGGAAGGCGTCGTTGCCGATCAGGTGCGTAGGGACCTGCCCGGTGATGCACACCAGCGGCGTCGAATCCATCAGCGCGTCGGTGAGCCCGGTCACCGCGTTGGTCGCGCCCGGGCCCGAGGTGACCAGCACGCACCCGACCTTGCCGGTCGAGCGCGCATAGCCCTCCGCGGCATGCACCGCGCCCTGCTCGTGGCGCACCAGGATGTGGCGAAGCTTGTCCTGCTGGAACAGCTCGTCGTAGATCGGCAGCACCGCTCCGCCCGGATAGCCGAAGACGTGCTCGACCCCCTGATCGGCGAGCGCCTGGATCACCATTTGGGCGCCGGTCATCTGTTCTGCCATGTTCCGCTCCACTCGCTCGACGCTCCGATTTGCCCAATAAAAAAGGGGCCCAAAAGCCCCTGTCGCGCACCGCCACGTATCGCGGATGGGTCATCCATCCACGGCGGTGCGCCAGCCGATTACGAGAACAACAAAGTTATGCACGGTCGCGCCCCTCCGGCGTTTTGTTGCGCGCCTTATAATAGCCGCACCCCCAAAGGTCAAGCGCGAACCGCGTCGAGCGCCTGCAAAACGTGCTGTTTGGCCCGATCGTCGGCGATCCACCGGAAGCCCGGCAGCTGGTGGCGAAACCAGGTGAATTGCCGCTTGGCGTAGCGCCGCGTGTCCTTCTTGGCTTCGATCGCGGCAGCTGCGAGCGTGAGGTTTCTAGCCAGCCCGGCTCGCAGCCAGGGCACGCCGTGAGCCTTCATGGCGGGATGCAGGAGATCGAGCCCGCGGGCATCGAGTGCGCGCACCTCTTCGAGCGCGCCCGCCGCGATCATGGCGTCGAACCGCGCGTCGATGCGGCGATAGAGCTCGGCCTGGTCGGGATTTAGGAAAACGTTAACCGTCGCGGCCGGATCGACGAGCGCCGGCATGCCGGCGCGGTGCCAGTCCGAGAGCGCGCGTCCGGTTGCCTGAAACACTTCGAGCGCACGAGCGATCCGCACTCCGTCTTGCGGCCGGATTTTTGCCGCGCTTTCCGGGTCGCGCTCGCCGAGCTCGGCATGCAGTGCCGACGCGCCCTCGGAGGCGAGCCGCGCGCGCAAGCCGGCGCGCAGCGCGGGCGGGACCGGCGGGATCGCCGCAAGTCCCCGCGTCAGCGCCTGGAAATAGAGTCCGGTGCCGCCGACCAGGATCGGCAGCCGCCCGGCGCGTGCAGCCTCGGCCAGGATCGGCTCCACGTCTTTCAGCCAGCGCCCCACCGAATAGGTCTCGGCGGCATCGATGTGGCCGTAGAGCCGGTGTGGAACACGCGCCTCCTCTTCGGCGCTCGGCCGGGCGGTCAGGATCCTCAGGTCGCGATAGACCTGCATGGCATCCGCATTGACGATCACGCCGCCCAGTTCTTCGGCCAGGGCCAGCGCCAGCCCCGACTTGCCGCTCGCGGTCGGCCCTGCGATAAGCACCGCCCGCTTCGCATCGCGCCGGGTTTTTTCCGCATGACTCATGTGGCAACCCTGATCTCGAACCCCGGCACGCCGGCGCTCGACGATGCCATCCTCGCCGGCGTGCGCGGCAAATTGCGCAGCGCCACGCTGTTCTGGCTCGCGCCGGGCATCGCGGCGGATGTTTGCTTCACCCCCGATGCGCCGGTCGACGAACGAATGCTGGCCGGGCAACTGCGATCCGCGCTCGCCGCGCACCCGATCGACGTGGTGGTGCAGCCATCGGCGCATCGGCGCAAGCGGCTTCTGGTAGCCGACATGGATTCCACCATGATCGGCCAGGAATGTCTCGACGAGCTCGCCGACCAGGTCGGGCTGAAATCCCGCATCGCAGCCATCACCGAGCGCGCCATGAACGGCGACATCGCGTTCGAGCCGGCGCTACGCGAGCGCGTCGCTCTGCTACGGGGGCTGCCGCTCAAAATCATCGATGAAGTGTTTGCCGAGCGCATTCGCGTCAGTCCCGGAGCCCTGGCGCTGGTGCATACCATGCGCGCGCACGGCGCCTATACCTGCCTCGTGTCCGGCGGCTTCACTTTGTTCACCGACCGCGTCGCGGCGATGATCGGCTTTCACGAGAACCGCGCCAATCGTCTCGTCATCGAGGCCGGCCGCATCGAGGGGGTCGAGGAGCCGATCCTCGGACGCGACGGAAAGCTCGCCGCGCTGCTCGACCTCACCGACAAGCTCGGACTTGCGCGCGAGCACACGCTTGCGGTCGGCGATGGGGCGAACGATCTTGCGATGCTGAAAGCCGCCGGGCTCGGCGTCGCCTATCGGGCCAAGCCGAAGGTCGCCGCGAGCGCGCACGCCCGCATCGATCACGGCGATCTCACCGCGCTGCTGTACATCCAGGGCTACAGCCGCGAGGAGTTCGTGGCGGGGTGATGTCACGCTGTCATTCCGGGGCGCGCCCCCGGATCAGGTCCGGGGCAGGCTCCGGCGCGAGCCATGCGCCCGCGAAGGCGGGGGCCGGAACCTATGAACGCGATTCAGGCCGAGCTTGCCGGTGGCTATGGATTCCGGGTTCGGCCCTTTAGGCCGGCCCGGAATGACGAACCCTAAGAGTCCCGTTATTGCAGCGCCAGCGCCACGAACCGCACCTCGCCTTCGGCATTGGCGATCAAGAGCAGCGCCGACTTGCGGCCGTCCTTCTTGAACTGGTCGATCTTCTTCTGCACGTCGGCGGCGTTCGATACCGGCTCCTGCCCCAATTCGACGATGACGTCGCCCGGCGCGAGGCGCTTGTCGGCCGCCGCCGAGCCGTCTTCGACCGCGGTAATGACCACGCCCTTGACGGCGTCCTTGATCTTGTAGCGCTTGCGCAGGTCATCGGTCAGGTTCGAGAGGTCGAGCCCGAGCGTTTTCTTGACCACCGATTTCTCTTCCGGAGTCCCTTCGTTCTTGGCGAGCGCGGCCTTCTTCTCGCCGTCCTCGAGCCGGCCGAGCCTCACGGTCTTGGTGTCTTCCTTGCCCTTGCGGACGATGCTGACCTGCACGTCCTTGCCGACCGGGGTGTCGGCGACGACCCGCGGTAGATCGCGCATTTCCTTGATCTCGTGGCCGTCGAATTTGACGATCACGTCACCGGGCTCGATGCCGGCGGGCTTGGCCGGTCCCTTGTCGTCGACACCGGCGACCAGCGCTCCGCGCGCCTGTTTCATGCCCAGGCTCTCGGCGATCTCGTCGGTGACCTGCTGAATGCGCACGCCGAGCCAGCCCCGCCGCGTCTCGCCGAATTGGCGCAGCTGCTCGATCACCGGCATCGCGGTCTTGGACGGCACGGCGAAGCCGATGCCGATCGACCCGCCCGAAGGCGAAATGATCGCGGTGTTGACGCCGATCACCTCGCCCTCCAGGTTGAACAGCGGACCGCCGGAATTTCCGCGGTTGATGGCCGCATCGGTCTGAATGTAATTGTCGTATGGCCCGGAGTTGATGTCGCGGTTGCGCGCCGAGACGATACCGGCCGTCACCGTGCCGCCGAGGCTGAACGGGTTGCCGATCGCGATCACCCATTCGCCGAGCCGCAGCTTTTCCGAATCGCCGAATTTCACCGCCTTAAGCGGCTTCTCGGGCTTCACCCGGAGCAGCGCGATGTCGGTCTTCTGATCCCGACCGATGATCTCGGCCTTGAGCTTGGTTCCGTCGTTGAGGATGACGTTGATCTCGTCGGCATCGGAGATGACGTGATTGTTGGTCACCACGATGCCGGACGCATCGATGATGAACCCGGAGCCGAGCGAGTTGACGCGGCGCGGGGTGTGCTCGCGGTTGGGATTGTCGCCCTGGCCGCGCCGATTCTTGAAGAATTCGTCGAAAAATTCCTCGAACGGCGAGCCGGGCGGCAACTGCGGCATCGGCCCGACCTTGGAATCGATGGTCTGCGACGTGGAAATGTTCACCACCGCGTCGATCACCGTTTCGGCGACCTCGGCGATCGCGTCGGGCCCGCGCGCCAGCGCCGAGGCCGAGAACGCGGAGACCGCCAGCGCCGTCGCGGTTAGCGCGGCGAATGCCGGACGGCGGATATTTCGAGCGAGATCGCGAGCATAGCCGGCCATGGGGTGTCGTTCTCCAAGCGCAAGATGCAAGATTGGCCGGGACACTGACTCGATCCGCACCGGGACGCAAGGACGGCCTCCTGCAGGGAACGCTTTTAGCGACGGGAATTTGGCGGAAAAGCGACTCCGGCGAGGTTCACAGTGCGGGTAACGCGCATGTGCGCGCGCAGTTCGGGGCCCGTGGTCAACCGCCTATTCCGAACGAGAAAAAACAACCCGATCCGCAGACCGCAGCCGTGGAAGCGGTCTTTACTTTCGGCGCCCGCCGTCCGCAATCACCCCCGAACCAGCCAGATCACCACGACGCCGAAAGCCACGGAGATGATCCCGACCACTGCGGAGCACAGGCTCGGCGGCTCAGCATCGCGCGTCTAGTGGGTTGACTACGTAGCGAAGCGCATCCTATGCTTGCGTAAGCATCTTCTCATGGGGCAATTGGGAAACTCACGGCAGTCGGAACCGCCCAACGGTACCCATCGGCGCGGGAGCATTGCCATGCTACGCATAGCGCTTTCTATTGTCGTCTTTGCCGGGCTTTTATCACTGCCGCTGAGCGCTGAAGCCCGCTGCGGTAAAGAGCGCTCGGCAGTGAAAACCGGCACGGACAACGATGCCCTGCTCGTAAACGTAGCGGTACGGAACATTACGCGCATCGCCGCGATGCGAAGTTGGCCGGCTCCCGATTTCTTGCCTCCAACAAAACGGATCGCGCCGTATGAGCTCAAGGTTTGGGTGGTCCACACGACCCTAACCGGCTACAAGCTGGAGGACGACCCAAACACAGGCGATTCCGACTATCACCTCGTACTGGCCGATGAGTCGAACAACACTATCATTGCGGCGATTCCATCTCCTATCTGCGTAAAGGAGGAAAGCCCGTTCTTTGAAGCGATCGCGGACACGCGAGAAAAATTTGACGCCATGTTCCAGGTCACTGGCCAATTTCAGGAAACGAACATGCCGGTCAGGATAATTGGCGTCGGGTTCTTTAACTTTCATCATGGACAGAGGGGTGTGGCGCCAAACGCCGCTGAGCTACACCCTGTGCTCGACATTACCTTCTATCCACCGACAGGCCAAAGAAGAATATCTCCGGCGCACTAATGGGGCGCCAGCCAGCGGAATTGTGTAGCGGCATCACCTGCGCGGTCGATCTCGGCGACCGTTTGCCGCACTTTGGAGCCAATACCGATCACGATGCGGCGAACTACGCTCGTTTCGCGGAACTAGGGTGGAACATCGTTATCCTGTAGCAATGCGAGCTTAGCATCCTAGAAACCGGTAAGGCGGGCTGAGGCGCAGGTCCCCGGTCCGACGGGTCCACGGCTCGTGCTCTCACCCCCGTACCAGCCAGATCACTACCACGCCGAGCGCCGCGCAGGCGATTCCGACGATTCGGAGCAGATGCTCGGGCGTTTCCAGCACGCTCAGCATCGCCCGTTTCGCGGCGCCCGGAAATGCCGCGAACACCAATCCCTCGATGACGAAGACCAGACCGACCGCGATCAAAAAATCGGACATGGCCGGGCCGACTCGCGGCGCTATTCCGTGGCGCCGCTATTTCGTCGCGCTGCCGGCTCGCGCGTTGTCGCTCTTGGCGCCCTCGATGCTCTTGCCGCTCGGATCGACGAAATACCGGAAGAAATCGGTGTCGGGGTTGAGCAGCATGCGCGTGTCGTTGTGGCGCAGCCCGGTCTCATAGGCCTGCATCGAGCGGTAGAAGCCGAAGAAGTCGCGGTCCCTGCCGTAGGCGTCGGCGAAGATGCGGTTGCGCTGGGCATCGCCCTCGCCGCGGATCTGCTCGGACCGGGAGGTTGCATCCGCGATCAGCACGGTGACGTCGCGGTCGGCCTTGGAGCGGATTTCCTGCGAGCGCTGGCTGCCCTGCGCGCGGAACTCCGCCGCCTCGCGCTGGCGCTCGGTCTGCATGCGCTGATAGACCGCCTGGCTGTTCTGCTCGGGCAGATCGGCCCGGCGGATGCGCACGTCGACGACCGCGATGCCGAACGCACCGGCCTCGTGATCGAGCTGCTCGCGCATGCGCTGGGTGAGCTGCGGGCGCTCGTCGCGCACCAACTGGATGAACGAGGCTTCGCCGAGCACCCGGCGCAACGCCGAGATCAGCAAGGTGGAGAGCCGCGAGTTGGCCGCCTCGATCGAGCCGACCGTCTGATAGAATTTCAGCGGATCCTGGACCCGATAGCGGGCGAAGGAGTCGACCACCAGACGCTTCTGGTCGGACGCGATCACCTCCTGGGAAGGCGCTTCGAGATCGAGGATGCGCTTGTCGATGCCGATGACGCTGTCGATCAGCGGCGCCTTGTAATTCAGGCCCGGCTCGGTGATCACCCAGATTGGTTTGCCCAAGCGGACCACCAGCGCCTGCTGGGTCTGATAGACCGTGAACAGCGAACCATAGGCGACGATCAGGGCGATGACCCCGAGGACGATGATGACGCCGCTGGTGAGACTGAGCTTCATTTGCTGCCTCCCGTTTGCGGCGTCTGCGTCTGCGGGCGGAGCTCGTTCAAGGGAAGGTACGGCACCACGCCGGTTCCGCCGGCCTTCGAGGAGTCCACGATGATCTTGTCGGTGCCGCCGAACAGCCGCTCCATGGTCTCCAGATACATGCGCTGGCGCGTCACCTCCGGGGCGTTCTTGTACTGGTCGTAGATCTTCAGGAACCGCGACGCCTGGCCGGTGGCCTCGGCCACCGTCTGCTCCCGATAGGCTTCGGCCGCCTGGGTGATCTGCGCCACCCGCCCCCGCGCTTCCGGCACCACGCGATTGGCGTAGGTCTGCGCCTCGTTCTGGGCGCGCTCGGCGTCGATGCGGGCCGCCTGCACGTCGCGGAACGCATCGATGACCTGCGCGGGCGGATCGACCTTCTGCAGCTGCACCTGGGTGATCTGAACGCCGGCCCCGTAATGGTCGAGAGTGCGCTGCATCAGATCCTGAACCCCGCCTTCGATCGTCTGCCGGGCGCCGGTCAGGATCGGCTGGATCTGCGAGCGGCCGATCACCTCGCGCATGGCGCTCTCGGCCACCGCCTTCACCGTGCCTTCCGGATTCTGGATGTTGAACAAATAATCGCTGACCCCGCCCGGCTTGACCAGCCAGAACACCGAGAAATCGACGTCGACGATGTTCTCGTCCCCGGTGAGCATCAGGCTTTCTTCGGGGACATCGCGCATGGTGGTGCCGCGGCGGATATCTTCGACCAGCCGCATGCCGACGTCGATCTTGTTCACGCGCAGGGCCTTGGGGGTGAGCGCCGACTCGATCGGATACGGCAGGTGATAATTGAGTCCCGGCTGCACATCGCGGACGTATTTGCCGAACCG
>WNFF01002923.1_pt1 | contig 13982 bp, 13 predicted proteins | sample 5400441 | NCBI WGS metagenome assembly WNFF01 (sample SAMN13153345, study PRJNA577476) | soil metagenome | isolation source: 120 cm saprolite under Douglas fir tree site 2 hole 3 replicate 1 | place: USA:California | collected 2015-04-18 | reverse complement strand
CGCCAGCCAGGCGCTCGAACTGGCCTTCGAGGTCGCCGAGGCGCTGAAGCGCGAGCGCCAGGGGAACGCGACTCGGAACGGAAACGGCAGCGCCGCCCGATTTGCCGCGGGTCCTAGTTAAGCCGCCGTGCCGGCCCCTCTCCCCAACCCTCTCCCCGCTGGCGGGGAGAGGGAGGGACCCGCGCGAAGCGTGGGAGGGTGAGGGGCGGGCACCGCGCGAGCCAACTCAGACCGTGCGCCCCTTGGCCGTCGAGATTGCTTCGCTTCACTCGCAATGACAGCATCGGGGGGATTCTTCCCCAGCGATGAGGGCGGCGGAGATGACTGACGAACTCGCCGCGCGGACCGACAGCTATTTCCTGAAAACGAAGGCGATCGTCGGCCGGTTCGGCGACCGCGAGGCGACCTACGCCGTCTTCATGCGCCGGCCGGTCATCTGCACGCCGCGCCTCGCGATCGAGTTTCTCGAACGGGTCGCGGCTGAGCGCGGCACAAAGTTCTCGATCGAGCTCAACCACCCCGAGGCCGCCTGGGTCGGCGCCGGTGAGCCGATCCTCTACCTGACCGGCCCGCTCTATCATCTGGTCGATCTCGAAACCGTGCTGCTGCAAAAGATCGGACCGGCCTGCGTTGCCGCCTACAACGCCTCGGCGATGTGCGCCGATCTGCCCAAGGTGGCTTTTCTGGCGATGGATGCGCGTCACTGCGCCGGCGCCGAGATGGCCGAGATGATGGCCTATGCCGCCGCGGTCGGCTCGGCTCACGCCAAGAAGGTCGCTGGCGCGGTCGGGTTTGTCGGCTGCGCCGCCGAGGCGACGGCGCATTTCTTCGGCAAGGAAACCGGCATGGGAACGATGCCGCACGCGCTCATTGGCTATGCCGGCTCGACGGTGCGCGCCGCCGAGATGTTTCACGAGGTCTTTGCCGACGAAGCGCTCACCGTGCTCGTCGATTATTTCGGGCATGAGACCAGCGATGCGGTCGCCGTCGCCCGGCGCTTTCCCGAGCTTGCCGCTGCCGGCCGCCTCGCCTTTCGCATGGACACCCCCGGCGGGCGCTATTGCGAGGGGCTCGATCTCGCCCGTTCCTACGACGTCCTCGAACGCCATGCGCCGCAATCGATCCGCGGCTACCGGACCGAAGCGGAGCTGCGCTACCTGGTCGGCACCGGGGTGTCCGCCGCGGCGCTGTGGACCTTGCGCCTGGTGCTGAACGAGGCCGGGTTTCACGCCGCCAAGATCGTCGCCAGCTCGGGCTTCGGGCCGGAGAAATGCCGGATGATGGCGGCCGCCAACGCGCCGATCGACGTGATCGGTACCGGCTCCTACCTGCCCGAGCTGTGGAGCGAGACCTACGCCACCGCCGACATCATTGCCTATGGCGGGAAGCCCATGGTGAAGGCCGGGCGCGAATTCCTGCTGCGCAAGCGCTGATAGCGCTAGAGGGATGCGAGAGTATGAGGAACTGGCACAAGGCCCACCTCGAGAAACAGAGCACAGGCGACCGCATCGCCGACCGCGTGGCATCGTTCATCGGCTCATGGGCATTTATTATCGGCCAAACCGGCATCATGGTCGTGTGGGTGCTGGTCAATACGATCGCCCTGTTCGGCATCATCCGCTTCGACGAGTATCCCTTCGTTTTCCTCAACCTGTTCATGTCTGCCGAGGCAGCGTTCGCGACGCCGCTGATCCTCATGTCGCAGAATCGCTCGGCGGAGCGCGACCGCGAGCATGCCGAACATGATTACGAGGTGAACATTGTGGCCAAGGCGGAGATTGAGGAATTGATGACCACTCTTGCGCGCATCGAGAACGACAAGCTCGACAAAATCCTCGCTGCCCTCAAGATATGATCTTCACCAGCGAAAGCGGCCTCACCGATCCGTCCCGCATCGCCGAATGGGACGAATGGTATCGCGGCCATCTCGCGGCGATGGCGGCAGTACCCGGGATTTCGTCGGCACAGCGATTTCGTGCGCTTGACGAAGGGCCGCCGCCCTCGCTGGCGATGTATAGCGTGGCCTCGCCCGCAGTGTTCGACAGCGAGATCTATCTACGCACGCGCGGCATGGGGCCGTTCGTGCCGCTGGTCGATCGCCGGCTGCATCGGCGCAACCTGTTCGAAGGCCTCGATGCGGCGCCGAAGGTGCCGGTGGGCGGCATCCTTCTGGTCGCAGATCGCGCCGCGGCCGATCCCGCCGTGGAGGGGATTGTCTGGCTCAAGGCCGTCGCCATCGACCGCTCGACCCCGTACCGCGGCATCGCCGTCTTCACCGACCTCGCGAGCGCGCAGCATGCCGCGGCACGACTCGGTGGCGCCGCCTGCTATACGCCGATGACCGAGCGCTTTCCCACATTGTGAGGGTTGGATGACAGAGTACCGCACTCGCCTCGGTCAGCCCATCGGCGCGTCGGTGCCGGGCTGGTCTCCGCGACCGCGACCGCCGCGCACGGCAATGGCCGGGCGCTTCTGCACGATCGAGCCGCTCGATCCCGAGCGCCATGCGGCGCAACTGTTCGCCGCCTATGCCGAGGACCGCGAGGACCGGATCTGGACCTACCTGCCGCGCGGACCATACGAATCCCCGGGTGAATACCGGAGCTGGGCGGAGGCCGCGTGCCGCGGCGACGATCCGCTGGTCCACACGATCCTCGACAACACGACCGGCGAGGCGGTCGGGACCGCTTCGTACATGCGCATCGAGCCGGCAATCGGGGTGATCGAAATCGGCAGCATCACCTACAGCCCGCGCCTGCAGCGCCGCCCGGCGGCGACCGAGGCGATGTATCTGATGATGCGCCGCGTCTTTGACGAGCTCGGCTATCGTCGCTATGAGTGGAAATGCGATTCGCTGAACCAGCCGAGCCGCGAGGCTGCCGCGCGCCTCGGGTTCCGTTATGAGGGCCTGTTCCGCCAGGCGACGATCACCCGCGGGCGCAACCGCGACACCATGTGGTTCTCGGTGACCGACGGCGAATGGCCGGCGCTGCGCGCCGCGTTCGAGGGCTGGCTCGATCCGGCGAATTTCGCGGCCGACGGAACCCAGCGCCGCCGCCTAGCGAGCCTGCGATCAAGCGCCGGATGAGCTCCAGACCGGCGCCGTCGCTGACGCTGCTCGCGGCGGTGACCGCGCTCGGCTTTTGCGCCTTGCACATGGTTGTGCCGGCCTTGCCGTTGCTCGCCACGGCGTTCGACGAGAGCCCGGCGCAGGTCCAACTCGTCCTGACCCTCTACCTCGCCGGGATCGCCGGCGGGCAGCTCGTTTACGGGCCGCTGTCCGACCGCTTCGGGCGCCGCCCGGTGCTGATCGCCGGCCTGGTGCTGTTTCTTGCGGGGACGCTGCTTTGCGGACTGGCATGGTCATTGGCGGCGCTGATCTTCGGCCGCGTTCTCCAGGCCTGCGGCGCCTGCGCCGGGATCGTGCTCGGCCGGGCGATTATCCGCGACGTCTACGAACGCGAAGCGGCGGCGCGCGGCCTCGCCATCGTGATGATGGCGATGAGCCTCGCGCCCGGGATTTCGCCCGCGATCGGCGCCTATCTCGCCGAATGGGTCGACTGGCGGGCGATCTTCGCAGTACTCGGGATCCTCGGCGCGATCGTGCTCGCGCTGACTGTCGCGCGACTCGGCGAGACCAACCTGCATCCGGCGCGCCTCCATCTCGTCGGCATGGCGGCCTCCTGTATCGCTCTGCTGCGCTCGCCGCAATTTCTCGGCTTTGCCTTGTGCAGCGCCTGCACCAGTGCTTCCTGGTTCACCTTCATTGCCAGCGCCCCGCATGTGCTCTCCGAGGCATTGGGCGAGCCGCCGAGCACGTATGGGCTGATGATCCTCATGCCGATGGCGACCTACATCCTCGGCAATGCCGCCGCGGCGCGCTTCGCGCTGCGCCTCGGCAGCCTTCGCCTGCTGATCCTCGGCCGCACGATCGCCCTCACGGGGGCGGTGGCGATGGCGCTGTGGTATTTGTACGCAGGGCTCAGCGCCTGGGCGGTGTTCCTGCCGATCGCCCTGGCCGAGATCGGCGACGGGCTGAGCCAGCCGGCGGCGCTCGCAGCGGGGCTCAGCATTCAGCCGCGGCTCGCCGGCACGGCATCGGGGCTGATGGGCTTCCTGCAGATGACGGTGGCGGCGATCGGCACCTTCGTGGTCGCCTTGCTGCCCTACCCGATTGCCGTCAGCATGATCGTCGTGGTCGGCGGCTTCATCGCGCTGGCTTTGGGCTTCGGGTTGTTCGCGCTGCGCCGGCCGCGCAGCGGCGCGATGCCGGAGGTACCGCTGTTGCGGCTCAGGAGGGAGGAATCAACATGATCGACGAGACCCATGATCGCGCACGCCAGAGCTGGGTTGCCTCGGCCAACTTGCATGCCGAGTTCCCACTACAGAACCTGCCGTTCGGGGTGTTCAGCCCGCCGGGCCGCACCGCGCCGAGCGCGCAGCCGCGCGGCGGCATCGCGATCGGCGACATGATCTTCGACCTGCGCGCCGCGCACGAGGCCGGGTTGTTCTCCGGGTTGGCCGCGAGCGCGGCGGAAGCTGCCGCCGGGGCGAGCCTCAACCCGCTGATGGCGCTGGGCGCGGCGCCGCGCCGAGCCTTGCGCCAGCAGGTTTTCACGCTGCTCGCCGCCGACGGCGCGGGGCGGGCCCAGGCCGAGCCGCTAGCTGGCCGGCTCCTGCATCGCGCCAGCGATTGCTGGCTGCATCTGCCGGCGACGATCGGCAATTTCACCGACTTCTTCGCCGGCATCCACCACGCCACCAACGGCGGCATGCGGCGCGACCCGAACAACCCGCTCAGCCCGAACTACAAATACGTGCCGGTCGCCTACCACAGCCGCGCCTCCTCGGTGCGCGAATCGAACGTGCCGGTGCGCCGGCCGAACGGCCAGCGCAAGGCCCCGGACGAGACCGCGCCGAGCTTCGGACCGTGCCGCAAGCTTGATTACGAGCTGGAGCTGGCAGTGTGGGTCGGCCCCGGCAACCGCCAGGGGGAGCCGGTGCCGATCAGCCAGGCCGGCGAGCATATTTTCGGGCTTGGCCTCGTCAACGATTGGTCGGCGCGCGACATTCAGCAATGGGAATCGCAGCCGCTGGGGCCGTTTCTCGGCAAGAATTTCGGCTCGACCGTATCGCCGTGGATTGTCACCGCCGAAGCCCTCGAGCCGTTCCGCATTGCCCAGCCGCCCCGCCCCTCCGGCGACCCGCGCCCCCTGCCCTATCTGTGGGATGACCAGGACCAGCAGCGCGGCGCCTTCGACATTTCGCTCGAAGCGCTGGTGCTGACCCCGCAGATGCGCGAGCGGGGTCTTGCGCCGCACCGCGTGTCGCAGAGCAATACGACCGACCTCTACTGGACATTGGCCCAGCTCGTTGCCCACCACACCAGCGGCGGGTGCGACCTGAAGCCCGGCGATCTGTTCGGCACAGGCACGATCTCGGGCCCGACCGAGGCAGGTTGGGGCAGCCTCAGCGAGCAGAGCCAGGACGGCCAGCGCACGATCAGGCTCGGATCGGGCGAGACCCGCACGTTTCTCGAAAATGGCGACGAGGCCATCTTGCGCGCCCATTGCCGGCGCGACGGCTTTGCCGCCATCGGCTTTGGCGAGTGCCGCGCCCGGATCGTCTAGGAATGGCGGTCACGCGCTTGCGCTTCAAACTTGCGGTTATCGCTCGCGAAGCAAGCCGCGCGGTTAATATCTTGTGCGTTTACAACTAATACGAGTACGTTTGTATGGAGGCATCGGAAACCGAGTGATTGCCAACGGCGCGACCGGGAAGCGTTGGAACGGGCGGGGATGCCGCTCGGCCAAGCGGGGGTAAGCAATGGGTCAAGAAGACCGAACAGCGCGTTCGGTGATAATCGTCGATGACGATCTCGGTTTCGCCGAATCGCTCGCTGGGATACTGCGGCAGAAGGGCTATGCGGCTTGCTGCGTCTATACCCCGGAGCGGGCGCTCGCGGCGCTGCGCGAGCCGCCCGACGGCGTTGCCCCTGCCCTGGTCGCGCTGGTCGACGCGCACCTCCTCTGTGGCGTTGATGTGATCCCGCGTCTGCGCGCGGAGCAGACGGAGCTGATTTGCGTGCTGATGACGGCCTCTCTCGACAGCCAGACCGCGGTCGCTGCAATGCGCCGCGGCGCCTATGATTATTTCGACAAATCGCGCGACGCGGATGCGCTGTTCGCGGTGCTCGACCGCTGCTTCGATCGGGTCGCGTTGCAGCTTGAGCGCGAGGCAGCGTATGAATCGCTGCGCCTCGCCAAGGAGGCGGCCGAAGCGGCGAGCCGCGCCAAATCGGGTTTTCTCGCGATGGTGAGCCACGAGCTGCGCACGCCATTGAATGCCATCATCGGCTTTTCCGAGATGATGCAGCGCGAGATACTGGGCCCGCTCGCGAACCAGAAATACCAGACCTATGTCGGAGATATCCACGAGAGCGGCATGCATCTCTTGCACATCATCGACGAAATTCTCGACCTGTCGAAGGCCGAGGCCGGCAAGCTCGAGCTGCACGATGAGGTCTTCGACCTTCGCGACACGATCCGCTCGGTCCGCCAGTTGATCGGTACGCGTATCGGCGATGGCGACCTCTCCGCATCGGTCGAGCTGCCCGCGGACCTGCCGCGGCTGCGCGCCGATGAGCGCAAGACCAAGCAGGTCCTGCTCAACCTCGTCATAAACGCGATCAAATTCACCCCCCGCGGCGGGCATATCAAGATCGCCGGCCGGTTCGACCCGGAAACCGGGGTGATCGTCACGGTCAGCGATACCGGCATCGGGATCGCGCCGGGCGATCTCGTCCGCGTGCTCGAACCCTTCGAGCAGGTCGGTTCCCCGTTCATCCGGTCGCGTCAGGGCACCGGGTTGGGCCTGCCGCTGGTCAAGGCGATCATGGAGCGGCATGGCGGCAGCATCGCGGTCAACAGCGAGGTCGGCGTAGGAACCCAGGTGAGCGTGACCTTCCCGCCACGACGGGTCGTCTTGGGGCCCTCGGACGCGCAGTCGCGCAGCGCCGCCTGACCACCGACCGCGCAGCCCCAGAACTGCCGCCAGCTTCGCGTTAAATCTTCGTCAACCGATCCGTGGTCTAACTGCACACGATCGAGTGCAGGAGCAAGAACATGGTTGGCAGTCCGGTGGCGCGGCATGTGTTGGTGACGCGACGCATCGAAGAAGTGTCTGGTATCCGCCCGATCACCTTGCTGATCGCCTCGGGGATCGCACTGATCGCGGCGATCCTGCTCGTGACAGGAATCGCCGCCAACCATTTGCGGGAGCAGGCACTCACGACAGCCGCAAGCGAATTGGCGCGCATCGACAGCGTTCTCGCCGAAGCAAGCAACCGTTCTCTGAAGGTCGCCGATGCGCGGCTCGCCGAGGTAGCCGGCCGTCTGAGCCAGGCCGCGGCCGGTGACGCCACACGGTTTCGCGAGGCGGCATCCGCGCCGGAAACCAGTGCTTTGCTGCGAAGCGAACTTGGTCGGTCTCCGCCCCTCGACGCGATCGCACTGATCACCGCCGATGGCGCCGTGCTCGATCATGCTGGTGCCTGGCCCGCCGCCGAACTCGCGCCAGGTGATCTTGCCGCAGCCTTGCGCGCCTCGCCGGCACGGACGAGCATCATCGGCGCGGCGATCCGGGACCCGCAGACCGGCGCCGTCAGCATCCCGCTCGCCCATCGCATCGACGGCCCAGGCATGCCAATCGGCGGGGTGATCGGCATGATCCCGGCAGTTGAGTTCACCTCGCTATTCGCCGCCGCCCCGCTTGCCCGAGACGCGGTGACCGTGCTGCTGCGGCCCGACGGGTCGATCCTCGCCCGCTACTCCGAGCAGCCCGACACGAGCGTCGATAAGACCATCCGGAACAGCAGTCTCGATGCGGTCCTTGGCGATATCACCGCGACGATAACCCGCCATTTCAGCGGGAAGGACGGCGGATGGCAGGTCGAGGCATTGCATGCGCTCACCGATTATCCCGCCGCCGTCGCGGTCAGCCGGAGCTCCGAGCAGGTGCTCGCCGAGTGGGCGCATCAGGGCGTGTGGTTCGGCGGCTTCGCGCTGGTCGGCGCGCTGGGGATCGCGATCATGGTGTACCTGATCGCGCGCCAGTTCCAGACCCACGATGCCCTCGCAGTGATCCGTGCCGAGAAGGCGATCGCGGCGATCGATGCCGAGAAGATCGAAATCGAGCGGGCGCGGCTTGCCGCCGAAGCCGAACTATTGAAGAGCGAGCGCCTTTCGGTGCTGGGGCAACTGACGGCGACGGTTGCGCATGAGCTGCGCAACCCGCTGAGCGCAATCCGCAATACGCTGTTCACCGTCAAGGAGCTCGTGGCGAATGCGGGGATCAAGCTCGATCGGCCGATCGCCCGCATGGAGCGCAGCATCGAGCGCTGCGACCGGATCATCGCCGACCTGCTCGAATACACCCGCGACCGCGAGCTGAACCGGACCGTCGTCTCGTTCGATCACTGGGTAGCGGACGTCTTGGCCGACCAGAATATCCGCCCGCCCATCGCCTTGACCGCGAAGTTGTCCGCGACCCAGGCGAGCGTGCCGATCGATCTCGATCGCATGCGGAGGGTCGTCATCAATCTGGTCGAGAATGCCACGCAGGCGCTCGGGGAGCTGCCGGTCGACTGCGCGAAGCAGATCGTGCTGCGCACCGGTATGGCCGACGGCGAACTCCTGCTCGCCATCGAGGACACCGGGCCTGGGATGGCGCCGGAAACTCTCGCCCGCATCTTCGAGCCGCTGTTCAGCACCAAAAGTTTCGGCACCGGGCTGGGGCTTCCGACCGTCAAGCAAATCGTAAACCAGCACGGCGGCACGATCGCCGTCGACAGCGAGGTCGGAAAGGGGACGTGCGTAACGGTTCGCCTGCCGCTCCAGGCAGCAGCGATCGAAGAGATCGCAGAGATCGAAGACGTGAAGGTGGCGGCATGACCCGCGTTCTTATCGTCGATGACGATATCGACCACGCCGAGAGCTTGGCGGATGTGATCGAGCTGCGCGGTCATACGGCACAGCTTGCGGCGAGCGGCGAGGAGGCGATCGACCATTTCCGAGCCACCGACTTCGATTTCGTGCTGCTCGATGTGAAGCTGCCCGGGATCAACGGGGTCGATACCTTTCTCGAGATGAAGAAAATCCGGCCGGCGGCCCAGGTCATGATGATGACCGGGTACAGCGTCGAGCAGCTCGTCGCCCAGGCGATCGAAGGCGGTGCGCTCGGGGTGCTGCACAAGCCGTTCGCGGCGACGCAGGTTCTCGAACTCCTGAGCAGGGTGAAGCAGCGCGGCCGGGTGCTGATAGCCGATGGCGACGCTGAATTCGTCGGCACCATCGTACCGATCCTCGAAGGTGCCGGATATGGCGTCGAGGTCGCCGCAACCGGGGCCGAAGTCCTGGAAAAGATGATATCCGGGCATGTCGATTGCCTGCTCCTCAATCTGCGACTGCCGGTTCTGTCGGGAGCCGAGCTGTATGCGAGGCTGGTCGAAGCCGGTCGCACGGTGCCGACTGTCCTGATGACCGGTGGTCCCGAAGATGCCGAGCAGGACGCGCGGCTCAAGTCGCAAACCTGCGGCATGCTGTTCAAACCGTTCGACCCGAATGCACTGCTGGCCGCGATCGGGTCGGCGGTGTCGCTCGCCCAAGCGGGGTAACCGATGGGCCAGGAGGACGGAACCCTGCGTTCGGTGATGATCATCGATGACGATCTCGGTTACGCCGAATCGCTCGCCGATCTGCTCCAGCTCAAAGGTTATACGGTGCTCTATGTCGATACGCCGGAGCGAGCGCTCGCCGCGCTGCGCGACCCGCCCGACGATGGTGCCCGTGCCCCGGTCGCACTGGTCGACGTGCGGCTGGGCGGTATCGAATCGGGGGTCGATCTGATCCCGCGCCTGCGCGCCGAGCACCCGGAGCTGATCTGCGTGCTGATGACCACCGGCATCGACAGCCAGACCGCGATCGCGGCGTTGCGCCAGCGCGCCTATGACTATTTCGACAAGTCTTGGGAACCGAATTCGCTGTTTGTGGTGCTCGACCGGTGCTTCGACCGCGTTGCATTGCAACGCGACCGAGCGGCATACGACGCGCTGCGCCTCGCCAAGGAAAAGGCCGAGGCGGCGAACCGTGCCAAGTCGGGTTTTCTCTCGACGATGAGCCACGAGCTGCGCACGCCGCTCAACGCCATCATCGGCTTTTCCGACATGATGGTGCGCGAGGTCCTGGGCACGATCGGCAACGAACAATACCGGGGCTATGTCGCGGATATCCACGATAGCGGCACGCATCTCTTGCAGATCATCAACGACATCCTTGACCTGTCGAGGGCCGAGGACGGCAAGCTCGAGCTCTCTGAGGAGGTCTTCGACCTCCGCGAGACGATCCGCTCGGTCCGCCAGTTGATCGGCGCGCGCATCGGCGATGGCGGCTTGTCCGAGTCGGTCGAGCTGTCAGCGGACCTGCCGCTGCTGCGCGCCGATGAGCGCAAGACCAAGCAGGTCCTGCTCAACCTCGTCTCCAACGCCGTCGAATTCACGCCCCCGGGCGGCCATGTCGAGATCGCCAGCCGGTTCGACCCGGAGACCGGGCTGATACTGACGGTGAGCGATACCGGCATCGGCATCGCGCCAGGAGATCTCGCCCGCGTGCTTGAACCCTTCGAACAGGTCGATTCCTCGTTCAGTCGGTCGCATCAGGGCAGCGGGCTGGGCCTGCCACTGGTTAAGGCGATCATGGAGCTGCATGGCGGCAATCTGGAGCTGCGCAGCGAGGTCGGTGTCGGGACGCAAGCGAGCGCGACCTTCCCGGTGCGGCGGGCCGTCTTCGAGTCTTCGGGCGCGCAGTCGCGCAGCGCCGCCTGATCAGTCGACCGCGCTGCCCCATAGCTGTCGCCAGCTCGGCAGGCCGCCGAGCGGCGCGGCTCCCATTACCGCGCGCATAATCGCGCGGGCGAGGCAGGAAGCCGCGGCGCTGCCGAGCCGGGCCAGCATTGCCGGATCGACCTCGCCGCCCGGGCCGACCCCGAGCGCGAACACCGTATCGCCATCGAACGGCGTGTGGGCCGGGCGGATCGCCTGCGCCAACCCATCCTGCGCCATGATCGCGAGCCGGCGGCATCCGCTTTTGTCGAGCGGCGCGTTGGTGGCCACCACCGCGATCGTCGTGTTCGCCCCGGATGCGGCCGCCGCGCAGGCTGAGAAATCATCGGGGTCGAGCGGGCCGGCGGGCAGCGCCGGCTGGGGCTCGATCTCGCCGGCGAGCGCCTGGTCAGCCGCCCAAAGCCGCCCGCAATGCGGCCGCACCACCGAACCCCAGCTGTTGACCGCGACGAGCGCGCCGACCATCGCCCGGTCGCCGAGGCGCAGCGACGCGCTGCCGATGCCGCCCTTGAGGCGACCGGTCTTGGCGCCAAGCCCCGCCCCCGCATTGCCGAGCCGGAAATCCCGGCCAGCTTGCGCCAGCGCCTCGCGCCCGAGCCGGCGATAGGGCGGCTCCCCCGACCACGGCCGACGCCCGGCAAAGGCAAGATCAAAGAGAATCGCCGCCGGGACGATCGGGACGAGTACATCGCGAACGGCAAAGCCGCGCCCAGCAGCGGCTAGCCCCTCCATCACCGCGCCCGCCGCATCGAGCCCAAACGCGGAGCCGCCCGACAGCACGATCGCATCGACCCGCTGGACCAGTGCGGCCGGATCGAGCAGCTCGGTCTCGCGGCTGCCGGGCGCGCCGCCGCGGACATCGACGGCGGCGACCGCCGGCGCCTCGCACAACACCACGGTGGTGCCGGTGATGCCGGCCTCGTCCTGCGCCTGGCCGACCAGCAGCCCCGGCACGTCGGTGATCAGATTGCGCGGGCCGGGTTCGGCCATGCCATGTCTCCGATAAGCTTCAACGGCGCGAGATTGCTTCCTCGCCTCGCTCCTCGCAATGACGCCGCTTTTATTGTCATTGCGAGCGACCCCCGGACGGCCGGCGCTTGCGCGCCGTTCCGGGGGGAAGCAATCTCGACGGGCCGGCTTTTGGTAAGGAATGAGGACATGTCGACGACGCTGATCAAGAACGCGGCCTGGGTGATCGCCTGGGACGAGGGGCTAGGGCATCACGTCTACCGCCGCGGGGTCGACCTCGCCTTCAGCGACGACCGGATCGTCCATCTCGGGCGCGATTTCGCCGGCCTGGCCGACCGGGTGATCGACGGCGGCGCGCGCCTCGTGCTGCCCGGCCTCATCGACATCCATTCGCACCCCGAACACGAACCGCTCTATCGCGGGATCCGCGAGGAGCACGGACTGCCCAGCATGCACATGACCGGGCTCTACGAGCGGTCGCAGGCCCTGTCGGCGACCGATGACGAGGCCCGCGCGGCGAGCGCCGAATTCGCCTATTGCGAGCTCTTGCTCTGCGGCGTCACCAGCCTCGTCGACATCTCGCCGGCCTGGGCCGGCTGGGTCGAGCTGTTCGCGAAGAGCGGGCTGCGTGGCTTTCTCGCGCCCGGCTATGCCTCGGCGCGGTGGTATCTCGAAGACGACCACGAGCTCCGCTATGCCTGGGACGAGGCGCGCGGCCGCGTCGGGTTTGCCGCCGCGCTCGGACTGATCGATGCAGCGCTCGCCCATCCCTGCGGCAGGCTGTCGGGCGTCGTCTCGCCGATGCAGATCGACACCTGCACCGCCGACCTGTTGCGCGACAGCCGCGCCGCCGCGCGCGAGCGCGGCCTGCCCTTCACCGTGCATGTCGCGCAGAGCGTCAGCGAAGTGCGCGAGATGGTCCGCCGCCACGGCCAGACTCCGGTGCAATGGGCGCAGGCACAAGGCCTCCTCGGCCCCGGCACGATCCTCGGGCACGCTCTCTTCCTCGACCACCACTCGTGGATCCGCGGGTGGACGAAGTCAGACCTCGCGATCCTCGGCGACAGCGGGACGGCGGTGGCGCATTGCGCGACGCCGTTCGCCCGCTATGGCCAGATCATGGAGAATTTCGGCGACTATCTGCGGGCCGGCGTGACGATGGGCCTCGGCACCGATTGCAGCCCGCACAACCTCGTCGAGGAGATGCGCAAGGCCGCGGTGCTGGCCCGCATCGCGGCCCGCGACATCACCGCGGTCACCACGGCCGATCTGTTCCATGCCGCCACGCTGGGCGGGGCGCGGGCCCTTCTGCGCGATGATCTCGGCCGGCTCGCGCCGGGCAGCAAGGCCGACATCGTAATGGTCGACCTCGACTATCCGCAGATGCAGCCGGCGCGCGACCCGCTGCGCTCCTTTGTCTATCACGCGGCCGACCGGGCGGTGCGCGAGGTGTTCGTCGACGGCCGCCAGGTCGTCGCCGATGGAAGGGTGTTGACCCTCGATCAGGCAGAAGCGGGCGGCCGCCTGCGCGCCGCGCAACAGCGCATGGAGGCCGCCGCCCCCGGCCGCGACTACCGCGGCCGCAGCGCCGCCGAGATCACGCCGCTCAGCCTGCCGGTGGTGGAGTGATGCAGCTCTAATACCGCCCGCCGAGCTTGCCGTGGTCCCAGGTGACGGTCTTGGTCGGCACGATCTTGAGGACCACCCGCTTTGGCGCGCTGCGCGATGCGCCAGCCGGGCGCGGCTCTCGGCGGTCCTCGGCCATCCAGGCGAAAACCTCGCTGACCGCCTCGGGGCCCTCGGCGATCTCGCAATGCCCACGCACCATGACGCCTTTCAGTTCGGCGTAGGCGGTGCCTGCCTCGACCATCAGCGCGACTTTCGGGTTGCGCCGGATGTTCAACACCTTTTGCGCCTTGCCGTACGAAGTCATGTAATAGGCCCCGTCGCGCACGGCAAAGTTCATCGCCACGAGGTGCGGGAACCCTTCCTGGTCGAGCGTGGCGAGGGCGCATTTGCGGTTCTTGCGCAGGAACGCGGCCTGCTCCTCGGGGGTGAGGCGAATGTCCGGGCGCTCTGGCATAGGTCGACCTTTCAACACGACAATCGTGCGTCA
>WNFF01007341.1_pt1 | contig 14002 bp, 14 predicted proteins | sample 5400441 | NCBI WGS metagenome assembly WNFF01 (sample SAMN13153345, study PRJNA577476) | soil metagenome | isolation source: 120 cm saprolite under Douglas fir tree site 2 hole 3 replicate 1 | place: USA:California | collected 2015-04-18 | reverse complement strand
TGCCGTCCCAGCCGCCGACGCTGAAGAAGTCCGGGTCGCGCCCCCAAGCAGCGTTGTAGGCAGAGACGAATTTCGCGTTCGCCGCGGACTTGTGGTTGTGGTCGTAGTGAAAGGCCGTGACCAAGCCGAGAGCGGCATCGCCCATGACCTTCAGCGCGTTCTCCTCGGTGATTTCGCCCTGGCCCAGAATACGGGTCTTCTTCGAATCGATGCCGAGATCCACTAGCGCCTTGCCGAATGCGGCCGGCTGCGCGCCCCCGGGGATGAAAACGTACATCGCCTCCGGATTGAGGTCTTTCGCGCGCTGCACGAAGGGGAAAAAGTCGGGATTCGCCACAGGAATGCGCACCGAGCCGACGACCTCGCCGCCGGCCTCCTTGAATCCGCGCTGGAAAGCGCCCTCGGCGTCGTGTCCCGGACCGTAGTCCGACACCATCGTATACAGCTTGCGGATGCCGCTCCTGTAGGCCCAGGAGCCGAAGGTCTCGTTCAGCTGCGGCACGGTGAGCGAGGTGCGCGCCATGTAGGGCGACTTGGTCGTGATGATCGCAGTGGCCGCGTTCATCACGACCATGAATTTCTTCGCTTCGGCGGATACGTCTGCGGCGGCGAGAGCATTGGGCGTGAGCACGAACCCGGCGAGGATGTCGACGTTGTCGCGCACCACCAACTCCTGCGCATGCCGCTTGGCGATATCCGGTGCGACCCCGCCCGTGTCCCTGCGGATGATTTCGAGTTTCCTGCCTGCGACCGTGTCGCCGCGCTCCTTCATGTAGAGCTTGATGGCGTTGTCCATCTGCGTCGCAGCGTCGGCGAACTGGCCGGAATAGGGCATGATGAGGCCGATCTTGACTGGCTGTTGCGCGTACGCCGGAGACGCGGCGAAAACGGCGAGCGCCGCGAAGATCGCGGCGAAATGTCGATTCATGGTTTGTCCTCCTTCCCAGCTACCCTAGTCACTTTTTCCGGCCGAATTTTCCGGTGAGCTTCGCCTTGCCGATCGCGTTCGCGTTGACCATGTAGCCGGCGAGCGAGGCGCTCGCGCCGCCCACGTCGAGCCCGTCCACCTTCAGCGCGTACAGCGTGAAGTTGTAGCGGTGCGGCTTGTCGCCCACCGGCGGGCAGGGGCCACCCCAGCCGGGGCCGCCGAAATCGGTGGCGATCTGCGCGCAGCCGAAAGGCAGGTTGGCCCCGTCCGCCTTGCCCGCGTCCTTCCTCAACTGGGTTGCGCCCGCTGGAATGTTGACGACGAGCCAGTGCCACCAGCCCGCGCCGCCGGTCGGGGCGTCCGGATCGTGTACCAGCAGCGCGAAGGTCTTCGTGTCCGCAGGCGCGCCCGACCACCCCAGCGCGGGCGAGATGTTCTGCCCCGAGCAGCCGAAGCCGTTGAACACCTGCTCCATGGCGATCGGGCCGTTCGGCCGGAAGTCGGGGCTCATGAGCTTGAACTGGGCGCGTGCCGCGCCTTTTCTTCTCGCTGCCATGGGAACCTCCATGCAAGAGAGCGGGAGGGACGATTGTAGCCAACTGGCCCTCCGACCGCATTTATAATGCCGCGAACCTTACATTCTAATGAATCCCGCACGGAGGGAGAATGTCGAAGCTCACACTGAAGCAGGCCAATACCATCATCGAAAGGGCGCTGGAGAAGGCGCGCGCCATGAAAATCAAGCCGCTCGCGGTGGTCGTGCTCGATGACGGCGGCCACGTCAAGGCCGCGCAGCGCGAGGATGGCGCCAGCATGTTCCGCTTCGACGTGGCGCTCGGAAAGGCGTGGGCCTCGGTCGCGATGGGCGTCTCGAGCCGCGCCCTTCTCAAGCGCGCCAAGGACAATCCCAATTTCTTCGTTGCGCTCGCCGCGACGGCCAAGGGAAAATTCCTGCCGCAGACGGGCGGCGTCCTGATCAGGAACGAGAAAGGCGAGATCCTCGGCGCGGCCGGAGCGAGTGGCGGAACCGGTGAGGAAGACGAGGAAGCCTGTGTTTCGGGGATTCAGGCGGCGGGGCTGACCGCGGATGCGGCGGGTTGAGTCGGAAAATGACGCACGCCGCGTTCGCACGCCGCGCTCTTCCCGCTCGTTGTGGTTTGCTCGCTCGCGTGCTCCGGGGCCTTGCGCGCACAGCCCGCCGACGTCGCGGCGCTGGCGCTGTACGAGGGAGCCGATCGCGAGCAGCGCCTCGTCAAAGGCGCGCGGACCGAGCGCGAGATCAATCTCTACTCGTCGCTCGTGCTCGAGGATCTCAATGCGCTCGCCGCGGCGTTCGACAAGAAGTACGGCGTGAAGCTGAAGTTCTGGCGTGCCGGCTCGGAAAAAGTCGTGCAGCGCACCGTCACCGAGGCGCGGGCCGGCCGCTTCGACTTCGACGTCGTCGAGACGAACGGTCCCGAGCTCGAGTCGCTGCACCGCGAAAAGCTGCTGCAGAAGGCCGGTTCGCCGCATTTTCCTGACCTCCTTCCGGAGGCGGTCAGGCCGCACCGCGAATGGATCGGGACACGCCTCAACCTGTTCGTCCATGCCTACAACACGAACCTGGTGAAGAAGGAGGAGCTGCCGAAGTCCTACGAGGACTTTCTGCACCCGAGATGGAAAGGGCGGCTGGGGATCGAGGCCGAGGACGTCGATTGGTTCGCGATGGTGGTCAAGGAAATCGGAGAGGACAAAGGCCTGAAGCTGTTCCGCGAGATCGTTGTCAGGAACGGACTCTCGGTGCGCCGGGGGCATACGCTGCTCGCCGGCCTCGTCGCTTCGGGCGAGGTGCCCTTCGCGCTCACCGTCTACAACCACAACGCGGAGAAGCTCAAGCAGAGGGGCGCTCCGGTGGAGTGGTATGCGATTCAGCCGGCGATCGCGCGGGTCAACGGCGTCGCCCTGTCCAGGAAGCCGGCGCACCCGCATGCGGCGTTGCTGTTCTACGATTTCATGCTCGGAGAAGGGCAGGCGACCCTGGTCCAGGGGAATTACGTGCCGACCAACCGCAAGGCCGATCCCGGCGCCGCGAGAACGCGGCTGAAATTCGTCGATCCCGCGGTGATGCTGGACGAAAGCGCGAAGTGGGAAAGACTCTACGCCGAGATCATCACGCGGCAGTCGAAGTGAGCGCGACGCGCTGACGACCGCCCGTGCTCGTCCTCGAACGCATCGCTTCCGTCATAGGGCCGGTCTTCCTGATCATCGCGATCGGCTACGGCTACGGGCGCCGCAACCAGCCCGACCTGAAATCGTTCAATCACGTATCGCTCCACGTCCTGGGCCCGCTCCTGGTTTTCACTTCGCTCGCGGGCGAGGACTTCCAGCTCGAGGGCAATGCCGCTTTCGTCGTGGGCGGGGTGGCTGTGATCCTGGTCTCGGGGCTGATCGCCTGGCCGATCGCGCTCCTCGCCCGCGTGAGCCCCCGCACCTTCGTGCCGCCGATGATGTTCAACAACTGCGGCAACATGGGCCTGCCGCTCGCGGTGCTCGCCTTCGGGCGTCCGGGCCTCGCGGCGATGGTGCTGCTGCTGGTGGCGAGCACGCTCTTGCAGTTCACCCTCGGGAGCCGCATCGTCAGCCGCCACGCCGAATGGAAGGCGCTCGCGACATCGCCGATGATCGTCGCGAGCGTGCTGGGGCTGGTGTTCAGCGTCTTCGCCTGGAAAGTGCCGGCTGCACTGATGACGGGCCTGAAGATGCTGGGCGACGCCACGCTGCCGATGATGCTGTTCGCGCTCGGGGTGCGCCTCACCGATCTGTCGAAGCGCGGCTGGCAAGTGGGCGTGCTGGGCGCAGTGGTGTGCCCGGTGGCGGGGATGGCGGGAGCCTATCTCGTGCAGCTCCCGCTGCATCTCCCGCCCGAGCAGTTCGCGCAGCTCATGCTCTTCGCGAGCCTGCCGCCGGCGGCGCTCAACTACCTCCTCGCCGAACGCTATCAGCAGGAGCCGGAGCGGGTCGCGTCCCTCGTGCTGATCGGGAACGCCTTCGCCATCGTGTTCGTGCCGCTGGGCCTGACGCTGGGCCTGCACCCGATTTGACGCGGTCCGCGAGCTCTCGCCGCCGCGCGCTTACTTCGCACTCTGCGGGACAAGCGCCTGCGGAGCGGCCGGGTTACCCGGGTCGGGCACGGGGAGCTGCTGCGGGATGGGCACCTGCTGGCTCCCCGGGTTGTAGAGAAACTTCCAGTCCGAATATTTCGAGGCGCCTTCGAATTCCCTGTTCGCGAAGCCGAAATTGGCGACTTTTTTGGGACTGTCCTCCGAAAGGCTGTAGACGCCCATGATCCCGCCGTCCGGGGCTTTCACTACGCCCCATTCGCTTTTTCCGGTCAGCGGGTCGGAGTAGAGCTTTCTCAGGTAGCGCTCGGTCCCGGGCTTGCGCGGATCTTTCAGCAGGTCCTCGAGGGCCCTGGGAAACTGCCTCGGCCCGCTCACGTAGTACCGCTCGATCGCGCGCCGGTACTGGTTGCCCGCGTAGAGCAGCTGCATCTCCCTGTCCCGCGTGAGCGCGGTGTGCCAGACCTCCCCGGTGAGGGCGAGACCCAGGCCCATGAAAGCGATCGCGAAGAGGACCGTGAGGTAGGTGAAGCCTGCTTCGCGCGGATTCACGATCACCACTCGGCGTAGACGCTGCCGTCGCTAGCCTTGCCCTGCGCGCCGCTTTTCACGTCGACCACGCCGCCTTTCTGCGGGTCCTCCGGCGCGACGACCATCCAGGTCGCGGCGCTCTCGGTGATGGGATCGACGGGCACCTTGCGCAGGTACTTTTCCGAGGCGAGCGCGTCGAGCGACTCCGGGTACCTGCCCTTGTCGCCGTAGTATTTTCCGATCGCGTCGCGCAGCTGGTACAGATCTTCCCGCAGCACCGCCTCTTTGGATCTTTCGAGGCTGCCGAAATAGCGCGGGATGGCGAGCGTCAGCAGGAGGGCGATGATCGCCATCACCACCAGCAGCTCGATCAACGTGAATCCGGAACGGGGTCGCACCGGTTTTACCAATCCCGGTAGGGCTGGCCGTTGATGCCCTTGCCCTGCGCGAGGGAGAAGACGTCGAACACATCGTCGCCTTCCTTGGGATCGTCGGGCGGGCTCGCGTAGCTGCGCTTGCCCCAGGTGGCCGCGGCGGAAAGCGTGGGATCGGCGTTGAAGGGATCGCGCGGGACGCGGCGCAGGAAGTAGATCTTTTCCTTTTTCGGGCTCTTCTGGTCCTCGACGCCCTCGGCGAGGTCCTCGAGTTTCTTGGGATAGCCCGAGTCTCCGATCGATTTCCGGATTCGGCCCTCGTCCGATGCCTGCTTGTAGACGTCGATCGCCTCGCGGATCTGGCGCAGCGTGCGGCGCAGCTCCTGCTCCTTGGTGCGCTGCACGGCGAGCTCGCTGACGGGCAGCGCGACCGATGCGAGCAGCGCGACGATCGCCACGGTGATGACGAGCTCGATCAGGGTAAAGCCTTGGGCGGCGACTGCCTGAGCGCGACCGCCGGCCATGGGGTGAGGCCCGCCCGCGTTACTGCTGCTGCACGCCGCCAAAAGGCACGATCGTGCCTCCCGGCGGCGTGGCCACCCCGGGGAGGGCGGGCGACAGGGACGGCCCGGGCTGGGTCGGGATGGGCGCGAAGGAGGACGGCGAGGAGGCTGCCCCGAGCGGGCCGCCGCTGGAGGAGGCTTCGGTGCCCGCGGCGAATTCGGCCGTGCGCGCGTCGGGCCGCACAATATTCCGCATCAGCCTCGGGGTGATGAGTAGCACGATCTCGGTCTTGCTGATGGTGTCGCTCGTAGACGAGAACAGGCGCCCCAGCACGGGGAACTCGCCGAGGCCCGGAACGCGGGTGGCGTTGCGCCGGTCCTCGTCGCTGATGAGGCCGGCGAGGATCTGGGTCTCGCCGTCTAACAGGCGCAGCACCGTGCTGGTTTTGCGCGTGCCGACCTGGTAGGTGATGCCCCCATTCTGAGAGGGTATCTCTTTCGTGATGCTGCTCACCTCCAGCCCGATCTTGATGCCGACATCGTCCTCGAGATAAATCAGGGGCTCGACCTCCAGCTGCAAACCCACGTCGAGGTAGCTCACCGATTGGGAAACGAAGCCCCCTGCCACCGCGGCAGTCGTGGTGATCACCGGGACGCGCTCGCCGATGTGGATTTTCGCCTTTTCCCTGTTCTTCACGCGGATCCGGGGGTTGGCGAGCAGGTTGGTGCGGCCGTCGGTCTGCCTGAGCGAGAACAGGAACAGCGGATCGGTGAATGTGAGTCGCACAAGGTTCTGGTCGCGCGAGCGCAGCTCGGGCAGGGTGAGAACGCCGGGCGTTCCGCTCGCTCCGGCCGCGGTGGCGCCGCCGACGAGACTGACCGCGGCCGAGCCCGGGAAGCGGATACCCAGCTCCGTCAGCCGGTTGTAGCCGATTTCGAGCACCTCGACTTCGAGCATCACCTCCGGCTCGGCGATGTCCTGCGCCGCGATCAGCTTTTCCGCGAGGCGAATGGCGTTCGGCGTGTCCTTCATCACCAGGAGGTTCAGTTTTTCGTCGATGAAGATGTCGCGCGTCTTGAGGATGGTGCGGATCAGGTTGGCCGTCTGTCTCACGTCCGCGTTGGCGATGTAGAAGCTCTTGACGACGAGATCCTGGTATTCGCGCAGCTTCTGCGGCGTGTTCGGGTAGATGAGCGCCGTGGTCTCGTTGAGGACCTTCTGCTCGAGCTGGTTGGTCGCGAGGATCAGCTTGATGACGTCCTCGACCTGCGCGTCACGCACGACGATCGTCGTCCTCTGGTCGGCGCGCACGTCCTTGTCGAACAGGAAGTTGAGATTCGCCGCGCGCGCGATCACGTCGAATACGGTGCGCAGGGGCACATCTTTCAGCTCGAGGGATATGGGCTTGGTGACCGAGCTTCTCAGCTGAAGGAGGGCGACAGCGGGCTTGGTCGTCTTCTCCTCGATCAGCCGCTGCAGTTGGCGTGCCTCGCGCTGAGCCGGGTTCTCCGCGAGCACCGGAGCGAGAACGTCCCTGGCGTCGCGGTATTTTTCGGCTTTCACGAGCTTGTCCGCCTCGCCGAGGAGGGCACGGTGGCGCATGTCCATCTCTATTTGCGCGAGACCCTGCGTCGCCCGCACGTTGGCCGCATCGTACTTGAGCACCCGGCGGTAAAGCTCGTTGGCCGCTTCGAACTGCGCAGCAGTCCGCAGGGACTCCGCCCGCACGAGCCACTGTGCGGTGGCGAACTCGCGCAGGCGGAAATACTCCGAGCGGTAGGCGTGGTTTTGGGGATTTTCCCGCGTCGCCTTTTCGAGCGACGCGAGCGCCTCGTCCGTGCGGCCTTCGTTCAGCAGCGCTCGCGTGTCCTTGATGAGCGGGTCGGCGCAGGCTGTGACGAGCGCCAAGGCGAGCGCCGCGTAAAAGATCTTCGGGAGGGTTTTCATGGGGTTTCGCCTTCGTTGGCGGGACGGAAATAGACGGTCAAACGTAACTGAGCTTCGAGTTGCGAATCGCCCGCTTTTTTGCGCTCGAAGCGCAGCGCGTCGAGCGAGGCAATCGGCATACTCTTGAGGGTGGCGGCGACGAATTGCCGGATCTGCGGATAAGTGCCGCGGATGGGCAGGGTGATTCGGTAGAACGCAACGCCGAAAGGAGGTTTCTCGAGGCGGTATTCGCCCTGCAGCAATTCGAGCTTGGCAGCGCGCGCGAGAGCGTACACGCGCTCGAGCTCGTCCGGAAGTCTTTCCAGCGGAGGAAACAGGCCGTAGAAGCGGCGGAGTTCCTCCGCGCGGCCTTCGCTCGAAACGGGCTGAAAAGGAGTGCGCGAGCGCAGCCGCTCGGCGACCGAGCGCTGTGCCTGCAGCTCTCGCTCTGCCGGACTGACCGCCGAAAAATAAAACGGGACGCAGAAAATGAGGACCCCGATGCCGAGTACTCCGGTCGGTCCCAGCGCGTGCAGCCATTCCTGGGCGCGCTTCATCGGTTGCTCCGGAAGGCCGCCTGCACGCCGAACTGGATCGGACGCGAGGGATTTTCGGTCTGGACGTGATGACTGACCAGATGCACTCCTGAAAGCACCCGGGTCTGGCCGAGCCGGCGCACGTACCTGAGCATGGCCTCACGGTTTTTCGCCTCCGCAGTCAGGCGCAGGCTACGCTGCTGTGTTTCCGGCTGCAGCTGCAGCACGGTCACGTCGCCGGTCGAGGCCGCCTCGACCGCCTCGATCATCTGCGCCCACGGAATGCTGAGCTGGCGCACCACCGCGTCGATGGTCTTCGCTTCCTCGTCGAGTCGTTCCTTGGGCACGGCGCGCTGCGGCCGCCGGTCGGCGTTGAGCATGCCCTGCGCCGCGTCGACCGCTGCGAGTTCGTGCAGGGCGTTGCGATAGCGCAGAACCATTTCGCCGGAGACCACGAGCGCGAGGATCAGCACGGACACGCCCATCCACTGCGGACGGCGCGGGGCTGCGACGTAATCGAGCTCGATTCGATGCGGGCTCATAGGGCGCAAAGCGCCATGGCAAACGGTTCCGACTCCGCGGGAGCCAGGCCCTCCGTCGGGGCGAGCGCAAGGCTCCTGAAAGTCCACGCCTCTCCTTCGACCGAAAGAGCTTTCCCGCTCCGGGGTGCGTGGACGTAGACGTCCTCGGACGCCCCGTCTCCGCCGACCCGATGGCGCTCGCGATCGAGCAGCCCCGCCCATTGGCCTGGCTCGTCGAAGTTTCCCCGGGTATTGCGCACGGCGGACCACCGCCCGCCTTCGATGCGGGCGAGGCAGGCGCGTTGCGGCTCGACGAGCAGAAACCACGCGCGCTCGCCCTTGACGTCCTTGCGCCACCGGTTGAAGGCCGACATCAGGTAGGGTTGGAGCGATACGAGCTTCGCCCTGGCGGCTGCGGGAAACGCGGCGCGCACGGCCTGCACGAGCGACGAATCGACCGCGCTCGCGATGCGCGCCGAGCCGGCCGGGGTCGGGCTCAGCCGCAGGTCCCAATCCTTGCTTCGCTCGCCGTGGACCTTGGCAAAGCAGTAACGGACGAACGCGGTCTGTTCCTCGGCGTTTCCCAGGCCCTCGCTCCAGGGGACGAGGATAAAGCGCGCGAAGTGATTGGAGAGCACGACGGTCACCCCCGCATTCGCGTCTCTCGATTCCTCGGCGAGCTTTCCCAGAGCCGCCGCGGCGCCCTGCCAGGGCTGCGCGCCGAAAGCCGGGTCGCACGCGACCGTGCGCTTCTCGATCACTCGGGGCCGAACCCCGCCCGAAACCCGCAGGAGCGCGAGGGAATCCGGGGCGAGCGCGATCAGGACACGGCCGCTAGATAAACGTAACACGGTTGATCTCTTCCAACGTGGATTCGCCGTTCTTCACGGCCTCGAGCGCGGCATCGCGCAGGAAGCGGGTGCCGCTTGTCCGGGCGGCCTCCTTGAGCTGGCGCACCGGAGCGCGGGCCGTGATCAGCTCGCGCAGCTCGTCGTTGAGGATCATGAGTTCGGCGATCGCCTTGCGTCCCTTGTAGCCGGAGCCGCGGCATTCGCGGCAGCCGCGCCCGGTGCGAAAGCGGAACGCGGCTGCTTGCGCCTCGGTGAGGCCGGACTCTTTGAGGAGGGTTGCGTCGGGCCGGAAGTCCTCGCCGCAGTGCGGGCAGACGAGCCGCACCAGGCGCTGCGCCAGGATCGCGTTCAGTGCGGAGACGAAGCTGAAAAGATCGACGTTCATGTGCATGAAGCGGCCAATCACGTCGAATACGTTGTTCGCGTGGACGGTGGTGAAAACGAGATGCCCCGTGAGCGCGGACTGCACGGCGATGTTGGCCGTCTCCGGGTCGCGTATCTCGCCCACCATGATCTTGTCGGGATCGTGCCGCAGAATGGAGCGCAGCCCACGCGCGAAAGTGAGCCCCTTCTTTTCGTTGACCGGGATCTGCAGCACGCCGGCGAGCTGGTATTCCACCGGGTCCTCGATGGTGACGATCTTGTCCTGGCCGTTGTTGATCTCCGTGATGGCGGCGTAGAGCGTGGTGGTTTTGCCGCTGCCGGTGGGCCCGGTGACGAGCAGCATCCCGTAGGGCTCGTGCGACAGGCGCCGCAGCGCCCGGATGTCGTCGGTCTCGAACCCGAGGCTGTCCAGGGAGAGCTGCTGCTGCGTGCTCTCGTAGAGAGCCTGCTTGTCGAGCACGCGCAGCACCGCATCCTCGCCGTAGATATTGGGCATGATCGAGACGCGGAAATCGACCGCCCGCCCCCGGTCGAGCGCCTTGAAGCGTCCGTCCTGGGGGACGCGCCGCTCGGTGATGTCGAGCTCGGCGAGAACCTTCACCCTGGAAATGGCCTGCTCGGCCTGCTTGGTGTCCTGGATGAACTTGATCTGCGAGAGGATGCCGTCGATGCGGAACTTGATCACCAGCCCCGCCGCGATCGTTTCCAAGTGAATGTCGCTCGCGCCTATCATCAGCGCGTCGCGCAGGGTCGAGCGCACCAGCCGCACGACTTCGCTCGACTCCTCGCTGATGGCTTTGAGCGAGAGATCCTCGATGCCGCGCGTCTCTTCGCTCACGACGGTCGCTCCGGCGCGCACCGCGTCGAGGGCGCGCAGGGTCTCCTCGTGGCTTGCGAGAAACGCCACCAGGTCGCCCCGGTGCACGAGGCGCCAGGAGAATTCCTGGGAGATGCGTTCTTCCGCCCAGGCCTGCTGCTCTCCGGAGAAGGGGTCGTCGGTCACCAGCCACAGCTCGCCGTGCTCGCCGCGCACGAGGGCGCAGGCGCGCTGGGAGCCCTCGCTGAAGGGCAGCACGTCGAAGGCCGGCGCTGCGCAGCGCAGCTCATCCATGCGCATGACTTGGATCCTGAGCGTCGCTCCGAGCCGGGCGACGAATACGTCCGGATCCAGGCCGAGCTTCGCCTCGAGGACTTCGACGAGCCGCCGCCGCGCGGCGGCCGCCGCGGAGCGGGCCTCCTCGATTTCGCGCGAGCTGATCGACGCCGTATCGGCGAGACTCATTTCAGACTCCCGGCAAGCTCGAAGATCGGCATGTACATGAGGACGACGATCGCCCATCATTTCCCCCATGTTGCCGCTTTTCTCGCCGACGGCGAGCATTCGCTGGGCGATGATCGTGGTGAGGCCGTTGGCGTCCATCGCTTCGGAGACAGGACGGCCTTCGTTGACCGCCCGGCTCGCCATCGCCAAGCGCGCGCGCAACAGCGGGTGCAGCAGCTCCCCGCCCATCTGGAGAGCGGTCGGGAGCGGCGTGCCACCGCGCAGAAGCATGCCGATGGTGCGGTAGAAACGCGCAAGCTGGTACAGCTTCAAGCGCTCGCCGATCGCGGGCAGTTTCCAGAGCACCTTGTCGATCCGGGCCTTGACTTGAGCGTTCCGGAACGCGTACACCGCCGCGATCAGGAGACCGGCAAGGGCGCCCATCACGAGTGCTCCGTGACCCTCGACCAGCTGGCCCCATGAGAGCAGGATCTTCGAGAAGACCGGGAGATCGACGCTACGCTCCTCGTAGATCCGGCTGAAGCGAGGCACCACGTAGAGCAGCAGGAACAGGCTCACCAGACCCCCCACGCCGATGAGAAGCGCCGGATAGATAGCCGCGTTGACGAGGCGCTTGCGGATCGCCTCGAGCTGGTTTTGGTAGGCGACATAGCGGGCGAGCGCCGGAGCGAGGTCGCTCGTCCTTTCGCTCGCCTGCACCGTGGAGACGTAAAGAGCCGGAAAGGCCAGGGGAAACTGCTGGAGCGCCGAAGACAGGGAATTCCCCTGGCGCAGGATCGAGGCCACGCTCGCAAGCAAGGCGCGGAACTCACTGCGGCGCTCGCGCTCGCCGAGCGTTTCGATGGATTCGACCAGGGGAAGTCCCGCCTTGAGCAGGACGAGCAACTCCTGGCTGAACAGCACCAGCGGAAAGCGTGCATGCGCCCCGCGCCAAGGCGCGCCGAAACCCGCGCGCGCGCGCACGCCGAGCACGGTATAGCCGCGGCTCTCGGCCTGCTGGACCGCGCTCGCCTGATCGAGTCCGTGCAGGTCGAGCGACTCGACCCGTCCATCCGGGCTGACCGCCTTGAGCTCGAAGCGCATCGTCCGGTGCTACCCTAGTGGTTGGTGATGTCGGCGTTTTCGCCCGTTCCCCCCGGCTGGCCGTCCTTGCCGAAGGAGAGGATGTCGTAATCGCTCCGTTCCCCGGGTTGCTTGTACAAATAGGCCTTGCCCCAGGGATCGAGCGGCACGTCTTTGCGCAGATACGGGCCGTTCCACTTCGGCTCGTTGGGCGGGCGGTTGACCAGCGCGGCGAGTCCCAGCTCCGTCGCCGGATAGCGGCCCGTGTCGAGGCGGTACTGGTCGAGCGCTTTCTCGAGGGCGTCGATCTGGGCCTTGGCCGTGGTGACTTCGGATTTTCCGACTTGGCCGAAATACCGTGGCGCGACGTATCCGACTAGGAGCCCGATGATGACGACGACCACCAGCAGCTCCAGAAGAGTGAAGCCATGAGAGCGCGAGCAAGAAGCCGAATTCATCGCTTGGACCACGCGGGCAGTATACGCTGCGCCCGGCCACCGCCTGAAAGCAAGCTTACGGCTGCGCGGCCGCGACGACGTTGAGCTTCGGCTGGGCGGCCGAAATCTTGACCGGATTGACGGGTTTGCGTGCCTTGGCGGGCGCACGATAGATGATGAGCCTCTGGCCGGTGGTGAGCACGCCGACGTGGTTCCAACGGAGCAGGCTGTCGGTGCTGACGCGGTAGCGCCTCGAAATTCCGTAGAGCGTTTCGCCTTTCTTCACGATGTGCACCATCGCGCCTCTGCGCGTCGCGCTCTGGACCGGAGGACGGAACACGGCGGGCAAGGGCTGCGCGCCGACGCCCGATCCTTTGAGCGGCAGCAGCAGCTGAAAGCCCGGGCCGACCTTCGTGCGCGAGGTGATGCCGTTCGCGAGCTTGAGCTTGGAGAGTGCGATGCCGTGTTTCGCGGCGAGCCGGTCGAGGCTGTCGCCCCCTTTCATGGTGTACGGCTGCCAGGAGGTAAGCGGCTGGTCGTAGGCGTCGAGATTTCTCTGGAACGCGTCCACGCGGTCCGCGGGCAGCACCAGCGTCTGCGTGTGCGGGCCCGAGATCATGGGGCGATTGAGCGCGGGGTTGAGCGCGATCAGTTCGTCCACCGACATCTCAGCAAACGTCGCCGCAAGCCGAATATCGATGGCGCTCGGCGTGGGGACCGTCACGAAGTAGGGCTCGTTCGGGATCGGCTCGAAGCTCGCGCCGAAAGCCTCCGGATTCGAGATGATGTTTTTCAGCGCCTGCAGCTTGGGTACGTAGCCGCGCGTCTCCGGGGGCATCTTAAGGCTCAGGTAATCGTCGGCAGGCCGTTCGCCCGGTTTCGTTCGATCGCGCGCGCGACGCCGTTTTCACCGTAGTTGTATGAGGCGAGCGCGAGGTGCCAGTCACCGTGCAGTTCGTACAGCGCCTGCAGATAGTCGAGCGCGGCACTGGTGGAGGCGATCACATCGCGGCGCGAGTCGGCCCACCAGTTCTGGCTCAGCTTGAAAGTCCTGCCGGTCGAAGGAATGAATTGCCACAAACCCGAGGCGTGCGAGCGCGAATACGCCATGGGGTTGAACGCGCTCTCGACCATGGGCAGCAACGCGATCTCGGTGGGCATGCCGCGCTTTTCCACCTCCTCGACGATGTAGTAGAGATAGAGCTTGCTGCGCTCGATCATGCGCTTCAGATATTCGGGCTGGCTCGCATACCAGCGCTCGCGAACGCCGACGAGCGGGCTCTCCAGATCGGCCATCGCGAAACCGTTGCGGATGCGGTCCCACAGATCGTCCGCGGGGCGGGTCAGATCGATTGCGTGGGGAGGCCCGAGGTCCCTCGCTTCCTGTGGCTTGGCGGGCGGCGGCACGGGAACGACGGCGGACATAGGAGCGGCCGCGGTCGGCATATCGGCCGGGGTCTGAGCGGGCCCGGCGACACGGGCGGCGACAGGGGCCGGGACAGTGGCCTCAGTCGATGCGGGCGGCGGGGCGGAAACGGCTGGAGTCGGGGATGTCTCTTCGTTGCGGG